>Ga0136643_10003107_pt1 | contig 22144 bp, 15 predicted proteins | sample TergutLab28metaG_FD_96883 | JGI IMG/M metagenome (GOLD analysis project Ga0136643, IMG submission 96883) | Labiotermes labralis P1 segment gut microbial communities from Petit-Saut dam, French Guiana - Lab288 P1 (version 3) (version 3) | ecosystem: Host-associated > Arthropoda: Insects >... | reverse complement strand
AGTGATATGCCCCTATAATTATTACAATCTGTTTTATCCCCCTTCTTATGAATAGGTACTATGATCGACTCCTTCCACTCTTCAGGCAGTTTCTCCTTCTTCCAAATAGAAATAATGAGTTTATGAATCTCCAACTAAATTGTTCTACCCCCTGCTTTGATCAGTTCTGCTGGTATCTGATCAATACCTGGCGATTTGTGACTTCTTAGCTTGTCGATAGCCAGCTCAACCTCAGAGGCACTTGGCTCAGGTACTAGTGGTTAACTAACGTACGTATTAATAATTAATTATGGCATAATCATAATGCGTATTAGTACACTTATGTATATGGTGTGGCATGCTGACAAATATAAAATTACATTTAAATTAGTTATCCATCACTGGACTAACGAAATCTTGTAGCATATTGTAGTTTCCTCAGGCCAACATCTGGGTCTGCGTTTTTCGACACATTCATGAATATTTTTCTCCTCAGAATATTTCCACTATAAAACAATTATTCATGAAAATTGCTTAGAAAACTAAATGACAAATTCCAGGAGAACCTCTCGCGGCCCGGTATAATTGATGCCAGGGCCCAGTACCGGGCCATGGCCCGGCATTTGAGAAACACTGATATAGAGGTTTAGTTCCAAATTGCTAGGTTGTGCAGTGGTGTAACAGAAGAATCTGTTCTTTTGGGATATGACGCTACAGTACTGGATACACCCAACCCGACATTTTGTGGTAACATAATATCGCCTTCAAGATCTAAATGTCAAAGAAGAAACTTCGCAATCTGATTATGCAGTCACACAACATCATATCCCAGAAGAATGGAATCCTCAGGGCTTCATGCTCTTAATCTATGTCACACTGGAAAATTTCTGTATGTCACTTCTGGTTACAAAGCCATTTTATTGTACAATTAACAAAGAATATAGGTTTCTGAAAAAATACTGTACATCATCATATTAACATTAAAATACAATAATGAGAAGTCAAGCTATGTACATATTTTCTTAAAATTTGCAGTACAAAACTACAGAAACGTTCTGTAGCAAATAAATATCTTTACAACATTCATTCCAAGATCACATGGATGGAGTATTCTGAGACGTTAGATCCACAATATTTACTAACAGCATATGCATCTTCGTAATTCTTAATGAAGTGTTAACATGGTTACCGGAATTCTTCAGTTCATGGTTTGATTCTTTATACTGTTTTAAAGAATACATACTTTGGCACATGAAGCTGCCTTCCTCAGTTTAAATGCTTATAAGATGGGGCAAAATTACTTACAAATCTGGTAAAATACAAAATGAAAATGTTTAAAAAGGAAACTTGGCATCACACATTACACTTTAGAATTCTTATGTCAAAAATACATAAGTTAACTACAATGACACCTGAATTTTACATTTCTGAGGGACCACTTAAAACCAATGTAAAATGTAAAATCAAAGAAATGAATATTATGTAAAAAAAATAAAAAATGTAAAGTTTGCCCAATAACAGGCCGTGAAGACCCAGCGGGAGAGTACAGGTATAGCTGTACTCCCTCTTTCACCTGTGTGCTATATGGGGGTGGGTGGTCAACGCCATGCCCCGGCCACTTTACTGCCGGGAAGAGACCCAGTACCCACTGTACAGGAAGCTGGGTGGGCCCTAGGGCCGGTCTGGATGGGTACGGAAGATCTCGCCCCAAACGGGTTCGAACCCCAGACCGTCCAGCCTGTAGCAAGTTGAGCATTCGCTACATAAATTTTTCACAAAAAATGGAAATTCATGCAACTAATGAAAATAAATACACTAAAATAATGCTGTCCTGCATTTTACATGTAATATAGTTCAATACTGCTTCTACACTTTTTGTTTAACCCTGCACACTTTGTTTGCAGTACTACTAAGGGCAACAATCATGTTACAGACATTAAACCTCATGTGGTCACCATAATGAATTGTAACCAGAAAGCAAAATCAATTTTTTTCCTGATTTGCAGTTGAAAGTACTTAAAACGCCAGCAAAAGGCAAACTTCGACTTAATTTGAATCTATAATCATTGAACTGGGTACAAAGAATAAACGTAAATAAAAGGAATATATAACGTTACTCTAATGGAACATTGAGGGGACCAATAAACATGCGTGGAATTACACAAAACATTATTTCAAGGAACGTAAAATCCAGGTTTTATTGTAGTTGAGATAATTATAAAACCGAGTAAATGCTAAACTAAATGTCCTTTATATGACCTGCTTAACCGCAGTCCAACCTTCAGAATGCAAATTAAATACACAGGTGGCATTCCTTATTCATTTCTTTTTTAAGATATTCGCTGGGCAGACATGGTTAACAAGAATCCTTGGCCACTAACCTAAACCTACAAGATGACAATTTAAACCCAAAATTCATCAAAATTCTTTCAGTGCTTCAAGTAGGCCTAAAGTAAGTAATATTCATTATGTGTAAAGCTAATTACGCCCTTAAAAAGCACCATGTGGTGATAAGCATACTCTCAGTTCCAAATTTTTAAGAACTGAATAAAAAGTATGGGTCAAAGTTACTCATACCCAAATGCTATACCACAGGGCTGTAGAAAGCCTGCACATTTACATTCTTATTGCCAGGTGGTCATGAAAAGTAAGTTTCACCCTTTATGGGGAAATACAAACCAGTACTTCCTGGAAACGAGTATGGTAAGGGTGCAAAAGGGCACACATATTCCTCACAGGAATAGAATTGTGGTCAGCTTGCTACTTTACTGAGGTATTCTGACCCCATCAGTTGATAAACAGAAGTGGACACATCAAAGGAAGAAAATTTTGAGTCCATCAAATAAAAAAGAGTGAAAAATTTAACATAAGATTGCTGGTGCTGACGTTATGCAGATTCCTAAAACACCAAACAATTGGTTACACTCTTATCACTTGTTAAGTAATCAACAGCACTTCCAGGAATATCATCTGACATTCTGACCTACATATCTCCATCTCAGCATCTGACATCAAATGCCCTGAACAGATTTTAACTTCAGTCACACAAATTGAAACACTTTCAAACACATGTGCTAACTGCCTGTGAGATAAAAACTTAACTATAGAATATTTTGCAATGTAATCCAGATTCATGAGTTAATGTACAAAGTGCAGTTACACTAAACATGTCAGAAGTAAAATAAAGTTTTCTTTACCCACTTGTAATTTAAAGGCTTCACCTGAATGAACCTTTTTCATTTCTTGTTGTTTTGTTTCTTTAAAGGATGAACACAGATCTACTGCATCCAAGAGAACACTTAATTGGCAAATTTCACAGTCTAGCATTACCTTATCAAGTAATTCACATTTTCACTTATTACAGTCCTGCACAAGCACTTCAGGTAAATGTAATGTTATTCAATTTTTTTCCTGCCTACAAAAATGCACTGCACTCATACCCGGTCACATATGAAGATACAACTCACGAACCAATGAGTTTCAAAGCAACATATGCTACTCAATCCCTATATTTTTGTCAACTCAATCACAAAAGAGGGGTCAATATTCCATACCGTACCATTTTCTAAATATTTATTCTCCCTCTCTTAAACTCTGAAAGTGGCCAAGTTCCTTGGTTGACTACCTATTCAAACCAGCAATGCATTATGATATTATCTATGGCATTTACTGCTACAATTGTTAGATTGTGTGAAAGGGAGGCTATCATAACTCTCATAGCCACTTTCAAGCAACTTAAACACAGTACAAAAATCTCTACAAGTGGATTGTAAAGGGCTAAGCTAATCTCATAACCATAATATTATGCATCCTGAGTTATTACAATACAGAAATTTCTGAGCAAGAGAATGGGTGAAGTCATCATTGCTAAATTATAACCTTTTCAAATGTACCATTAATTCTGAAAATTAAACCATGAAATCATGCTTTACCATTGTCTTCTAAATATTCTGTGGGTACATCTGAGAGTATTTTCCCCTGAAGCTTCTTCACACCACTCACTGCACTTCAGTGCATTATACTCCTTTTAAAATGACATGAATTATGCTTTCCAAACCACTATCATTCACAATCACATTAAGGACGAATTTAATATCTGAGGCACAAGGCAGATGCTCATTAATGCAAGAAAGTTTATACATCTTTCATCTGACAGTCTCCACACCAGGCATAAACAGCATGAACTTCAGTTCTGAACATTCCTAGTAATTTCTGTAATCATCACTGGAATAACACCATGCACTGGTAAAATGCAGTAACTATCAATGAAATAGTCAATATAAACTGCAAGAAGTCAGTCACAACTGATTCTTGTAATAAAGATATAGAGTGGCAGCTCCATTGGCCTATTGCAAACTTCTGTGACTTTGAGTTATGGCTGTTCACCACAGAGGCACAGAATGTTAAGTCTGTGACAGAAGTGACCTCTTACAATAAAATATCACAAGGAGGAAAACATATCACTAATAAAAATATCCCATTCTCTTCCAATTAACTGAGTTCAACCCATACATAGTATGTTGCTTTTCTTTCATTTCCATATATGCAGCAAACAATATTTCAGTACTGACTGTAAAATTTCAAATTACATTACCAGAAGATAATGAAGATCAAATAAATTACCTGAACTAGTTTCTCCACACAAATTAAAATTGGAAAACAATAACATATTTATTGCCTCTTTAAAAAATCTGGGCTCGAAGATCAACATACTAACATGTATGGATTCATCCACTCTCATCGAAGATTCACCAGCAGCTGAGTATTTGTTGGAAACATTATTAACAGGCCTGACTGGCATCAAACTACTACGTAGTTCATAACAATATTTTACATTTTTAAGCACGTGATAATGCACTTATTTTATATTTTTCTCTTTTTCGAGCCTGAGGTTGAAAGAAGAATCGCAAATGTTGCCTTTCACATTTGAAGGACCTTTGTAAGTTCAAGGTTAATTGCTTATTTTCTTTTCCTTATAAATATGCATAATGATTCTTGTGATCTGAATGTAGAACTTTGAAAAAGTAAGACCGTAGAAGTGACTAAACAAAAAAGACATTTGTAATTGCAGTTATACAATGTGACCCACACTGCATATCAGCCAATCAAAGTCCTTTACTTGAATTACAGTGAACAGAACACCATTGTTTCAGCTCCACATCCAATGTAACGAGACACGTTAGAAAATGCACATAATCCACACAAATATGCAAAAGTTATACTCCAGCATATTTGACCTCTGCACCCTGTTACTTTCCAGCATAATTTCATGCTGTGTCTTAACTTCACCAACAAAATTTTAGGACCAGTGTGTTTTTTATTTTGATATGATACTGATTTTTAGTTCACATGAAACATTTCCTGCTACCTTCAACACAGACACAAATTTTGCTGAAATCTGTCAATGTCTTTGTAAACCCCTTAGGTTCATAAATGCATGAATCAGTTAATTTGTCCTTCAGTTCGCAATACATGCGATTATCAGAACACATATTTCAGTATAATCTGCATTTCTCAAACTCATGTTGGTTTCATGAACAAGATCACAATGGGAAAATCTGATGGCAATGTTCTGTACTTTCCTTACATCCCCCACTTTTTAAAGTGCATACTACAATGGTCATGAATTTTTTAAAACTGTAATACAATACCAGCAAAATATAAGATCCTCCATCAGAAAAAAAGCAAAATTCAGCCAACATCTCAATCTGATAGAAAAGCAGTCTACGTATGTCCTCATACACAGCAATAGTAATCCAGTTATGTCATAACAGCATTAGTTGGGTTACACCTTATGCTTTAAGGCATGAAAACAGCCACAGAAGCCACGGTAATAAGATTACATAGCCTGTATTTGTACATTAAAACATGGAATTTTCCTCCATGAGCAGAAGTAACTCAGTCGTCAATTTATGCAAAACACATTCGAACAAACAGTATGCTCATCAACATATAACAAGTTTTTTCGGCACACTGCCTAATCCAGAAAATATTGCACAATAAATGCAAAGCTTTTCATGAACAGCTGTGAGTTCATGCCTTACACTGCAACTACATTCATACCTCTTGTGTCACCAGGATTCACTGCAGTAATACCAGTAATGATTCAGTTGAGATCTGCCTCCTACTAACATTAAACTTCAAGTTGCTAGAGGTGATTTCTTTGGAGGTTTGGTTCTGCCAAGGGCTGCAGCGTCCAATGCATTGCTCCTCTTAGGCCTCAGGATGAAGTTCAGATTATATGCTGTGTTGACTGCGTAGTAAACATTGGCATTTGGTGGAAGTACCATTTCTGAAAACAGAGGACTCTATATTCAATATCAAACTCACCACTTCATGAAGTTCTTGTTTAACGTGAAAAAATTAGGGTGATGTATGGAATCTCGTCAGTTTATGATGAAGTTACATAAATTCTTATTTTCTTCATGTAATTTTTGGTAGAATGGAAGTAAGTCTACAAGTGTGTATGGAAGAAAGCATGTGTAAATTCATCACTGCTCATTGTCAAAACTTCGCTATGTAATCACTGTACAAAGAAATAAAATTAATGAGCAATCAATTCACATTCCACAAAACTTTAATCTTCATCAACAACGCTGCAAGAACCTCAAATTACATTGCCTGTCTTGTTGAAAATATGGCAAATTTGAGGGGGAGAAGGAACATATTCAGAACAAAATTACGAACAGATTTAAATCTATAGGGCTTTGATGATTGTCTATGACTCACTGACACAGTCTTCTGGACTTGGTCCATCTTATTTTTAAAGAAGCATGACATTTCATAAGTGGGCTCTGCTTCCATTTGTCAGGCCAAAAGGCATCTACTTGAGCACCTAGCTTGATCTAAAGGTCCAGCAGAGGAGGTTCTACTTTGCCTCAGGATGGAAGCTGAGATAGCTTCTGAAATGCTGTGTTTATTAAAAATTAGACAATGGACAAAGCACACAAGAAGAAGAAGACTGTGTCAGTGAGTGCTATTCTGAGAACAGTGACCAATATTCGGTGCATAATATAGTCAAAATGGGTTATACAAACATCAAAGGGAATGAATAAATTGTGAAGTTATAAACAAGTACTGCTATGAGTGAGGCACTTGGCAAAAGTAAAGGAAAAATATTTCAAGACAAAAAACACAGGCCTGTCAGCATATTACTGAACTTCAGCACTATGATCTACTTCAAATATAAATTCCATCTAAAATTCAGAAATAATAATAATTACTCATCTGTAATTGTAAATTTCCATACAGGCTTATGCTAAAAAATAAATTAACTTAAATTAAAAATTAAAAATTACAATTATCATGAGAAGAGGACTGCTCATTGGTACACAGTCAGCTCTCTGTTGCTCAAACCATTTAAGCAGTGCCTCATTCACATCACTTCATTCAGACTTCCAAAATCACTTTGTTCTCAATCCATACTGTTAAAACACACTAATAATTTTGGTTCGGTTTTTCCAAATCATTTGGACCATACAATTTACAAGACTGAATTCCCGACACACACATCAGCTTTATTTTTTCCATTTTCTATTTGCCACATCACTTTAACTTTTCCTTTGACACTAAAAATCTTCCTTTTATTCATGACTGCTGCCACGTTATCAAGTTACCAGTCTCCTGTTATCTGCAGAGTAGGAACACAGACAGCAACTTCTCGCACACAGTGAAGTACCGTTACTATTACAATTTTCCAGGCCTAGAATTTATGTAGCTACCTGAAAGTGTACAGAGCTTGCCCTCTAAAGGATGAGGAAATCGTAGAATTCTCAAAACTGCCTCCTTCTTGAAAAATTATATTGGAAACGATGACTGGCATTGTCACTATACCTAAGATAGATGCTCTTATGTATGTCATACTAAGTGAGGCAAAAAAACATGTACCTTATGGAGAATTAGTTGATACCACTGAATGTAAACATTATATCCGAGCTGTTGCATAAACCGACGTCATTATAACCAAATTCAACTGTAGTTTACCTTTTCACATCCATTTTATAAGTCCAATACCACAAGCATGTAAATCTTGCATCTCATAACCTGAAATTTTATATGTAAGTAAGAGACTGGGGATAGTAAGTTACAACAAAATGGAGCAAAGATGGCCCTTGGAATAACTAACAGGCAGCCAGCCCATAAAACTATAACCTTGTCATACCAGATTAAAAACCTGGTGGTTACTTTATCTATGCAGTTTCTTTATTTACATTTATTGTGTTATTTAAACACAATGCCAGAGATGAAGCACTCCAACTCTCAACTGACTGACATCCCCCTAATGCAAAATTGAAGGATTCACAGACTCATGGCCATCCAGAATACTCCACAGGTCTAACATTCTTTCTTTCATTCTCTGAGGGACACATACGAAACTGACCCTAGCCATGTCACTGAAGATGATAATTACATAACTCCAGTTACCGTGTACAGCTGTTTGTTATTGCAATTCTAACAGTTTTCTTAGAGCTTCATTGTGAAGCCATACAAATAGCAACTGACACAAATTTACTGCTGATTTTAACTCTGAAATTACAATTCATTTACTAGAGGCATAGCCATACATCAAACCTTCACCTAAACACATATCCAGAACAATGTTACACACCAAATCCATAATAATTAAATAGCGCCAGAAAAATTAAATGGTCAGTGTTTCCAAGAATTATGTCAACAATAAATATATTGTACACTGTCTTTGAAAGTACATATTATTAACAGCCAGTATACCTAAATTTATACACACAATATAAAACTTCAAAATGATCCCCTATGAAATTTTAGGTTTTGACAGAATTTGGTTCTCTGGCTCTAAAAGATAATGAAGATGATGATAATATTCATGGAAAACATACATCAGAGTTTGTAATGCATCTGCTGACACAAAGTGCCCACATGTGAATGTATTAAATTTAATAATCTATCACAGGACAGAAATAAATATTCTTGCTTACATGTTTACTATATTCTACTTATGACAGCAAGGGTATGTGCACACATGGGAAGAACCATTTCTCCAAACCTACCTTTATCGGGCAACACCTGAGCTAGCGAGTAGCTGTCTGGATTTCCCTCTATACCAAGCTTCAACATGGCATTGCGAATAACTTGCGGAGTTCGTTCATTGTTGCTTAGCATGATGCTCTTGTAAAGCACAATACCTTCAAGAAAACAACATTACTTTAAAGCCCTTAAAACATGAACGTTGCCTAAGACAGACCAAATTCAACTGAAAATACACTTGACACCAAATGGGATCAAAAACAGTCCTTCTTTTATCCTGGCTGCCTCATTTCCAAGTCTCAATACTCAAGGGCTCAATAAAAGATCCATACCCTCTTCTCTTTCCATAGCTCTGAGTACCCAAAACTCCTGCAAGCCATGACATATAACTGACCCATATCCTCTTCTGATTACTGCCTTTCCTCAGGTAATGTGAATACTATGAGCAATACTATCACTACTAATGCTATCACATGACAACCCAATTCTGAGCCCTAGCCTCCTCTGTAAGGTGATGCCAGCATACAATTAAAGGCCATGGCATGGACCCCACTCTCTCTCCCCAGTCATGGTGGTCATCAACCAAACCAACAAGTCCCCCCTCCCCCCACCGGTCACAAAGGCCTTTGGCCTAAATAAAAAGGTCACTCTGGGTTCAAAACCCTACATTCACGCAACCCAGTTTTCCACCCCATCCTCCCCAAGTCATATTGTCAATTGTAGCAAAAGTCCTTAACATGACCATGTCAAGGCCCTCAACGAAGATGGGAAAGCTGTCAGTGTAAGCAGAATCTCTGTTACTGTTATGAGGCTCCTCCTTCAACATGCAGCAATACACAATGTTCACAGCACTGGCCAACAGACCACATCCTGTGTGATGTAATATCCAGAAGACCATCATTATACAACAGGGCAGTATTGGGCACCAGTCATAACAATGAATGTGTATATAAATGCCAGAGAGAAAAGTACTGTTCAAATAAACACAGAAGACACAGCTCGGAGTGGCATATGTGAAGGGTTTTAAGGCACTACAACATGACAGGTGAGCATGATAAACCATCTGTCCCACACCAATTCACATGCACGTACTCCCATACTGATTTTCATGCCTGAATCCTAAGCCCCACATGCTGAGAACAAATTGGTGTCCCACTGCAGCCTCTATTGGACATTAAAACAGGCATTGAAATAAGGGAGAACCCCACCTGATAAACACTACACTTGGTAGGCTACAATGGTTGAAAGAAGTTGGTTGTAATTTTGTGCAGTATGTTTTGCTTGATCACAGCATATACACCCAACAACATAACAGGCAAAATTATCATGACTCTATATAAAACATAATAATGAGCATAATTTCAAATAATAAAGTTATCATACACAATAATGAACTAAAAACTAGCTTAAGAGTTGTGCTTTCATTAAGTTTTCCTGCGTAATAAGCTCAACTTGTTAAATTCCTTCAAAAATGTTTTCAGATAGTTATTTTCAAGGGACAAAGTACAAGTGAGCACATATAAACAAAGGTGGGGTGATTTGTCGTTAGTGTAGTGGTAGAACAACAATGAAAGTCCATGACAATACATTAGCAAATCTTGAAACCCTTAATAACAACAATTTTGAAAGCAACATATAATTAAGTTTTCACTACACCTCCTTCCCATATCGTGATTCAAACTAAAGGTCTGGCTTCTCTCTACTGTTCTCATTTTATTTCTTCTTTTACACAGGACAGACATCACCACCATTGGTAAATACTCACCATCTGTCTCAACAGAGCTTGTCTCAAATGTGACACGAATAATATAGAAATCATGCTGAGGCTTTGACACTGGAGACTGCCCTGGCACAGCCAGTGTCCGACTGGCAGTGCTGTTTGCTGCAGATGTATTTGTGTTGCTGCTGCTCATAGACACATCCAGAGATGGAAGTGATGAACTACTTGAAGATGATGACATCTGTGAAGGGGAGGTCTGTAGGACAGAGGTGAACAAACATGTAACACAAATAACTATTTTCATCATTAACAACTGATGGGCATTCAATCTACTCCACCTTATGACATGAAGAAAAATCAGGTGACTGAATAGTAGGCACTTCATCCTTCAAAGTGGGGGGAAGGGGGAGGATGGGAGGGACAGTGGGAGGGAGGGAGGAGAGGAGGAAGGAAGGAAGGAAAGATGGTTTCACACCACTAATTATATAGCTAGTCATGTGTAAAATATATAGTGCCAGTTGCATCCCCATCTTGCACAGTTTCCATGTTATAATTTTACTACGTACAGACATGTCACTCCAAGAAAGTTCCACATAAATTCAGTATTTGTCTTGACAAGAGAATTTCAGGGTCCTAAACTGAATGGTTTCACAGCCTACATGTTTGTATTTTGAGCAGTAAGGAAATGTAAAATATGAAGGTGGAGCAGCATACTGTCTGCGTTGAAAACAAGCCCCATGAAATTGTATGCTGTGATTTAAATACAATGGAAGAAAGAATGTGCATATGCACACATACATACAATTGTACTAGATGCCCATATTTCTTATAAAATAGGTAAAACAGGCCAGAAATTGATGATATAACATTTCCACACTTCCCAAGATATGCATCAACAGAGTTACAGAGCATATAATGAAATCACACTACATACAATCACTAATCAAACAGAATTTGGCTCCTCCATCACAATAAACCCCACCTTTCGGTCCAGTGAGTTGTGTGGTGAGGAGGGGAGGCTGTCCAGATCACAATAAAACTGGCTGCTTGAACTGCTTGATGTGCTTGCAATCGAGTCATTCTTACGGTGACCCAATCTGTAATGCAAGATGTTCACCTCTAAATATCTGTGTTCACTGACTGCATTGCCTGAGTAATTTATTCACTCATTACTGTGCTTACTACAATACTATAAAATGTATGGGGGAGGATAGGTTCAGTTCCACGTAATCTTAAATTGTGAAGTAGTCAGTGTCATAAAATACTTTAAATTTCAGTACCCAGGAGTTAAAAATTTTGTGGGCCCCAGAGCCAGACCCAACAATATAATACATTCCGTATCCGACAGGAATCAAACAACGGTCATCCAGCCAGCTACTTTACCAAAAACTGTCCTATCCCATTAATTTATTCGACACATTCCTTATTGGTACAATAATCAAAAACACCCTTCTCTCAATGTTTATGTTAAATCTAACAGAACAGGTTTGCATGGTCAGTTCTCACAGTGTAATTGCTAGAATGCCTGCTTTGTAGTTTGAAATTCTGACATTGGTCACAATACGCCAAATATTAATGAAGACTTTCACATACAAGTTATAATTAACAAATAACACTAATTACTTTAAAGCCATTAGTATTTGAAGTGGGTAGAAGTTCTCAGGTCCATCACCATGTTCACAAATGGTCACAATCAGAACCTGTCCTCTACCAGTTCACATCTTTATATCTTACATCCCATCCAGCCACCTGATTACTACTTTCCCACCTGATCAGTTTCTACCCTTCACTTTTCTGACCAAACATTTTGCACACTTCTCGTCCCCAAGTACCTGTATAAATCATCTAGTGACAACCTGTAACACAGTTTATGGCAAAAATCTGTTAACCATACCCAAAGCACTCCCATCATCTGCCTGAGAACACTTCATCAACACAGTAACACCTACCCTAGTCCATTATTTCACATGTAAATATAACTGACCCTGCACGCTTCTTGTGTCTCAGCTCCCTAGTTGTACCACCACTGCCTCCCCCCTGACTTGGTGCAGGTGCCTCAATCTGACATGACAGTTCATATGCTTCACGGTCATCCAACACAAGAATGGAGTCAAACCAGCGGTCAAAAGCTGGATCGTCAGGCAAGTTGTATGCATTTGCTGCTCCCTGCAGAAGTTTTATCTGAAAGCAGCACATAATGGAATGCCACTACTGTGATATATATATGTGGCTCAGGAGAGAACACCACATGCAAACCAGCTTACACAATAATAAACAGTAAATTGGACAATGGAGAGAGGGCTAATCCAGAAGCCACACAGTCCAATATTTACACAATCTTATGCACCTCACACACAGGCAAACATCACAGACATTAATCCAAATTTTTCTCCCTTATTACTGCAATGGCAAAGGCCATGATGCTCACAGTCCTAATCCAATGGGCCCAATATCTATTGAAACCTAGCTAAGTAACAATTCAGAATACTCTTCACAGCTTCATTCCATTGCACTATGTCCATGTTGTTGAAATAAGAAAACAACACAATTTTTTCCCATAAGCTGGTATCATTCACACTGAAAACAGTCACAATTTCTTTCAATTATTTCTGTAATACTTCTGTGTAATTAGGAAAAGTGCAGTGATGTTCCAGATACTGGGAAAAAGAAACTGAAAATTTAGGTTCTAAAAGATTATTTCAAAGTATTAATTAAGTGACTTTCAAAACTGAATGCAGCATGTAGCAGTAGCTATTTCCTGATCTTAAGATCATGTGTTATTTTAAAGTAACTGTGCTACACCTTTCCTATATCATTGATAACTGAGAGGTGACTACATGAAAATCTGTATTGTTATGAAACTGGCCACTAGAGTCCATTTCTTTATTACTCTGTTGCTGAAGAAAACACACTGTTATCTACTTATACACTAACAGATTCTTATACTTCAAGAACATTTATTCAAAACATAATGATAGTTCAAAGCATAAACATGTAACAGTAATTAAGAGATTCATGACACTAAACCAACAAAATGCAGAAACTGGTTCCTCTGAATCTATATTATATTTATAATACTATGGATTTGTTATCAATAAAGCACGGAATGAACAACATAAAGTTTACCAGTGCCCAACAAGCAAGACTTTTATATTAAGTTGTATGAATAACAGTAAAAAAATGGAGAAAAAAAGGTATAGGAGGTTCCTGATGTAAAAGAGTTCAATTACTTTGCAAATATATTGTATACTACAATAAAATTATCAAGATTCACACTTCATGACAAAGGGGAAATCAATTTACACTCCCATAACATTATTTGTATCACCACTAAATGAACATACAAAAAAAAAATAGGAATCTAAAAAGACATACAATGTATTTTGATAGCATGTGTTGTCCAGACTGACTACACCTTTCCAGGACTGTTGATAACTCTCAAGCTTCATCCTACATTATCCCTTGCAGGTTTTACTTAATATTTTCACACAGCAGCTTATATCAGCATAAATGCTGGTACTGTCATAATAAAAAATCTCTCCTTTCTAATAAAATTTTGTAATAAAACAGTTCAATCCTTTTTATGACATTCCAGACCTTGAAAAGATAACACCCTAATTCTAACAAAGTAGCTTACCTGTGCCAGAACTTCAAACTCTTTTCTTCTCTTATCGAAGTTTATAAGACCATCAGCCACCAAGTCAGGGATGGCTGTATCAATCATTGTTAAGTCTGTGAGGAATGTCCCCAAGTATGGAATTGTACCATGACTGATGTTCTGCAATGCATTAAATCAAGAAACTATATCACCAGTTTCTTCTGTTTTACAAATCACTACTTATAAGTGCACTGATAGGGATTCACATTATGTAAGAAAATTATTATTAATTTAATGAATAACAGTAATTAACCGGCTTACACATAAGTATATGAATGCACACATACACATGCACATAAGCATGAACAATTGCACAAAGATGTAATACACAATGTACAATTCCTCAAACTTCTCCATTTCCTTACATCCTACAAGCTTGGTATTTATCAGTACACCACATGAACTGAACACAGAAAGCAATTTAAACCTCCAATCATCACTGCATATCCATACAGAACTTTATCATCACATTCCCAGTGGTGCAAAAATTATACGAATATAGCCGGTACACTGACTCACCCCAGTATTGTTCAGTTGTCGCTGGAACACTTTTTGTAGCTGGCGATCATTTTCTCCAACCGTGTCCGCAAACTTGGCAGTGCCCTCACGCATCAGTAATTCCCGCTGTGCCCACTGATTGTTGTCTTCACTGAATATTCGTGCTAACTCCTCAAACAGTTCCACCTAGTAATACAAGCACTTGCATTAAAACTGTGTGATTAATAAATTGATCTGTCTACAGTAACATAATCTTTGATGTTTTGAAAAACAGATGAGATTTTAAGTGAATAAAAACAAATATATCCAATTTACACTTTCCTCATTTTCACTCAATGAAAAAAAAAATTTCAATGTAAAGGAAACTAAACACCTTACCATAAATCCTTAGTTCACAGGGCAATGCTCACTATATAAAACTCTTCAGTTCTGAATTCCATTTACATGATCAGATGCCTGTCATCATATCAACATTTTAACATGTATATTTCATCCACAGTTAACATCATGGAACAAGTTCTTTTATCAGCAGCTGAGAATTGCTCAACAAAGAAGTCTTCCAAATGGTCTCCTGTTTAAGCTTTCCAACAACAACAATGCATTGTATGTACATATCATTTCCCCATGCCCTACACAGGGCCTTCCATTTGATTAGACAAATGGTTTACTCTTACTGAGAGATCAGTTGGGGACAGACTTTTCTGAAAAATAACATTGTCATAAATTCGGCATAAATTAAACACCCAAGCTTTTGATCAATAAATTCTGAAAGCACAGCATGTGAATAAGTTGACTAAAAATGCTACACAATTAAAGGTGGTCCTGAGAAGTTAATCATGCTTTCAATATGGCAGAAAATTACTGCTTCCTAGTCTGAAACCATAATCTCACCTTCTCTCGTGCCACAGCCTGCCACGTCCGCTGTAACCTGTACACTGAGTTTGACTGCAGACCTGAGATGATTGCTTTGAGAGATGAGAAATTCTTCAACACCCGTAGCTCCTGGAATCCAGAATCAGTCCCGGATTTTTAGCATTAAATTACAGTCTGGATTTTATTTAGCAATGCTGTCAGTGACTTCTATCACATACTGTTGGAGGCAGATGATGAAATATCAGTATAGAGCATTGAAAAAATGATACTTATTGGGGAAAACTTCCGTACTCAGAGAAAAACCTGTCCCAAAACTACTCTACCCACCCAATACCCCACATGGATCACTCTGAGATCAAAAGTGGGCCTCCACAGTGAGAAGCCCGTGACTAAACCACCTGAGCCTTGGCATGGCCAAACTTATAACTTATTCATATCTAAAATGAAAGTTACAATAAAAAATGATAATGGGTCAAAAGCATTGTTCATTGCCTTGAGAAATGTACTGCATATCTGTAGGCAGCACAATCAATCTCCATGTTGTTCAGATATATATCAATATATTTGGCTTTGCCTTGTTTATATTTCTGCTAAAAATAATAAAATATAATAATCCTGTAAACAAAGTTCTAGTATACTCAGCACCAAAAATTAATATGAAACAAAGTGTACATTTCTGTCAGTGAACAATACTGTTCAATATCTAGCTAGAATTGGTAATTACAGTAGTAGTAATAAGACTGTAACTAATTATCACAGTTGCAAATGGTGTACCTGTGCTATATCAATCCATGTGGTGATGACTTGGGCTCGCTCACTTGGCCGAATATCTGGATCCATTAGTACAGTGCTGATCACACGCAGTGAAACAGCATTGAATTGGTTCACTGTAGCCAGCACAGTTGCTGCCTCATGGCTCCGGTTCTTGTCACGCCGGGACCATATGGCGCCAAGACACTGGTGTGGGACCAGTTTCTTGAATAACTCCTGCATACATAAACATATTTAATGGCATGAAAAAAAAAAGTGTAGCCACAAAAATGAACGAGTATATAAGTTCATTTCAGTTCCAGCAAACCTGCTGCTTGCTGCAGCTATCAGCCCAGCCATTTTTACGCTACTCACAATAAAACAAAATGCTCTAAAACAACAAAGCAAAGATTGTTCAGAGGTGAAGAAAAAGACTTTGAAGGAGTGCTACAAGCCCAACATAGTGACTGAAGTGCAAACTATGTGGTCAAACTGTGTTCAAACAGTGCTCTTTGTTTTAATGCCCAGTGCTCTTATTTAACCACAGACAGATACAGTGACTTCAAAGAAATAGCCTTATCCATGCATGTGTGAATACAAGCATGCACATGTTCATAACAAACCTGTCTACCTGAGAAAGTTGGTTACTTTCATTGTATGGGAAGTAAACATATGAACACTGGGAAAACACAGGGAACAGTAAGTGCACAAAACTTTTTCAAGAAAACCAGAATAAACCTAATCAAAGACAGGAATTTTGCATTTAATTTCTAGAGGATTAATATTCCTATGTATCTTTCACACTCCCCAGGTCACACTAAGTCACATGCCTATCCATTGCACACTTCCGGAGACAGCATATTCCATAGCTTTAAAATGAGAAATCTACAGAACCTATGGTAAAACATCACAAGTAGTGCGCATAGTATACCAAACAGCACAATTTAAAGGATTTCTTAGGACCCTAATGTGTATCATTAAGTGCGGCATCAGTGCAGTGGATGTAACCTTGCGCACATTCAATAGGTGTGATTTCACAATGTAAAAATGATTTACTGAGGTATGCATTTAGGGTTGCTAAAATGCTTCCCTGAGATAAGCAATTATAGTTGCTTTATATTTTGCACTTCTTTATGCTGTGTCACAGAACACCTATAAGCATATCTTAACATTCCAGCTATGCAAATGGAAAGAGATTTCAGGTTTTCATGATGGTCAAAATTCACACTGTGGCCTTCTGGATTATGACACCATGTGGTCTGGTAGTTGAGTACAGCATTTTGAAGAAATACACAGCCTCCATCTTCAAGGCAGAAGATGGAGACTTAATGCTTCCCCAAAACATCGATATCACATATCAGACTACGTGTGCCTTCTTTACAAACTAATGATGCCTGTAACATCAGTAGTTTGTCTGATGCAGTAGAATTTCATGTAAGATCGGATACACAGCCATGTAGTAAACAGTGTTATTTTGAAGGGGAGTTCTACGAAGGACTGGAATGTAATGCGCGCATTCACCATTATGGAACTATATTTCAGTGTCTGTGTTCACACCCACCATGTCCATCCTGGTAAGCTGCTCTGCAAAATGACATTCTGGCACATTAGGAAACATGTATGGGGGTGCTACAGTTGTGGGAGAGTGTCCATTGACCAGTGCTGGATGATTAAAGCTTGGCAGACTTGAATTGGGATACATCATGGAAGAATCTGCAACATATCATCAACAAATGCTACAGATTGTTTTTAACGAAACAGAAACCAGTAACTTACTGTTACAATCACAAGGTCCAATACTAAACTAAATCAATCCCTGTGCAGGCTCTGAGGGTTCCAGGAGGTTGGGGCTCCCAGAATTTCCAGATAATTGGCACATGAAGGTGATAAGGTTATCAGCCCTATGCACTGGACGCCTTTACTACCCACGAAATATTCCTGGTACTCATTTCTGTCAGAGGGTAAGTCAATCCCAGGGCCACATTGCAGCCAGAAGGATAAGGTTAATGAAAAATTCCAATAATACCATTGGGAAATGAACCCATGACCTTCCAGCCTGTAGTACAATGCCTCAACTCAACTGTGCCACTGCATCCCCCCTTAAGGTTAACACAGAAGTTCATCTTGAATTTCAGTCCTCCAAGTAATCATGCATCAGCAGGTTCATATGAAACTCATGTATTTGTTGCATATACGTCCCGTATACAACCAGTGCCAACCAACCTTCACAACTTAACTCACCAGTATAACAATACTAAGAGTAGAGTACAAATCATCACCTTCTTATACAATTTCCCAAATTCCCAGCTTTTATCACCTCCCTTTGGTCAGACAGAATATATTACATGGCATTTTTTTTTAAATTCATATTCAGAGAGCATGAATACATCTTCACATACAATACAACATCAAGCCTCTCAGTGTGCAAAACAGCGGCAAAGTAACTGCTGATATTTAACATTTAGAAAGCAGTTCAGATCATATTTTTGGATGAATCTAAGCTGCCTATCAAACTTGTTGCTCACCCAACCAAACAAATCTATAAAACATGCTGCTCATGCAGTCACCTATCCAAACTGTCAAGAAAACTCACTGCTCACACAAACTGTCTGTAACACCTGTTGCTCACCTAACATCTGGTCTTCCTTGCTGAACCTGTCTAGCCGATGTCGAACCTTTACTTCAAGCTCTGACTCTGGCAAGTGCTGGCGGCAGAAATAGAGCAGCTGGTGGAGTGTGGGGTGTGTAGGGGGAGCACGAAAGTCTTCAGGATAAGAATCAAGCCACACATGCAACGCCAACACCAATGTCCTTCAACAAAGCATTACCCTTCTTAGAATTATTAAGTTCCAAAGTTGTTAATCTCATAATGGATATTGGAAGAAATAGGGTAGAAAGGTGAGGGATAGATCCCTCTAACTGTGATTACAGACCAGCAGTGGACACTTGTGAATATGAGGTTTGCTGTTCAGTCAATCACTCAGACAGCTGGCTAGCTTGACAAAAAACTGCAAAAATGCAAATACAGTTTCTCAAACTTCAACAGAAACTGATAATTGAAAATTAAGCTGGTCCAAACCACACGAAAAATTAATTTACTGCTAATAGTTGTTAAAATTACATCAGTCCAAATATATGGCATTTCTACTGATTTGGTGATCACAGGGTAGACTCAAGCATCCACACCTGTCACTGTAAGTTTCTACGGAAAACATTTCATGAAAGAGTGTGCATAGATTTCAGGAGTTGTGAACCTCCATCCTATGGTCATTGACTTACTTGCGATGTTGTTCCATGACCAATTCTGGTAAGTCCAGCTTGTTGTTGGCCAGCTGTTCATACCTATGCCAACAAAAGACATAGACAGAAATGCTAAATTAATAATGGTCAGTTAATTGTGTGTATAAACTTTCGTACTTTAAAACCTAGTACATACATGGATTCAACAGTATAAACACTTGGGATCACACATAAACTATCTCATAATGGGCACTGGATGACATTAACCAATGAAACAAGTACAAGTAGGGCAAAATTGTTACAACTGATCTTTGCACAGTACAGAAATTTCTTGTAGCCACCCATGCTATACACATATCAGCTGTCAGAGTGTGGTACACAGATTGATCTAAAGAGGAACTGGCTGAATGCTGAATTAGACATCAGGCTTGTCAGGAATAAACCATCACTCATCACAACAATTTTGCCTGAACTTAACAGTACCCTTCTCTCTAGTTCCAAGCATTTGTTTCTGTGGTGACAACCAGAAGAATGTGGGAGGGATGTGACCAGAATTTAACATTATCTGATTTGAGTCTACAGATATATTTTCTATTACTAATTCTTAATGTGGTATTACTGTATCATTACTATGGTTACTATTTTATTTTGTCCCTTCATCCTACATTTGCTCACATAATTTTATGCATGGCTGAACAAGCGACATGGCTCTCTACTATCTGTGTCTATCATACTACCTGTCCTGTCTGTTCTATATAGTTCGATATGTTGTGTCTACAGAATACATCATACATATGCAAAAGATTACAAATGTTATTCTGAGAACAATAAGCAGTCACTCTTCCTGCAGTACAGTATGCTCAATGTTCCATGCAACATGACAATCCTGAATGGAGACACAGGAGTCTTTGAAATATGTAATTTTTATTCCACACTTACATGATTTCTCAACAATTAAAACATCAGAATTGAGGAAGCAAAATAGATTTGTCATTCACCTGTCAAGAAGCAGGGTCAAGACTTGCTTAGCGGTGGCAAAAGTGCGATATGTAGTAAGGAACACATTGATATATGTTGACTCCAGTTCACCATCATCTGTTGCAAGGCTCTCCACCAGTTTCTCCAAAGTGCCTGCTTTCACAAATCGCACACGAACAGTTTCCCACTCCAGATGTGAGATCTCGTCATCCGAGTCCTGCAGCACCACCAGTTACCAATTACTGACACCCATTAATGACACTGAAAGACTATGAATGACAATGCACAAACTCATGACAGTTCTCACAAAGAAGTAAATAATGATGTCTTTTATCATCATAATCAGACCTATTAATACAGTACATCTCTCCTGCCTTTCACACAAATCACAGAGGTAACCCACATTTTTTCCTTAATTAATTAATTAACTTACTTATGCTTATTTATGTTTCTACATTTTATTATCTCTTAATTTTTCTTTATGTGCCTGCAAGAGAGTGCACATGTTCATACATGTGTGTATTCATACCTTCACAAGTGTACATGCATCCATTATTTAAATCTTTTATTTTGTAATTCTACTTACTTATTTCTCCATTCACTTTTTCAAATGTTTATTCCTATGCTACCCTGCTTATGAATGTGTCATAATTAATCTACTCTTTGCTTCCACATACCTAGTTCTTAATTGACTTTTTTAATATTTTATTAAAATTTATGATACTGATGATGATCATCAATGTATGTTACTTTCCACTGCTAGTTTGAAGCACACTGGCAGACTTCAAACTTGCAAGACATAACACACAGGGACAGGATCCTATTGGGATCATAATAGATGTTTGTACACAATCAAAAACTTGAAGGGAGAATACTGTAACTCACAAAGAATACTACTGTTTTAAAACACTAGATAATCAATTCATCAATTGTCATGTATCATACTCTATATATATTGTAAATTTTAACATAATATGTACATTTACATGTATAGCATCATACGGAATAATTTACTGCTGCGGTTTTTAAGCTATTTGGTTGTGAGATCCCTGAGGATGGCAACCAGCTGAAACATGTATGAGCCAGATAAGGTGAAATATATGTAAGTACAATATGTGCATTTGTTAGTACTAAGAGACTGTAATCATTCACAAAGCACAGAAAGAATAATACAAAAGTGACAAATGAGGAGGTCAAGTCCATCCATTCATATCTGCATCCATAACATAACCAAACTGCTTTTGAAAAAAATTTGCTACTCATTTTTGGTGCACATCAGTTCAGTATATTTTCTATCAGGCACTCAGGCTCAAGCCTCAAAATGCATTGTCCCTTTTTCTCCAAATGTCTGCAGGAGGGGGGGGGGGGGGGGTAAAAAAAAAAAACCCACAAAAAAAAGGAAAAAAAAGGGTTTTTTTTTTTATTTTTATTTTTTTTTTTTTTTT
>Ga0136643_10003106_pt1 | contig 22149 bp, 10 predicted proteins | sample TergutLab28metaG_FD_96883 | JGI IMG/M metagenome (GOLD analysis project Ga0136643, IMG submission 96883) | Labiotermes labralis P1 segment gut microbial communities from Petit-Saut dam, French Guiana - Lab288 P1 (version 3) (version 3) | ecosystem: Host-associated > Arthropoda: Insects >... | reverse complement strand
TTAAAAAAGGTCCTTCACCCAGGGGGAAAGTAATAAATCTCCACCCCGCCAATACAGCCGGGCTGGGCTTCCCCCCCCCCCCCCCAGAAAATAATAATCTCTTATACTTGTCAGGAAGCGAAACCCGGAACCTCCACTTTGTACAGTAAACTACTACACGCACTAAGTTATCCCAGTTCCACTGACAAGGAAATAAAAATGTAACTTCTGTGTTTCTTACCACAGAATTAATATGGAGCCGAAGTTATTATGAAGTTCACTTTACACTACCGGCAATATGAACCGCACTCACAGCTGTTACAGCAATCTACATACATTTCCTTTGGTGGGAAGTTAATTCTTATTTCGAATGTCTGAAGCCGGGACAGCGTAGCCGGTAATGCGACTGGAATGTGGGCTGGATGATATGAAGTTATAATTCCGTCAGGGCAAAGAGATTTTTTTTTCAACACGTCCAGATCGGCTCTCGGGCCCACCCAGCCACCGAGTCAATGGGTACCTGGTGCTCTTTCCCACCAGGACCAAGCGACCAAGACGTAAGCTGAACACTTACGCCCATCTAGTGCACAGATTAAAAATTATCAAAGCTATACCGCCACAAACCATACAAGCCCTCACGGCCAGTAAATGGAGGACTTAAACTTGGTTCCCAAACCAATGATTATCAAGATTATGGTCTTCCGGAATGTGACATGTGATGTCTTATAGCCTAGTTTGGTATATGGACACCGACAAGAACCTCCAGCCTTCTGCCCCCATCCATTTTATTCCTCCACAATGGTATCCACCTACCAAACTACACGGCGACTAAAATTATCCACATATGCTCACCTTCAGCAGCTGTGAGTTAATCCACTTGGCAAAAGTTTTCTTCTGTACGTCTTCTCGTTCATCTGTAATAAGAAAAGCCATTCTCAGTATACTCATTGTAATAGCCGCATCACATTCAATATACTTAACTAACGATACTAAGTAAGTTCTAATTCTTCAATAATCGTATTTCTATTCCATGTCGCACTGCGCTTTGATTGATGTGTGACAACCTAACCAGCAGTTTATTTCCAGACTTCCATGCCTTCAATAAGCCAGGTAATGTAATGCTTGTCTTATATACTGCTACACATCATATTGGCCTACCATCGTTCACGCGTTTAGTCGCCGGCCGCTCAGGGCAGAGACTCTAGTTCGAGGACAGGCCAGTCCCTGTACGATTCGTGGTCTACCAAGTGGCACCGGGACACGTTCTCCTCTGAGGATGTCTATTTCTCCCAAACAGTATCATTCCACAAGTGCTCCACACTCTTCCATCTACTACCGACGCTATATAATCAACGCCATTGACAGCGTCGCTAAATAACATACACACTCGACTCAACGTCATTACACTTCCGTATACATTATCGAACAGGTTTTTCAAGCAAAGTAGTTGTACCTACTGCAGACTTCAGCCTGACTGTTTTTTGTAGTTATTTTCAGTCCCTCGGTCGACGTTCAGCACCCTGTTTATTTATACAGTGTCGTTAGACAGTCTCGGAACCGACCAATCTTTGTTAACTTTGTTGCTTCCAGTGATTCTCGGGCAACAGCCCTGGCCACTCTTCGCAGGATCTCCACTGTTTATTCACTAACAATACCATCACTTTACACTGCTGTAATTTTATGAACTGAACTGTCAATAAATACACAAAGAGAGAACAAATTATGGCGGGACGAAAATGACGAAGAATAACACAATTCGGCCTCACTGACGCCTCAAACTTTTGGCAAGACCTGTACGTGATTTTGGAAGCATGCCAATTCTTGAAAGAAGACCTTGCAAGGTTACACAATGAAAGACACACACAAATTGCGGGAAGAACGCAAATTTAACACCAATATGCCCGAAGTGCATTTATCGACAAACTCACGACCGACAGCAGTTTGTGAAGTACAGCATAAGCACTGATCCTCCCTGGTTAGTATAGATCGTTGCAGACAGCAAACATCCAAATGACTCAAGCAGGCTATCGGCTACCTGGAGGTCAACATGTAATTACCGCGGAGGAATTCCACTCAATTCTGTCACTTGGCAGATCTACATTAATTTCCGAGGAAGTGGCCCATTATTTCCGCTACGGGTAACAAGAGCCAATAAACTGCGCCACACTACCCTCTGCAAACGACATGTGCCGGTCAAATCACTTGTTTCTTCACTCCTATTATCCTGTAACTTCTCTTCCATAAAACGAATGCATAACTAGAAATACCTACCCTTCCATACACTACTTCGCACTGTTTCATCCCAACAAATTTCCATTAAATTTGGTTCTACGGACAGTGGTTTCTGTTGGGCCAATTTAATTTTGGAGTGAATGTACATAACTCTGAAACGATGACGAGTGTGACAGCAGGCTGGGAAACATAGCACCATGACAAGATTCGTTACTGTACTCTACAAACATTACGAAGATGAACAAATAAAAAGGGTATGATGAGTACGGTATGTAGCACGTAAGGAAAAATCGGAAATGTACAAAATTTTAGCGGGAAACTGACGGGAAGAGATCTATTGCAAGGCCTAGGCGAGGCCAGCTCAACCCGTACTTCGCAGGCAACAAGCTGCTCACGTCAGTGTTACCGGGGTGCTGATAACTCCTTAGCCCGACCAGGAAGGAAATAAGCTCGGAAGCATGTCAGGGACGCGCGCGATTTCAACAACATCGAGACGCTAGCTGTTATCAATTTTTTTTCCTGCAAGGCAGGGCGCCGAAGGAAATTCACGCCATTCTGACATGAATATTAGCTTGTTTCCTTCCTGGTCGGGCTAAGAATTTATCAGCACCCCTGTACTTTGCCCGCGGGGACTTTCCAAGTGACAAAACGTCTTTTAACCCTTTGCATTGCAAAGACGAAACAAGACGCCGAAGCAGATCTAAAAACTAGCTGTTTATTCAGGGAGACGTGCATTAAATTCACGTCATTCAATAAAATGTTCTAAAAATAGCGACAACATAGGCTTTGTTCTGAACTATAGCTTTAATAAATTTTACCTACAATATTTTTATTACACATGACGTACCGAAAAATACACAGGTAAAATTATACGTATAGTTACTCATTTCTTGTTCACTGTACTGAATTTCACGTTGCCGCATGCAGATCAAATCTTACCGAATTTGCCCGCACACAATAAAAGACTGAACACAGGCCTGGTCTAGGACAATACTGAAAAAGATCTTATGGAAATAAAGGGGACGTTTTACTAGATTCCACTGGCTCCGGGTATAAGCGACAGGCTCTGGTGCCACATGGCAACAGAACCAGTGAGTTCCATACCAGAAGATAACCTTCTTGAGTAGCCCAGCGAACAGCTAAAGAACCCCTGTCCCATGGAGTTACAGATCTCAGTTACACGAAGCTCACTTCGAGCCCCTGTCCTTCAGTTTTCAAAGATAGCTGCGCCAGTACGTAACACAAAATACGGACCACGTTAAAATATGCAACATTTGCATGAAATAAATTTTCGTTACGTTAAATATTAAACGAAATACAAAGAAAGATCAGGCTTAACTGTGCAATGCTAATAGTGCGATGAGAGCTCCAGCAGACCCGAAGACCAGTTTGGCAATACGGTGTGGGAAATCGCACTGAAAACCCTTTGGAGAATGTTCTACACGATCGCCCTTTGTAACTTTGTTGTCCCGACGCGATAAGTCTGGTAGGTGATCCTCTTTCGGGAAACGGGTGTGGTTCACCGAATCACATATAGTTTTAATTATTTCTTCTTTACTTGTGTTACTTACTCAATTTATTGTTCATAAAGTAAAAAAAGCGCGCTCTATCAAGTTAAACAACTAAATCATATTCTATTGAAACAACACAGTCACTTGTACTCCCTCACTCACACCTCTCGCACGCGACTGACTTCAGCACTCGAGTGTTGGCGTCCGTTATCAGCTCCTAACTGTTTCGGCGTTTAAATCTCTCGCCTCAACGGTTCTGAATATACGTTGACAGATTAACCTACAACATACGGCTATGATCCGTTCGTAAATGATGCCAGCAAAGCTAAGAAACAAATATATCAAAAATGTTCGGCTGCAATGTGTACTTCATACCTGTTGAGTATCTACCCAATGAAGACACGTACATGGGAATTAGGTACAGCTCCACGCATTCGTAACCTCTCCACTCCAGAAGCTTTACCCTCAGAGAAACAACTCCCGAAGTATTATTTTATAAGGACAAAGGGTGGGCCCCAAAGGTGGTTTTGGACCCACTAATGAAGATTATTTACCCGTTACTAATTTAACGATTCTACTGTAGTTCCGAATATACAGCCTCGAATGGTACGGCAACTAAATACAAAATGAATTGCAGCACATATGGAACAACCCGCTCGTCGCCTGATTTGAGGTAACATTATCTTAATGGAAACACGAGAAAGAGTAAAAATCCTCCGGGACGAAATTTAAACACCAGTCCTCTCGAATACGAAGGAGTACCATGCACAGCACCGCGACATTTGGTGGCGACAGAAATATCGCGGAATGAGCTAACTCGGCGTCTACAGTTTCAACACAATCGCAGAAACCTGTCGCAGTTAAAATGTACGCCTGAACGCAAAGAGGCAAGAAAAAACACCAGCTATTAGCACCCGTCTTCATACAGCTTTGAACAGTGGCGACCGGGCAAGTTGCTAGTTCAGCCCCCGAAGAGTGGTGCAGCTAAGTAGCGAGTAATGACCATGGCCACCTCTAACAGAAATTTTGAACCTTTATAAATCACATTATTTTGGCTCAATAGCTTAAAATGTGTTCAGTGCAGAAAATAAACTTTTTCATTCCAAATTTTAATTTTTCAGCCCACTTTGCCACCTCTTGGACTCTTCCGCCCGGAAATGCCTGCACCACTCGCTACTGCCCAGTTGCGCCTCTGCTCCTAGACACTGCACGACTCTGATCACAGTCGGAACGGTACGGTACGGTAGGTCGCTGCTAGACTAACTGTCGGAAACCTACGCAACCTTCACTCTATTGGAGAGTGCACTCAAAGCTTCAGACATTGTGGACGTTCATGATAAGGTCCGAACACACGCACACGCGTCAGCCCCGTGCCAACTACCAAGTTACATGGTAACTTTCGTACGTTGTTCTCACCTGCACGCAAGTAACAAACGCCGGCAGGTAACGCACAATATATCGTACCGGTCTGTTATCACGACCCACAGGGCAACTTCCGGTAAGCGCGGTTCACACGTCGTATTTGTAATGAAACCGAAAGGCGAAGACACATCTAGAATGAGAGGGCCACAGTCAGAAAACTGTTAGGCCTACTACAGTATTTGCAAGTCGGAGTTACTTTCAACAGTGCAACCGGACACGTCCGCAGCTAGTGAGTGGCGAATTCCCCGATATAGATAGCACAGCGCCGCTATACCACTGAAACGGAGGAAATGAATTCCCTTCTCTATTAAAACTAGGACCGCGGTAGCACAGCGGTTAAGGTGCTGCGCTACAAATCGGAAGGTCACTGGTTCGATCCCAGCTGGTGTCATTGGTATTTCATTGACATAATCCTTCCGATCGCACTATGGCCCTGGGGTCGACTCAGCCTCTAACAAAAATGAATGCCAGGAGCATTTCCTGGAGGTAATAAAAGGCCGGTGCGTAAGGCTGACAACCTTACCACCATCCTGGGCCATTGTCACGTAATCTGGGAACCTTAACTTCCTGGAACCCTCTGGGCACCTCGGGCCTGTAATGGGACTGATCTCTATTAAAAGACAGTAGACGTGTAAAACTTTTTTTCCATAAAATTACTACTTTCCGTTATATACAGTTTGTATAGCGCATTTGCTAATATGCTACGGCGGCGAAATATGCAGCGCTACATTTTGCCGCTTGAAGCGTGCGGGACAGAGAGAAGACAATGTGGGGTGTGCTACAGAGCGTCCATTATATGCAAGTAACGCGACGGTATATTTTCGTATTAAGCGTATATTTCTTTCCGGTGATTTTACCTTCCTCATTTATCGTGTTTTGTTGATAGAGGATATACTGTCTACGAAACAATCAAACGATAAAAATTTTCATAATATTTCGACGTCAATCTGCATGAATAGCTCATATTACTTAAAACCCTCAACTTCCACACCTGGTTATTGAAAATTTACGTCAACAGCAGCAAGGAATTTCATTTCTAATTATCAAGATAGGCCTGTATCAGGTAAGAATTTTAGACTTGATGTTTGTCTTTGGCAGATAATGGCCGTGTATGATCACATTTATATTTTCATTTATTACACCATTATTACTACTATTAATGTTAACGATTATTGACTTCAACAGTGCTGCGTGATTGACCCTAAATTTATTAGAGGAGAAAGGTGCGGTAAAGTAAGGCACACTGTACTCTTCCACTTAACCTGAACTCCAGATTCGCCATTGCTACCGCTGCTATACATGCGTCAGTACACGTACACCGTACCAATCAAGTGTCTTGTATAATTTCAATTTGGTCCTATTACTGTAGTGTCCGTGGGCTTAGTTGACATGAAGAAAGCAACAGGTGATCTGCTGCCACAAGTTACGGCCAGAATTTGTGGAAGAATGGAGGCAGCAGTTTCCTCTGAAAGGTTGGGACAATCAGACTACATGGCATCACGACAGAATACCGAATTACCTGTAGCAATAATTACGGTTGTGAGAACGTAAACTCTCAAACGTAAAAGTTAAAGTTGTCTTAAATTCAACACTGAAGTGTGCACTTCAAGGCACTTCGTAATAAATCCGCATTTCGATTACATTACTTAAATATAGAAGAAGGCTAACGAGAATATACTCATGAATGCATGTGTCTGTAAAAGCGTGCGCATGTCCCTCTTTTCAATTTTTGTTTCAAATGACCCATTTTCGCGAAAAATAGTACGAACGTTACTGTCAGAAAAGGTTACTCCATTCTCATGTGTTTTTTTATTTTCTACTGCCAATAATAACGTAATAGCGAATGTACGAAATTGTGAGGAACAAGTACATGGGTTCCAAATTGATTTGTGGTAAAAAAAATCTTTAATAAACGAATACAACTTCTGTTAGTTTCCACTACAGTGTAAACCTATGTGAAATTTATAATAATAATGGCTACACTACACCTCATAGGTATCCAGTTACCTCAAGCAAAGAGCTCGCCAGCTAAAAGTGGGGGGGGGGGGCTTCTAAACTCCTTTCCGCGCACTTTGGGCACATACTGAAGTAAAGAGTGACCACTTACACAGGACCGGCAAGTGAAAATACTGCAACTAGTGAACACATTGCCAAAAACCGCGTAATGTTCGCGTCTACACACTTCCGACATTACGCGCCAAACAATTTCTTTAAGATTGTTCTCTGTCTGTCTGTCTGTCTGTGTGGTGTGTGCGTGCGTGCGCGCGTGTGTTGTTTTCATTAATTTTATCTTTTGGACATCCCAACATATACGACATGCCGTCGGATTGGGTGGCTGTAAGGTCGGTTGTAACCGTCCTGCCGGAAGAGCTCGCATTCATTCTCATCACCTAAGCTAGAGGTAAAGCAATCCCACTACAGGCCTGGACAGGCCCTGAGGGTTCCAGGAGGTTGAGGTTCCCAGATTCCAAGACAATCGGCATATGAAGGGTGGTGAGGTTGTCAGCCCTACGCACCGGCCGCCTTTACTCCCAGGAAATATTCCTGGTACTCATTTCTGTTAGAGGCTGAGTCAACCCCAGGGCCATAGTGCGGCCGGAAGGATTATGTCAATGAAAAATTTCAATGACATCATCGGGAATCGAATCCGCGACCTTCCGGCTTGTAGCGCAGTCATTCTCATCTACATTTTTAAAAATGGCTGCGAGAATTTGTTCAACGTGTCTTTCTCAACTGACTGTTCGAAAAGAATATAGGCCCGATTATTCTTCTCTCACTGACAGTACACCATATTCCAACTTCAATGTCGTGTAACGGTATCGCGTGTGTTAGTTTGGTATTATATGCCGATACATGCGTAACAGTATGCATTATTTTGAGTATATACGTGGTCGTTTGAGTAATCTCATCTGTAAAATAAGTTTGCAACGGATCGACCGCACACTAAACCAAGCTTCACAAAACCAGTTACAAAACGGCACTCTCGCAACAATCTATATATATATATATATACTGTGGAATTCTTCTAGAAGTGTCCGAGTATCATTAAACGTTTCTCCCGAAGAACACGCCGTGTTCGCTCTCACATCTTTAACAGACAGCCTCTTCGATATTAAAACAGTCGATGCATTGTTGATCTGGATGGAAATGCAACACCGGGAAACCTATTTACAGGATCAGAATGCTTGTAGAAATTCGGCTTTCGACATGGGGTTTGGCTAATTACAAAAAGAGGGCACTAAGGCGCCGTGTTGGCCATATGGCAACTTTGTCTCATGTTTTCACGTTATAACATCGTTTTAACTTATCACAAGTGGAACGCAGGTTCCTCCGAGTTTATTTCGAGTTAACAAAAACGTGCTGCAGCCCTGCCATGCAAAGACCCGCCCTTTACACTACGCTGCCACGTTAACATGCAGTCAGAAAAAAAGACTTTCCTGACTTGAACGCTGCTAAATAATGTAACCAGTATCTCAGAAAGACATAAAATGATGTGGCGTCAATGGTGATAAAGAGTGACAGAATGAGTAGTGAGGGCAGACCGATTCTTAGTGTCTGCATCGCGGAACATCTGTGGGGCTCAAGCAGGGCTCAGGTGCTTGTAACCGCAAAACAAATTGAAAACTACGTACGTTAATACTCGAGTGGCTATAGAGGCTGGAAATATGAGTCACGGTCCTCGTGGAAGGTGACGCCAACTCCGTAACGACAAAATTAAACATTTCGAAACATGTACGTGCCAGCAATTGCGTCTCGTGAATAAACAGACAACGGATAGACTGTCGTTACCTGAGGCGAATCGCTGGCAAAGTCGTGTGGCTGTACAAACAGCTTTCCTTCTGAAGACTTCTTCTGCCCATACATTAAGGAACAACAATCGGCAAATGCAAACCGCACGTTGACACGGTAACACCTGCTCATATGTTTGGCCTCTTGCTGTGTACAAATCCAACAACTCTGCTTTTTACACCAGAATGAAGGCCACACCGGAACGCCACCACGTAAACCACACAGCACCACTCGTGTCGCGTAACGGTAATAAGGTTCTCTGCCCTAACGACGTATCACCTTCGTGTGCCCTACTCCCTTTTCATAAACGAAAGTTTCGCGACCGAGCCATGATGAACACTCGATATACCTGTAGCGAGGCAAACAGTACTACCACAATTAACATTATATTAGTTTGTGTTTAGCCACTGTTCAGTCAGCGCTCGATTTCTTTAACGCGAAAAAGCAGAGCGGCCCTTTAGACCCGTTTGTATGCTCGCGTATACTGTATAACTACATACAGGAGTGCTGATAAGTTCTTAGCCCGACCAGGAAGGAAACAAGCAAATGTTTCTGTCAGAAAGGCGTAAATTTCCTTCGGCGCCTTGCCTTGCAGGACAAATAAAACTTGATGACAGCTCGCGTCTCGATGTTGTTGAAATCGCGCGCGTTCCTGACATGCTTCCGAGCTTATTTCCTTCCTGGTCGGGCTAAGGACTTATCAGCACCCCGGTAAATGTACAGTGCCGAGTTCTAAGTGTTAAGACTGCTTTCAGATGTGATGCTACTCGAAGGGTCAGTATAAATAATGGTGGCACTTTCTAACAAAATAAGATCTACTTCGTATTGTTAATGCATTATTTTAAAAATTCACTGATACGAGAACACAAGTGCACAGCTATTCGTATCTGTGTCAGATCTGAGATTCTCACAGGGATAACCAAGAACACCGCTGCCTTAGGTAATAGCAAACCGCGTAGTCTGGTAGTTACCGACGTTTCGGAATAATCTGTTACCTCCAGCATCAGAGTAGAAGACGCAGGCAGCATGTTCCCTGCAAACGTGGGTAACTTACTACTGCACATGCCATAGCCCAGGAGACAGAACTCTTCCTATTCATCATTAATCATGTCAATTTACATATTTTTATTTCCAATAAGTAAAAACTGTTCCCCCAATAAATTCTAAGGTTCAATTGTTGAACGTCACAAAAATATTTGCCGATCCCTTACATAGGGTATAACTGAAACTGTTGCTAAATGGTGTTAAGACTGAACACATGAACCGTATCAACTAGGTCGTAAACTACGTCGACAATGGTCTTGGCGACCGGGGCTTCACTTCTGGGAGAGGCGTTGAATTTTTCCTTACACCAGTACGATCACTTCGCAGAGAATCTGGACATACACGTGCTGTCTATGGAACACATCAAAACGTGACTTTTGTGTAACCATTCGAACTAAGAACAATATACTCTTTAAAGCTTAATGGTTCGTGTATATATTACCACGTTTACCACTAAAATATCTGCATTTCCCCCACAATGTGTATTTCTATATTCTGCACGATTCTCACAAAAACAGTCGTTATTTCCCTACATAACATTTACCGACTGGTCTTTCTAATGGAAGTAAACTATGTTCTCTGTGAAGTATGAACTGAATCTTCGTCCATAATGAAGAGTAAGTTTAGTCTTCAACGGGAAATAGCGCACTGTATGATGAATGATACCGAAAGGATACGCAACGCAGTGGGAAAAACTGAAAGAAATTCTACCTATTAGCTCCCCCCCCCCCAAACAACCACCACCAATCGCGGAACAATTTCAGTGGCGAATCACCCCTTCGGCTCCTCTGTAACCACTGTTCCGCACACCACGTCCAGTACTCCTGTCAAGATAATCTTCAATGCAATGAAGACTGCATGGGACAAACGCAGTAGCAACGTGAAGCCGGTCACTCACCTGCACCACATCTCCCACGTGCGACGTTTAACTAACTTCGCACTACTGCTTTATACGCGAGAACAACCGGGTTCAATTCTCGGCTCAAGAGAGTGACTACCGGGACTGTTAAAGATTTCAAGCATCCGCAGCTCCAAAATTCAACAGAATCTTCTCGGGCTGACAGCCACATCCGGTGGTTTTAAGTACACCAACGTTCGTTAAACCGAGGCCGTCTCTATCCTCGGGGTCCTGATGTCTGAAACGTTGGTGTACTTGAGCCACCTGACGCGGCCTGTCAGCCCAAGAATATTGCACTGTATTATGAGTGTGTTTAGAATATGATCAACTGGTATGATGCAGTGCGGTCTGGTCTGGTCTAGTCTAGTCTAGTATAGTCTAGTCTAGTCTAGTCTTAGTCTTAGTTTTAGTTTAGTATAGTAGAAGGACACAAACGTTTCGGAACGACCTGCGGCCTCCATCTGCAGGGTAGAAAACATGTCTACCAGATACCACGTCACATCCTAACACATAAAATGCAGCGTGAATGTCAACTGTCACATTATGGCTAGTTTTTGTGGCTTCGTTCTGGGACACTACCTACAGCAGTTCACGATCATTTCATACAAGTCTGGTTCTTAGACGTACTCATTCACACAAAGTTTTTAGTTAAGCCGTCATCCGGCAGTTGCTTACTGAAGGGTCAATTCTCCCCATACACACACTGTACGTCGAAAGACCGAAACTTACAGGCGGCTTAACTTCTCTGGCAAACGTGTGTGTGTCTGGGCACCCGCCTTCCGGCGGACGTCGGATTAGTACTGACTGAAATCTTTAGCATAGACAGAAATGTACCTTTAGTCCGCAGCCATGTGTTTGAACTTGTTCGTCGTTGCTTACAACGAATTCCAAGTGCAACATTCCGGAGTTCAGTTCTTGATTATTATTGTGTGAAAAGAAGACAACTGTTTATCGATGGTAAATGGTAAATCTTATCCAAACAAATATACGTTATCAGTTGACTGTTACAAACAGTATGATTCATCAGCTACAAAAGATTCGGATCGGTCTAAAATTTATAACTTATGAAGCACTTTTCGAAAGGATTGTTTTCCTTTAACACCTACGGATAATGTTACAAGTTGCAGAAACTACTGTTCCAAAAATCTGAGGTGAGATAATTGTCGTAAACGTAAAGTTTTTAAAGCTTCGTCCCGTTCCCAAAACTCGTAACGTTTCAGTTAATCGCTCTTTTCCATCAATGGCTCTTCTCATTCGTGTGTTCTGCATTTCAGCGTGAGGATTCAACAAATCACGCAAAATTTTAAATCGTGGGTTTTCAAACTGCAGTACGCGTACCACTAATGGTACGCCAACCACTGCTTACTGGTAAGCGGCATAAATACAGAAATATGTTACAAAAAAATAAGAATGTTTAAAAATAAATAGAGAATATCACACACAGGGTTATTCAAAATGATTGTCGGGGTTTTAACAACTTGTCACACACAATACACTTGAGATATGAGTATATGTATTTTTTTATTTAATAGAACAACACTTCAAAGTTTTTGTTACATACCTTACAGGTGCTCTATATATGCACCGTTTGTGATTCTACAAACACCAACACGAGAATCGAGTTCGTTCCAAACTGTCTGTAGCATGTCTGCGGTGATGGTTTCAATGGCGGTTCTGATCCTTACCTTCAGTTCCGGGATACTTGCGGCAAGAGCAGGAACATAAACCTGATCCTTCACGTAACCCCATAGAAATAAATCACATGGGGTTGCATCTGGAGAAAGAGGTGGCAAGTTGTTAAAACCCCGACAATCACTTCGAATAACCCTGTATACCTGCTGATATGCAATATTGCTAGCAACATTAAAAAACACGTCCCTGCTGTCTTTCCTATTACAGCATTCTTAAAGTCAAATCTGGCTTCGTTCTAAATTACAGTAACGAGTAAAACAGCATTCAGCACGGCGCCCGAAACTGTTTTTAGGCGTCTTCACAGAATTGCGAAATACGACTATTAGTTCGTTGTGTATTAGTCTGTCTGTCCGTCCGAATGGAACAACTTGGCTCCCAATGAACGTATTTTCACGGAACTTGATATTTGAGTATTTTTAGAAAATTTGTCCAAAAAAATTCAGGCTCAATTAAAATGTGACACGAATAACGCGTGCCGTACATGAAGACCAATGTATAATTATGTCATCTCGCGGAGCTCTTACAATGAGATATGTTTCAGACAGAAGTTTTAGAGAAAATCAAAACATACAATTCGTGTTCAATAACTTTTTTCCCCCCAAAATCGTGCCGAGTATGAGATAAGCTTAACGTCGAAAAGTACAGTAAAGCCAAACAGACCGAAGATGACAATATAATACGGCGCATGCGCTTTGCATGCTGGATAACTAAGGCTACAGACACACACTCAGAATATATAATACTCGTTGCCTTTTCACGGCAACAATTGTTAAGCGAACGTGCCTCAATGTTACGTTGATACGAACACTGCCTGTCTTGTTAAGTAACACTTTAGCTCTCTCCTCCTTCAGAATAATATTGCGCTAGCTTAGGCCTCATGTTTATTGTACCAAACTCTCAAGTTTAACCGCCTTTCCTTCAAAAATTAAAGTTCACAGTTTCCCAGACAATTTCAGCTGTTTTTATTTAAGTACAACAAAAATGGGCGTACTTTAAAATTGATGAATTTAATTTACTGGAACGCCGGCGAAAATGTCTGAGAACTCCTGCTTCACTATATTCATCAGCCGTTTGTAAGTAGCTTTCAAACTCACAACAATGGACGCGCGAAGTTTAGTAATTGACATGATCACGAAGTACCCCTTTTCTGCAAGTGCTTTACCCACCCACATCCCATTTTTGTTTTCGCATATTAAATCAAACGAGCACAATACCTTCTCTAGGAGGTCCCATGCCTGAAAAATGCAACAACAATTACAACATGGATAGAAAGGCTGCTAGAATCCGAAATGAATCATATTGGTAGGTGTGGCAAGCATGTGGACTGCATGGGTTCCCTGCAGTCCATGGACTGAAGGCGGAATGTGTGCGTGTGCGTGCGTGTGTGTGTGTGTGTGTGTCGGAAGGCATAGCCTCCAGTTCAGTCCCTTCCGGCACACTGTAAGTGAATAGGTACCTTCAATCACCATACACGCACTGGACGTTATGTAACTTACATAAACAAGAAAGCGTCGTTATGCAAGCTGAAACCCGTACGTAAATTCTGCAGTTTCATACATGAATAATTATATAGTTGCTTGTAGTTTTTTTGTGTGTGTGAATGACTCCGCGTGTCAGTAGCGTGAAACATGGCGTGACAGCGCAACACCGTGTTTAATCCAATGAAGGTCGAACTGCGCAATGTAACAGAACTGTCTGCTAGTCAGTGCACAGATCGTCTAGTATACTATTGCGCCGACGGCAATACAGTCGAGTTCTGCGGCCAAAGTTTCAGGTACTGCCCACCAAAGGAACCAGTCCCTCTGACTGTGCAAAACTGTGTAGCACTGGAAGCAGCGCTGAGCACAACAAATCATGTTCAAAGCACGATGCTTGACAAGACTTTCCGCGCAATGGGAACCTAATCACGATCAACTAATTAGCTACCTGAGATCTTACATTATGATGGCGGTAAGCATTAAGAATGCAGTTTCAGGATACGACGTAATGGAGTCTTGACAGAATATTCTCTACCTTGAAGACGGCTGTAGCAGGTTGTTCCGAAACGCTAGTAAGGGACTATCAAACTAAACGGCGTTACATCCCATTAAGTCCTTAATTTTAATTAATTATCTTATTAGCCAAATAAAACTCTCCCTTATGCAACTAATACATATTCAACTGAAGGAGCCGGAATAGTAGCGAATGGAGTACGCGCTGGACGACCGAGAAATTGTGGTTCTATTCCCGTCAGGGGCATGGTGTTTTTCTCTTCCGCAAGGCGCCCACACCAGCTGTGAAGCCGACCCAGTCTCTTATTCAAAGGGTACCGTGGGCTCTTTCCCCGGGGATAAGGCGGCAGAGGCCTGAAACTAATCACTCACCTCAATCTGGTACCAAGGTTAAGAATGAATGGAGGTATATCTGCACTGTACCACATGTCTTCGTGGCTTACACAAGGCCGTACCTTCACTTATCCAACCGACGAAAAATTCCTCCTTACGAAGCTCGAAACATTACGCGATTTAGGTGAAATCTGCGAACAATATAGTGAGGCGACGTAGTTCGATTCAAATGATCATAAGGTATTTACCCATAATCCACGTCTATGCTTAGTAGCACAGTGGTTAAGGTGCTGTGCTACACATCGGAAGGTCGCTGGTTCGATCCCAGGTGGTGTCATTGGCATTTTTCATTGACATAATCCTTTCGATCGCACTATGGCCCTGGGGTCGACTAAGCCTCTAACAAAAATGAGTACCAGGAGCATTTCCTACGGGTAAAGGCAGCCGGTGAGTAGGGCTGACAACCTTACCACCATCCTGTGCCGTTGTCATGTAATCTGGAAACCTTAACTTCCTGGAACCGTCTGGGCCATTCCATGCCTGCAACGGGACTGCTTTACCTTTACCACGTCTATGCTTAGGTTTTCTGAATTTTACTTAGTATTTCAAAGTTTCACCTCCTATACGCACTTCTTCTGTGCGTGCTACCTGTTTCGCCTATGTTATATTAATAATAATAATAATATTATTATTATTATTATTATAAAAATCACATCAACCAATTACACGACTAGGGCGGACTGGATCACTGACTCTTCCACAACTGTACTTCTTATCCTACTGGTCAGAACGCTAACAAACTGTGCTCCAACTGCAGCAAAAACAATTACATATATTCAAGTATTATATTAATATTTCATGAACGGTCGTACTTGAAAGACGTCACATCGCACCCACCTGTCTGTCAGGTCCTACCGTTACGTTCTACACACCTCTTCAGAATCAGGATTTCAGCACACACCTGGCACACCTACAAATGTCTGTCCGTCAACCTCATGCTGCCTCAGATAATCTCAGTAACGTCACACGAAAGCAGCTCTTGATTACGTAACGTTCTCATTCACCCTGTTATTTCGTCTCTATCGGCTTCGAAGCATTTCATTTTTTTAAACGCTCCTCCGGCGTACAAGAGGTGGGATACTTCATCTACTCCAGTGTTTAGAGACGATACGAGACGAGATTGCGACTGTCGTACAACCGTTACGTCACGTGCTGAAATGCTGCGGAAGCAATCCAAATTTGAGGCCCTTTCTAAAAGCAATTACGCATTCAGCATATAAGTGTCTTACGCCCATTAAAATATATAAAAGAATTACATTGTAGCCTATCTTTATTTAACACAGTCACACTAAATAACAAAATTTATTCGAAATAGTACTGCGAGGAAAACAACTTTAAAAGCCGTCATGTTCCATATCATGAATCTGGTGGGTCCTAAACTGGTGCACTGACAGATTTCTTGTTACAGTAACGATCAACGTTAACATGAGTGGCATGTCCCGAACAGACAAACCGAGCACACAAGGCAGGCAATGTACGTTATCACGCAACAGTGTGGGACATTTGCGTATGTATATACACAGCGACTGTGGAGTCTGCAGTTGACCTTGGCAGTGGTCTGCGTTTGGGAAAGCCCAATGTCCTTTGCTTCTGACCAGTTACCGATGTATGTCATTCAAAAATACACTGGGCTGAACAGCACTCGCATTTTGTCCGCGTAAGATAAAACAGTTATCTTCTGTAGTGTTCTGTGTGGTAAGGGCTGTGCTAAAATTTGACCTAAGGCTTGTTACGAACAACACACCTAACAAATGGCGACAGTGGAAAGAAGGCCATGCAGTGATAGAAACTCATGTTTTTGACAGGATCTATGTGTTCCCCCGACCATCGTCCCGAGTGTTGCAGCATTTACCTAAGCCGTGCAGGTCAAATGCATTCCCTTGGGTTAGAGACATTACCTGCTCGACCATCCTAACAGCCCAATACCATTTCCCTCGAAGACAGCGCTTTCATGGCGCTCTGTGTCGCCGACAATAATCAAACGTACTGAGGTATTCATGTAAAGTGCATGAATTTAACCAAATTTGGGTTTTCCCTATAGATTTACATAAAGTAATCAATCACAATTTTCACGAAAATCCGTCTAGTGGGACTCGAGTTGATAAGTGCGGCCAGACGGACGGACGTGACGAAGCTAACGGGCGCTTTTCGAAAATATGCGAACTAGCTAAAAATCGTTAACGCTAGAAACATGCTAAAACCATGCATCATTCGAACCGCAGGTGGGTCGAGAGATACTATACTGACAATCATCAGGTACAGCACTGATGAGTACTTTAGAGTTAAACCCAATACATTCACTCCAGGCGGAAGTACACGAAAATGTGACAAACTCTCATCGCTGGTCCCATGTTAAGAAGTCGGAAATCTGAAAATGTAGTAAAACGCTGAAAAACACATGAAGATCTGTTATTTGCACAAAGTACGCACAGCAAATTCCAGAACAATGAACTGAGTTTCAGCGTAATTACTTTTAGATTGTCAGATATATCAATCTGAACACCATGACAGGTAATTTTCAAACAAAAAAAAATATATATATACATGTAAATTATCTTGACAAGCCCCTGCTTTGATTTCCAACAGCTGTCCAAATCAGTAGGTCAATGGAAACTTTTCTGTGAAGAGATTCTAAACGAAACGTAACAGCGGCAGGAACTATCGGGGAAGATATGGGCGGCGTCTATATTTGGCGAGTTTACCCTACTTCCACCCTGTTAGAAGACTACAAGATGGCAAACTACATCATTGGACTCGCCTTAATAAAGCCTGGTTACATACACAAGGAACTCACAAAAACACAAAGTCATGCCAAGCGAACATAAATAATACCGACGGACTTTAACGACCTAACAACACTATAAAGTTAATTCTGATGTCATGGCTTTCCCTCAGAGCGAGAGACGAAATCACATCGTGAGAATTTAGATCGTCTAGAATGTGACGTTGTGTCTCTGAGTATGTTGCTCCCAACGCTTCGAAAACACAGCGGCGTCCTTATCTTCAAGAGGGCACGAGAAGGACTCCATGCCTTGCCCTTGAACATGGAGGCATTATGTTCCTTTACAGCGTCGAGACCCACTAATCTCCGAAGTGCCACATACCGTCAGACCAGAATCTCAGAACATCGCTATGGAAACCTCATATCTCGCGAGTCATGTATCTTAGTTATAACAAGAAAGTTCGGTAATTTCGGAACAAGAATTACTGACTAAATCCACCGATCAGAGTAAGTTAACACTTTCTCAGCTCTTCAAAGAATTCCTTCCATTTTATGGTACCTAAAGGTTCATTATCGTCTTCACAGATACCTGAAACCAGTTTGTATCCCGAGCCAGACGAATCCAGTCCACACTCTCCTAGCCAATTTCATCAATATCTATTCTAACACTATCCAAAAAGAACAACTGTGGAATGTGGAATATTTTAATCATTTGGGTAGCGTGATAATAAATTATGCAATAAGAACACGTGAAATAAAATCCAGGGCTGCCATGGCAAAAGCAGCATTCAACAAGAAGTCTCTGTTCACCAGCAAATTGGACTTAAATTTAAGGAAGAAAGTGGAGAAATTCTGCATTTCGAACATATCTTTGTGAGGTGCTAAAACTTCGACATTGCAGAGAGTACATCAGAAATATCTTCAGAGTTTTAAAATCTGGTGCCGAAGATCAATTGGACCGATCGTTTGAAAAATGAAGCATTAAAAACAATAAAGAAGGAAAGGAGCATCCTACACAAAATAAAACGAAGGAAAGCTAACTGGATTGGCCACATCATGCGTAGGAACTGACTTGTAAAACACGTTACTGAAGAAAGGATAGAAGGCAAGATAGAAGTGACGTGAACACGAAGAAGAAGACGCAAGTAAGCTGCTTGATACTTAAGGACACGAGCAGGTACTAGAAACTGAATGACGAAGCACTAAATCGCACTCTGTGGAGAACTCTACTTGGATGAGGCAATGGCTGCCACAAAACAGACTACGTGAGAGACAGAGAGAGAGAGAGAGCGCGCGTCCATCACTGGCGCAGATAACCGGACGGGAGCCTCTACGAGTATATACCAGTAGCTTGATTGTGGGATTAATGGTGAAAGATGAATGGGAAAGGTTTTTGACAGAAGCGGATCCTAGCATTTATTTTGAGGGACAGAGGAAAACCCCTATGAACCTTAGTCTGGAAAACTTCTGTACCGGCAGAAATTCGAAACTTGTACCTTCTGAACAGGATGTTACCGATATATTACACCAGCTCGGTTCCAAGACAGTGCTTATGGCGTAGGTGTATTTACAAAACAGTCCACACTTTTGAACGCAAAGTGAAACTTTCGATAACCTAATATAGCAACGGAAAATTCAAGTCTTCTGGGATATGACGCCGTGTCTAGGGACTGCGGAGACCCTGAAGATGGAAGTGGAAAGGTCTTGTGAAACGTCTGTAACTGTTTGGTAATATCCACGGCTTCATACCCCAGAAAAACTGAGTATTCACGAACACACCGCCGTGAGAACAGGTGGCAGAACGGCACTTGAAATTTTATCTTCTTGTATTTTACTTTGAATTGTAGCTCTGCTCCATTTGTTCTTGACCCAGTTCTTTTGGAGATTAAAAATAAAAATGTACGCTCTATGCATATTTGAGAGGTTTTTGGTGAGTTTTCCTGGTAAAGTCATTTAAAGAGACACTGAACAATTCTGGAGTCCGTCATTAATTCATACTGCGACATACTGGTCGGTACAATGTTCTGAGACAGGTACTTGTCTCTGTAAAACGTATTTACTTACTTAATTACTCCATGGTGCAGAGTACTTCTTGAGAAGCTAACTGGTTTGCAGCTAGTCAAGAAATTTCCCGCATTTCACGGAACCCGAAGGTTCACTACCGCACTCACAAGCGTCCGCCACCTGTCTCTATCCTGGGCCCGCCCAATCCAGTCCACATACCCACATCTCACCTCCTGGAGTTCCATCCTAATATTATCCACCCATCTACGCCAAGGTCTCCCCAGTAGTGTCCTTCCTTCCGGTTTCCCCACCAAGACCCTATACACCCCCCTCTACTCACCCATACGCGTCACATGCCCAGCCAATCTCATTCTTCTCGATTTTATCACCCGCACAATATTGGGTGAGGAGTACAAATCCGAGTGGGGGAGTAGTTTACCTGCGGATTGTTTTGTCTCCAGAGCAAGCATCCCGGATGTGAGTGTTTCTTAACATAAGCGTTTTACAGGGAGGGGTTGTTAGCACCTCGCTCAACCCCCAAGCCGGAGGACCACCCCCGTCGGCTGTCCGCGACTGCTTGTTCAATTTATTCGCAGCTACCCTCCTTATCGGAGGTCGTTCCTCTATCCGCAACCTGAGGACGCGCCATGCAGTGGGGACAGGGACCCACTACATGGCTGTAAAACGTACACCATTTTGATTAACATTCGGACTATAGGCCAGTAGAATATTTTATGCTTCCTCCTTCGATCAGTGTGTTTTTTACGGCTTAGTTGTTGGATAATACTCCGGTTGGAGCAGTATTTATAGTTCATAACCAGATTTACAAAAGATTTATACTCTGATATAGGTCTAGACGGCCGCTGATGTTGAGGGTAGCTGCGAATTAGTTGAATAAGCAGTCGCGCACAACCGATAGTTCGTTTACACCAGTTGAAACATCGTTGTGTACAGTGGAGGAGTGATGTACATCAAACACAACGGTCTTGGAGAAATATAATATAAACCGAAATGACTCAAGTTAGATCAGTTGGTAGGCTTCTATGATGACGGCAATGAGCTTCCTTAATTCAATACGTGTCATATGCTGAAGGAACACCATTTACTGTGAGTCTGTATAAAGTGACAATACATCCGGAGGTAAGTGGCGGCACTGCGCTACAAGCTGAAAAGTCGCGGGTTCGATTCCCGGTAAGGTCATTGGGAATTTTCGCTGATGCAATCCTCCCGGCCGCACTGTGGCCGTTGGGACGACTCAGCCTCTAACGAAAACACACAACACTCACAGAAGACAGACATCCAGCCCCCGGCATGGTTCGAACCCAGCAAACGAACGACCGCACACTCACGCCTAGACCGTGCGTATTGAATAGCCAAAGGGTACCTGATTTAAAATGTGCCATATTAGTTATCAAAGCTGGCCTTAATTTAAACAGATTAGTTGTGGATGTGAAGTCTGACTGTCGATTCGGTTTTAGAGTTAAAATGTGAAACGCAACAGACGAATTGTATTGGTGACGCCTGGTCGAAACTCGACGCGATTACAGGCTATCATGGCTGAGATTTTACATGTTTTTTCTTACTTGTCAGTCATAAATTCACCCTAGAACAGGCCACGAAGGCCCAGAGTGGGAGTAGAGGTATAGCTCTACTCTTTCTTTAACCTCAACGCTAGATGGGGTGGGTGGTCAACGCCACGCCCCGGCCGCTTTACCCCCGGGAAAGGGACTCGGTACCCATTGCATAGGAAGCTGCGTGGGCCTCAGGGCCGGTCTGGACAGGTGCGGAAAATCTCGGCTCCCACCAGGATTCGATCCCGGACCGTCCAGCCCGTAGCGAGTCACTATAGCGACTACGCTATCCCGGCTCCATTTTGTCAGTCATATCCAAATTTAGTGAAAACAGGTTCATCGGATAGACGGACAGGCGGACATGGAACAGCTGACTGTCGCATTTTGAAACGGTGCGGATATGCGCGTGAAGGGTGGATGAAGTAAAAAACGAAAAAATATACAAATGAAAATAATCGGGTGGTCTAGTCAATTATCGCGGATAGCACTTGAAAGGGCCGGTTAGTCTATAGCGGGGTTGGATGATTGGGTGAATGGAAGGATGGATGGGTGGATTGATAAGGCACGGACGGAGAACCCTGTGGTTCGAGTGAAGTTGAGTCATCCTTTCTGTTTCTCTATAACATGTCGTGGGCCAGGCGGAAGTGGTTGATATGCACAAGTTGAAATCGTGGGCGAGGCGGACAAAGTGTAAATTAGCATGGTGGAGGCGGACAGCAGCAGCGATCCGCTTTTACTGTTACAGTACGACATTAACAAATTTTGTGTTAATTATTTGTAATTATTCACATTTTTAAAGCTGAAAGTTTTTAGGTATTTGTACAGATCATTTTATTTGCCTTATTATTCTCTAAGTATTTAATTCTCTTGTCTTCTTTTACATAAATCTTTCTTCGTTTTT
>Ga0136643_10003104_pt1 | contig 22154 bp, 13 predicted proteins | sample TergutLab28metaG_FD_96883 | JGI IMG/M metagenome (GOLD analysis project Ga0136643, IMG submission 96883) | Labiotermes labralis P1 segment gut microbial communities from Petit-Saut dam, French Guiana - Lab288 P1 (version 3) (version 3) | ecosystem: Host-associated > Arthropoda: Insects >... | reverse complement strand
GCTGACCACTCACCCCTTCTAGTACCGCGGTCATGGAAGAGTAGAGCTATAACTCTACCCACCCTCTGGGCCACACTGGGCCGCTAACGGGATCACTTTACCTTTACCTTTTACTCATAGAGTATATAGTACATACGTATATTCAGACTAGCCTCTTAGTAAGGAAAAGGACAGCTAAGAATGATTCCAAGGAGAGAGTACAAACAACTGAAAAACATAATTATATATTTTTCTCCCTTCTCCCGTTCATACGCCTTCCTCAGGTATCAGCAAAAATTAGTATTCACACTGAGTTAATCTGTGTTGTGTTGGAAGTAGATACCTACATTTCGGAGCGGCATGCTACCTTCATTTACAGGGTTGATGCTGAAGGTGGTGGAAATACATTCCTTTGATATCTTCGTATCAAGCTATTAGATGTCACAACACAGACAATCATTACCTAATTATTTCGCAAAGACCACCCCAGAAATAATATCCCTAGATGTTCAACTTACGTCAAGATTAAATCTTCAGTAGCTGAAGCTTCAAGTGTCTTTCGGTCATTATCAGTATAAGAGTGAGGATGCAAGTCTTCCACTCATCCAAAAAATTAGCCTAATTTATTTTACGTTCAATAACGAACATTTGAATAGGTAACTTAGGAGAGTCGAGAAAGTACTTGTTGGACCGGAGGTCAAGGTCAAGAGGGTCCTCAACGAAATAAAGATTATGATATTGTGATATAAATATGGAAATTAGATTTTCTTATTTTCGACTGTATAATTGGCTTGGCAGAACGTACTGTAGTGGTGATGATACGTAGTAAGATGGTATTTGCAGAACTGACTCTGGACAGGGTATTGTGATGGGAATAGTGGCATGCTGTTGATGAAAGTGTCACAACTTGCTCTCGAGAGAGCACTGTGCTGGGAGTTTTGCTGCCGATGATAATGATTAACGTGGCAGAACGGGCCTCGGAGAGGGTGCTGTGATGGGAGTTGCGATGCCGATGATAACACATGAAATGCCGGCTTCTACAGCGGAAGTGAATTTGTACTTCCGACGAAAATTGTATCGTTCTAGCAGAGACTTAAGTAATGAAATTTTAGGAAATCCTCTCTGGCATTTTAATGACAAAAATTTAAAAACATGCAGTTGGTCTGTACACTATTCTAACATTAAAATTAATAACAAAATAATTAAACCACAATTACACATTTTCATTGATTTGGACAGGCAAGTAAAATCGATTTCTCAAACCCAGAAATTAGGACACCGCCAGTAAACTGCGTGCGATTTCTGGGAATTCATCACAAAGCAATATCCTTAATTACACAAACCTCACTGTAAAATTTCCACTTAATTTGACGGTAAATAGCCTCCAATTTGAAAGAATAAGGTAAATCAGTTCAATTACAGGCCCGAGGTGCCCAGAGGGTTCCAGGAAGTTAAGGTTCCCAGATTACGTGACAGTGGCCCAGGATGGTGGTAATGTTGTCAGCCTTAAGCATCGGCCGCCCAAGTTGAAAGAGTACTCTTAAATATACCAGAAAAACTCAAAAACATGACAACGTGACCGATATATCAAGTGACAAGCAAAACAAATTTCCAGTTTGTTTCCACTCATTCCGCAATAACACAAACCTCAAGCTTGGTACTTGGACAGAAAGTAACAAACTACATTGCAAACAATAATCACCAGGTTTCCATATTTTTATAACTGATAGTGGGGTGAGTTCATCTGGGAGACTGGAGGGATTCATTCAGAATTATCCTGCCCATTATCTTTATCGTCAACATCTCGGAAATGTTCCTCTTTCAACCTTACTACCAATTTTGAATATAATGTTAATTTGAAATTTTGATTGGATGAAGTAATAATACTGATGTTATATTAAACAAAACAGTCTTACACAACACATAACCGAGTTTCCCAGGTTAATAGTGTCGTATGTTAACAAGCCATCACCAGACCTTTGGTTTATCACGAACCGTCCAATGAAACTTACTCATGCATATACGCGAGTGTAAGTTCCGATTCTTGGTAAATGAAAAGGTCTGATAACGGTTTGTTAACAAAGCTGGCACTAGTAATCTGAAGAACATGTATATCTGTTGTGGAAGTGAGTGTTTTCAATATAAAATATGGATAAAACAAAACGAGGATGAATCGCTTAAAATTAATAATGACATCACACAATATTTTGAAGTTACGGCAATAGACAAATATAGAAGAGCAACAAGCCGTTATTCACATGGATGAAATAGAGAATACGGTAAAATACAGTTAATTTTAATATGTAATATATTTATTGCAATTTTGGGTCTGCATTTTCCCAAATGGTGAATATCTCAGCAAAACAGAACGTCACAGTAGAGTCGTTACCACTCATACTTCATATCTGCTCATGCCTATGTATGTTATCTACCTGCAGATTGAGGATATTTTTAATTACCCTGTGACCTACAAGCCAAAAACCAAATGCCTGCGGAATCTCTCATCTTGTGTCTTCGAGCAGCATACTACTGTCCTTACTCTCTGTTACGACCAAAAGTCGACATCCCATGAAACAGAACTTGATTCTGGAAACTCTCAGCATCACAAGATAGGACTTAAAATAAGTTCGCAGGAATCATTCTTTTACAAGACCTAACTCTCGTACAAGTTGAAATATACTTCTAAAATAGTATTTTAGTGCCATTTGTCTAAAATGATTCAGTGATTGGGATTTTCTGTAAAATGTCTGGGAATAGATAAGAAGTTTTCTTTCCCGAGGTACAAAGTATATTTCTGTTACATCGATCTTCACTATATTTCCAATCCCTCTTTATACTTGTTTCGAATTTTGTGGCACCATTTCTACAGAGAATGAAAATGTTGTTTATGAAATGAAATGTAGTGTGTTACTTTCAAATTAAATTTAACTCTACCTTCCACAAAGGACAAAATAACCGAAATATCAACTATCGAAAGACATGAAAGCCTCTGTAAAAGCTCAGAATTACCAGCTTTGGGATTTTTCCATCCTTTTACATTCCCAACAAACAAAACCATATGGAAGTTGTATTTCCGTCTTCAGGAAAAGTCTGGGGAAGTGCCTAGTAAGTCGGATCTATAAGAAATAGATAATATCAATAACTGACCGAGTTGTGAGTTCTACCTGAAAAACGTGAGCAGGCGTAAGCCCTGCCTTTCACCAAAGGACGGAAACCTGTGTCCCGTGCCGAGTGCCGGACAATCTACATATCCACACGTAATTAAACTGCGTGTAATAACGGCAGTAACTTTTTCAGAAATTTTGGCAACCGACACTACTAACCAGATATAAGACAAGATAGTTTCGTTGACATACTATCTTTCTTGTGATGTATTGACACTCCAGCAAGTGTTCCGATTAATGTTGCTGTTGTTGTTAAGTCATTACGGATACTGAAAATCAGGTGCGTCAGTTACACTGAGTATAGTATTTTGACCCTAGCAGCATACAAAAGCGAGCGTTTAAGGTTTTCGCAGGGATAGAGATGAAGTACAGGCCGTTTATTCACGTGACGCTTCGTCATTGAGTATTTGGTTCCCGACCTCTCAAGACTCAGGAAACTGAATTCCCAGTGACGAAGCGTTATTGACCAACAGAACCCACACATCACTGACCGCATGTTCATGACCAGCTGTGGCAGTAATGGCTGTGAAATGTTGTGTTTCCCTTTGCAAGAACAGCATTACGGACAAGTGTTTTTAAAACAGGGTCCCAATAAACCTTTGGAACCATCAGAAACGATCATACAGAATTTACGATTTCAATAATGTGACATTTCTTCATTTATACCGTAGACCTACCGTTGAGATATGATGGGTTTTACATGCAGCTGGGATGATGTACACATACATACATACGTACATGCATGTATACATACATTACATACATACATACGTACGTACACACACAAACATACATACATAAATACGTAAGTAGGTACATACCTACATATATATAAGCACATACGTAGGTACGTACGTACATACATACATACGTACATACGTATATACATACATACAAACATACATGCATACATACATACATACGTACACACACACACACACACATACATACATAAGTACATACGTATTTACATACATACAAACATACATGCATACATACATACATAAATACATACGTACGTACTCACACACACACACACACACACACATACATACATACATACATATGTACATAAGTCACATACATAAGGCGAACATATCTCTGACAGCCGTCACATATCAGACCCAACGAAAAGTGAGCGGCAGGGACTAGGATGCAGTGTGCGATATTAGGCGAAGATGGAACAAGCAGGAACAAGTAAGTTAATTAAAGATTATCAGTTCATACGACCTGTATGCAGGCCTCAGTAACTAGGTCACAGCACTAAGAGTAACTTAAGAATAACAATGAAATCGTCCTAAATATAATAATTTTTCTCTCATCATACGCAATCGGCAACATGCTACAAACGGATGGAATTAATTCTGTCAAGTGGCAAATTGAAAATGTGTGATACTGTTATGTGCCGGTGTTTCTAAAGCAACAAATTATGCATAATTAGCCTTTTCCTGATAATACCAGAGAGTGTGCTAATGAACTATGCATGTTGATCCATTTTCAGAGGCTCCTGCATACACAAACCCGTTTCAGATACGAAAGAAAACGAAAGCGTCAGACGACGTGGAGTTGGGTTAGCGTGAGTTTTGCTATGCTAAGATATGCGAATAACAAATCCTTTTTTTATTAGTAAATTACCCCAGGCATTAGTAAACGACTCAGAGTCATCAATATTAATATGTGCGCAAGCAAGCATAAAATTTGTGTGGAAAACCATACATGGTAGCTGATAGTCTCTTTCTATGTACAATGGTTTATAGTGTCTTCTGCAAGACTATATAATTCATATTCTTAGATGAAATAAACCGGCACTTTCAAGAAAGGATTTGTGAAGTGTGGAGCCAATTAAAATTATGGAACTATTGTTCCAAGATATCACATACGCCTCAACCACAGGTCTTTAAATTATAGACAGGCTCTTGTATACGACCAAAACTACGGCGATTTGTCTTCGTTAATTTTTAAGCTTAATGACTTTACAATATTTTAGATTAAGTAATGTCGAATGAGAAATGATATGATGACTATAATAAAAACATGAATACGAATTTTCAATACGTAATCTTGAGCCACTTTCAGATATAGTTATTGTTCATTATTTCCGTCGTTTCACAGCTTTATTTGGAGTACAGAAAGTTATATTTGTAACTTGCGTCGCTCATGATGTTCAATAATCGATAGTAATTTCACAGCTCGTTCACACACATCAGCGCAGTGGGCGTGTGACACACAATTGACACACTTCTTGGCGCGACGTGAAACTTGCAGCGGCGAGCAACGCTTCGAGGAAAGAAATGACGTTTGAGAAACACGATGCTAAAAATAATACCGTCCTATAAATTTAAACCTTTGACCATTTTAATGCGAAAATTAGACTGAATTATATTTAAAAAGTCACTTTTTATCGTGCATTAAATTCCCTCCGGCTCGGTTATAAAAATCAGTCATTTGATGCTCTGTACAGAAGTACGTGTGTTCCATGATTGTTCTGACGTCCGTACAGAACACATAAATACACTGCGTAGGCAGAACCCAGCACTCTCGCATGTTGAATGCGGTATTACATAAAGTTATCACTAGGCTTTAGGAGTAAAGCCCGATGATAACTACATGGTACCACCAAATTCATTAGCACAAAATTCTGCTTTTAACCACACAGTATACTGGTGTGTTCCACATAATTTTTGAAACGGATTATTTCCAAATGATATATTAAGCAACATGTTTCTATAATACAAGTACATTGCGTTATCAGTGAGTTACGAAATAAATTTTATACAAAAAATTAACTATTCAATTAATTAATTAACTGACGCAACGAGTTTAGAGAACAATTCGTAAAGAACGTATAATTACTTCAGAGTTTTCCAGGTCTAATTTCGTAGATGAGTCTATAATTATACACAATACAGATACAAATTTTATTTTAATAAAAATAGAAAACTTATAATAACATCATTTTTCAACATAGTCCCCTTGCTTTTCAATGCACTTCTTCCATCGTTGCACAAGCTTCTTTATGCCCTTAGGAAAAAAAAACGTTCTAGGCTGAGCAGTGGGCCACGCATGCACCGCTTCTTTCAGTTCTTGGTCCAAGGTGAATCAACGGCCCCTTAATGCCTCCTTGGGTGGACCAAACAGGTGATAGAAGGAGTGAGATCGGGACTAAACGGAGTGTGAGCCTATACCTCAAACTTGAGTTTCTGGAGGGTTTCAACTGTGTGGAGAGCAGTATGCGGACGGGCATTTTCATGCAATAACACAATGTCTTTCGACAGTTGTCCTCGGCATTTGCTTCGAATTTCAGGCTTCAGCCTGTCATTAAGCATCTCACTGTAACAAGCACTCTTTATTGTTGAACCCCTGTCGTGATAATATTCCAGTATTGGGCCTTCTGGGTCCCAAAAAACTGTAAGCATCAATTTTCCTGCTGATGATTGGCTTTTGAACTTTTTCCTGATGGGCGTTTGTGGACGTTTCCATTCCATAATCTGCCGTTTACACTCCGGATCGTAATGGTGGACCCATATTTCGTCCCCAGTGATGATTCCGTCCACGAAGGTGTCACATTATTTATCATAACGATCCAAATTTTGTTGGCAGATGTCCAAGCGTGTTCATTTATGCAGCATTGTGTGTTGTTTTGGGACCCATCTTGCACAAACTTTATGAAAGCCAAGTATATTGGGATGATTTCATAGGCAGAACCATGACTAATTTACTGATGATTTGCAACTTCATCAATAGTCAGTCATTTGTCTGACAGAACCATGTCATGTACGCTCTCAATGTTGCCGTCAGTTGTGGACGTGGACGGGCGTCCAGGTCCTTCTTCATGCGTAAAACTTGTGTGACCATTTTTTAATATTTCTATCCATTCATAGATATTCCGCTGCGGCAAAACACTGTTCCCATTTTGTGGTGAAAGTTTTCGATGGATTTCGGCCCCTGATAAACCTTCATACCACAAAAAACGGATCACTAAACGCTGCTCTACCTTGGTGCAAACGGAAAGCGGAGCGGCCATGGTTAACGTTAGGGTTGCGACAAATGAACTTACCTAGCAACTTCAAACCTGCGCAGCAGTGATAAGAAGGAAACCACACTTAGTGATAGACGCGAAAACAACAATGCTGCCAACAGAAACACAAATGCAGCTAAATTGCGGAAATTATTGACTTAGCCTCGTATCTGTTGATATCACTAATATTTTATTTATATCTATTAAATAACACATTACTAATGCGAAATTTCGAATACAACCTGAAATATTCTCATCATCACTATGCTCCTAGCTGCTTATTTTAAAAAATAAAGCTGTTTAAAACATATTTCGCAGGCATGTTTACTGATCACCTACACACAAAAGTTCACACGCTTAGCTGTGGTGCTGCTGTAAATGTCGTCACAAATTCAAGGACAAATGAAGTCGCGTGTCTGTCGTTTTTATAGGCTACACAATTATTATCTCTTCGACGACAAATATTTTTCCAAGATCTATTACATTATTTCACGAAACACGTGTGTATGTATGTGTGTGTGTGTGTGTGTGTCGCTGTCACCTCGAACGTTCGTGCGTCACCTCGTTTCTATGTACTGTAGTCAATGAAATATATATTATATTCAGGCGTCTGACGGAATGACGTTGACTCAAAATTCCGTGATCTCTAAGCTTTGTAAAAGTTTGGAAATAAAAGTTGCTCCCCCTCACAAACATGGCATTCTGTTCCCATAAACCTACATTTTCTGTAAGAAGATCAGAGTACAGAATGCTTCACGAATTAAAGCAACTTTTCTGAGGAATACTTAAGATATTACTGTGACAGGTACAAAGCAACACAACAAATTAAAACTCCTCTCGCTGCGCACTCTTCTGCTGCGGCCTGTCATGAGTCCATCATAAGCGTCAATATGTCCTCCGAACCCTCCTCCTGAACACCATTAGAAACTGTAGAGCTTTTTTGAGCTTAAGAGACCAAGTTTCTTACTCACACAAAATACGCAAACTTGCCATGAAGTTCGTACACAGAAAGCGAGGACACGTCGAGTGTCTGAACATAATTTAACACGAAATCTGTTCCTCGTCACCTTTCGATAGGCTGTCATTACTGCTGGTGAATTTAACCAGCACGACTACTAAGTATTTACCGTGACAAGAAACATTCCTACGTTAAGGCAGCGGCGTTTTGAGTTGATTTAATTCAAAACGTATGAAGCATTATAATGCCAAAATATCGTGCAACCAGTTCTCTTGTCAACAGACATCTTATGACACACAGCACGCCCTTCGTTCCAGGGTGCTCGTTATAGAACAGAAGTTCTTCTCGCTTCGCTAACAATATGTTGCACTTTTGCAGTCCAACGTCATAAAAGTAAACACTGAGCCTTGTCAATCTGGTCCTTTCACCGCAGTCAGACCAGCTCTGTTTACTAGTAATGTAAGGGGAATGTTGTCCCTGCATCCCGCCTTCAAGGTGTATGGTAGACTGGCAGTGCAGTTCCATGCATTCTTAACCTCAGCAACAGATGGAGGTGAGCAGATAGCGTCACAGCTTGGCCGCTTCACTCGAGGAAGGAACCCAAGATTCCCATTAAATGAAATACTGCACGGACCCTCAAGCTAATATAGACGCTTTGTCGAAGCGGATAACTTCTGGCTCCTGCCAGCAGTTGCCTAGCCTGTATGTTAAGTACCCTAATTTTATTCCTTCATATCTGCTGTCTATAAACCTAATAGAAATTGTAAATGTTCTTTTCTATGAGCATCAAACTTGGGCTCCCCAAATTTAGAGAAGTTATTTGATAATGTGTAACATCAGGATCCTGACAGTATTTGAAGGGAAGAAGGAACCATAACGGAAAGCAAGAGAGAATTAAAAATTGAGCAGTTTCATAATTTGTATTCGTGATAAAGGATTTCTAGGATGAAGAAATCAATGGGTCGATGGACAGTGTGTGTAGATTTAAAGGGAGAGATAATAAAACACATGGTCCCTCAACGGTGGGAAAACTTAACGTAAAGACGCCATTTAGAAGATCTAGTAGTAGATAGCAGAATAATGACATTCAGATATTACGGAAGTAAGGATGCGAATTGTTAAATGACTTAAAGTTGTTAAGGCTAGTAAGGCTGCAGGCTCTTGTGTGGACGGTAATGGAATATAGGATTACGTAAGGATATCACTTGGGCATCTGAGCAACTATAAGATCATCGTAAATTACAGGTACTTCGCTCTATGGAGCTGATTAGCGAGTTCTTTCAACGAAAAGCCTAGTTGGCACGCTAGTGTCTGAACACGAAAAAGAATTTTTTCTGAAAGGCAGAGTTGCAAGTATAAAACAAGCAATGGTTCAGGCTATATATGTTTGTTGGATCTAAAGTCATTATGGGGGTTAAATGTGTATGTGCAGTCTGTGCAGTCTGTGCAGTCTTCCTACAGATTCAAACAAATATTTTATTGCGGCTAGAAACATTAACTACACAGAGAGAAAAGAGGCAAGTATTTTCGCCTGTGAAGATATAAAGATTAGGAAATCAAAAAACACCACAAGACTCCCCATTAAAAACAAGCCACGTACACAAAACAGCAATGGGCCTTAAATGCAAATAATTTCAGTGACCCGAGACAGTTTTAATTAACGACAACCCTATAACATATGAATCTTAAACAAAAAAAATAAAATTTCAAGTATTGTTACACATTTCATTGCAAAATAGGAAATAATAGCTTCCTTACAACGCGCACAACCAGGGCGTTGCGCGAGGGCAACAAAAGCACTGCGTTCATACAATGCAACGAAACTTTCGCACAGAGCAGCATAATGGAACTTAGTAAAGTTGAGGTAACATTTTTCTCTCCTGTTGTTACTCACTTCACCCCGAGTACATTAGTCATAATGTATTCTCCGTTTACGTCCAAGACATAACCACGAAACTTGGAATATAAATGTAATGTAAAGGCCATTACCGTTATTATAACAACATTTCATTACACCCAGAATGCAACACCCATTCTCGTGCACTGCCAGTCTACTACACAAGAAACGTACTTTTGCACGGTAAACGGTATTAGGCGTTATTCACAGGGAGTAGCTACTGCAAAATCAAATAAATTTTAAAAATTCTTGCTTCAACACAGAAAAATAATGAAGCCGTCTTTGTGAGTGATTAAAAGGAAATTTGTTTCATTGCAAAATATACAAGCAAATATTGTCTTTTCGTAGAACTTCGGATATTAGGCCTACTAATATTTCATGTACAAAATAAAGGTTTTGGAAACCAAGCAAGATTATATAACTTTATAGAGGATTTGACGTAGTTATAATATTATTGTTTAAAAATAGAATCGTACCTTGGGAGAAAATTATATAAAGGCTAAAAAACTCAATTCAACGATTAGGTACATGTAAAAAATTAATTAAATGAAATGACGGAAGATACATTTTGCAATAAATTTTCTTAAAGCTGCAGAATGCTATGTCAAGTTTACTCACTGTTCATGTTCTCTTAGTAAGTTATGACAAAGAATGCAACTGCACACCTACAGTACCCTAGGTTGTTACTGGGAGTCAACTGAAGAGTCACACTGGATAGTGAAGGGAAAAGAATCAGGCTTTAAAGTATAAAATGCTTTGAAAATAATTTCTGTATTCAAAATTACGGAAGACTAGGCTCTTCCAGCGATGCTGTTTTCAGCAAAAATATATACGTAATATTTAGCAATAGAAGGAAAAAATAAAGTATTAATTTCGGAACGGACTTAAAAATATGGCATGCTTGTGCAGGAAAAAAAAATTAACCTACGAACTTCTCTGTTGCTTTCCTATTTTTCTACTATTCACATTCCCCGAGGATGGTTTTATAATACATGTTTATAAAATATAATATGACAGTAGTAATAATTTCTAAAGGCGATGCAAATTTCAAGACCACATTTTCGTGCTCAAAAACTCTCCTGAGAAGGCGGAAGTACTCTTCTGAAAATTGAAAATGTGGGCACGCGCTTACAAAAAGGATCGCCGGCTTTGGTCCGCAACCATCACGTAGACCACTTCGCCACCCTCCACTTGAGAGCGGCGCCGCTACGTCACTGTGAAGGGGGGGGGGGGAAAGCAAACCAAAGAGGGAAAAAAATAAAAATTATAATAGATAGCTGGAGGAAGAGACGAAATACATAAAGCAATTCCTTCTGTATAAAACGTAAGAAATTACAGAGAATACAAAATGATTGACCTTAAGATTCCGGAACTTCCTGCAAAAGGGCAGACATGCTAGACTCGACCTGTCACGTCCACATCCTCAGGGGTTTAGAAAGAAATTAACTTTTTGCGTGTTTCCTCCCGGTGTTTCTCAACTTGTAACATAGAAGCACGCCTTAGTGTTGGAATAAACTTCTGCTAACTACACCTTGTGGATTTATTGCATGTATACCAGGGTTTATTCTGATGCGCAACTGTAAGCTTTTACCTTATATAATTACGTAACAAGACGCGAGTGAAAGTAAAGAACAGTGCGTGAGATATGCTAACATTTTCAGGCTTGGAGCGTGACTACAGAAACGTACTAATGAAGTGAGGCGGCTCATTTAGGCGACCGCTGAGAGTAAAGCTAAAGATGTTAGAGAACTGAAATCTCACGAAGTTGCGGCAAGTACTGAACTGTTACACTGTAGTGAAGATGGACCGCAGACCGGAACGTCGGGAGAGTAGAACTTAGCGACTTTAGTTTGTTACGTAAAGCCATGTGTATTTGGACTGAAAGTAAAATAAAGAGAAAAGAACGAACTGCTAATTTTCTTGTTAAATGAAAAATATACAAGACTTGACATTGCTTATTTACACAAACGTTAGAAGTAAAAAAATGCTAGAAAATTACAACCTCACGAATTTAAAGAAATTACTACACTTTTATGCGGTCCTGACAAATGGGCTACAAACCCAACCTCATGAAAATACAGGATAATGAGATACAGTTTGCTACATCAAGTCATCCATGTCAGGATAGGATTTAACATGAGAGAAAAAACGAAAAGGAAATCGTTTATTAGGTGAAAAAGTATAAAACATTAGGGAAAAATATAAATCTAACTTGCATTTTTCACATAAAACTGTACTGAACCAAAACATTGAGGGGAAAAGAAACTTAAGGCGTCAAAATAAGAGATCGGCGACTACAAAGTATGATAAAATTCAGTAAGAGAAGAAAGTAAGTGTTTCACCTAATATAACTTCTAAATACAAAAAGTACAGAAAGTCTACATAAGGTAGGTAAGAGGAACAGCACCAATTACTCTGTGATAAAGTGTCCAGAAGTAGCCTAATGCAGTGCTTATGAGTTTTAAATTTCCTTCACTTTAAAGTTTAAGCTCCACATTTCGGTTACAAAGAATTCAAAATATAGACAAATAATAAACTTTCTTCTAATTTCTCGCGCTCCAAGTTCAAGGGAAGAACATCCTTAGCATGGACTAACAAGGAGCCTTGTTTTCAAGCCAAGCATATTTTTATTGCTCAAATTCCACCGCTTCAAATATCTGACCATCTCTAATCATTCCACGCAGTAAACATTTTAGCGTGAAATTAATCTAAATTATCGTTATATAATCATTTAACACAGGGAAGTCGTTGTGTCTGTAGCCTGGTCGGTCTTAGTTTCTACAAAACCTTCACGTACTTACGAAAGTATCGTCAATTGGTGACAATTCATGCCATTTCATTTCGTATTAACCATTTAAACGCCGAGTTAAATCACATCTGCCATTTGCTGACATTATTAAGAACTCACCCTATACTCCACGTTAGCAGGATAAGGGTTAAAGTGCATAACAATAACGAAAAATTTACATTTAGGTCTCTTAGCTGTCTTGACACCAATTTAATTAGATCGTCTTCTATATATTATAATTACAATTGTAATATAATTATTACATAATTATAATTATTATTCTTATTAACATAATCGTCATCACACCATTATCATAAACATAATGATCCCAAAATTATTAGGGGGTCTTTCCTGAAATTATAAACTAAAGGAATGGATACTAAGTGAATCTGTAATATCAAAAGTCCCTCCAGGGATAAATATAGGTTAATACAAGAATTATTTGAAGAAGCTTTGGCCAGAAAACGGATATATTATTATTTTCTGTTTGTTTTTCAAAAAGTGTTCCACTAGTGTAACTAGACAGATAATATACGTTTAATGTAACATTGTAGCACTTTCGTCTAACCAACGTTCTAGTGTAAACACAGTCATATATTATGTGTGTTTTGTTGAGCTCCAAGTCACTGTAAAATACACAAAAATATCAATGCCGCACAATATCGTTTTTATGGCACATTTATGTCGCCGCAAACAATGAAATGTAGGTGGGTTTTCACATAAATTTCCCGAAGCTGACTGAAGAAAACAACTCCTTTAATTATGGCCTTGTTAATGTGTGTGGTTTGGCTCAACAAATCGCAATGGCAGATACAATGTTGCGCTGTTTCTCAGTTTTTGTAACGGTTGCCGTATAACATTTTGTTAAATAATATGAATATTTTTTTGTAGTTTTGCATTAGTTATCTGACATGCTAATCGCACCTTTTCTGCATCACATTATGTAATCATCTGTGGCCTGTCAGTTTCTGCCATATTTTTCCAAGTTATCTCTTTAGGGGCCGGATTTAAAAAAAAAATATTGAACATAAAAGTCTGTTTTTACTTTGTCTACAATTTTGTTTAAAACTTTTCCCGTTCTGAGAAGTACTGAGCGAGATAATATAAATTTACGTATGTTCTCATGTAAAATACCCACAATTCTTCTCAGAATTTAATGACACTTGAACTTTCTCGACAGAAATTTCTAAAAATACTCACACGCCAAATTCACGAAAATCCGTCGAGTAGGATCCGAGTTATTCCATGCCGATAAACAGACAGACGTGACGATGCTAATATGTGTAGTCGCTCTAGTAATTTTTAGAACGCGCCAAAAATTGAATTTTCCCATAGAAAGAAAAATGTCCGTCTTTGTAACAGATGCCAACTGGCTAATGCCGTTTAAGGAAATACGCACTGTTCACTCCGAGAACCAAACTACAGCTCCAATTAAGCTCTGTGGTCAGAATGCAGAATTTTTAAATCCGAAGGTGGACAGTATTACATACAGCAGGTCCCCACAGCAACAACTGCGCCAGCAAAGGGTTTTTAAACAACAAAATCTCTATCTATACTACCATCTGACATCAATAAATCAACTCACTAACCCAAGCATACACCCACGCGTTTCCCCGCCTCTAAATCCATCCATCCTTTACTCTCTTGTCATGTAGGTATATGTTAATCAATAAAGTGATAAATTAATTAAAGAATTAATCAATCCGTCATTCCAGCCATTTATTTTGTCTGCCTTTCTTATAAACACATGCCTAGAATTCCGTTTAATCATTCAAATAATAATGCGACTTCTTCACTTCCTTTCACAATACACTTCGATATATCGTGCCACTGTAAATTACAGACCCTTCTGCAAATTTTTGCTTCGAGAAATTGTCGTGTTCGTTAAATAATTTTGCGTTTTACTCTTAAATATTCAGCTTTAATTCTACAGAAAAGGACTCAGTTCCACTTTAACTATACAGCAATAATTAGAGCCCAATCAAAAATCATCTTCGGCTCTACTAAAGCAAATGTTCAGCAAAACATTGCAATGTGGGATTCGATCCCAGACCGTTCATAACATATGGCTACAGCGGGGACATGACGCTGAAAGATTGGATAGTAAATGAAATTATCGAGTTATTTCCCGTGAGAGATAAGTAATAGTTTGCTGAAATGGGTAGAGGGAAAACTTATGCAGGGGGATGGTGGCATGAGAGGAAATAAATATGGGGTAACACACAGGGACAGTTGTCTGGAAACAGATGGCATACGTGAGCTGATTTAATGGATGCAAATGCAGGAAATGATTTCTGTACTTCAAAATATCTAACCTGATATTGTTGTGGAAAACATATTGTTGATTTTCTGTAAAGATACCCACTTCGCCGCCATTATCCCAATCTCAATCGTTGTACTAGTTACTCAATTATTACAACAACTACTGTACATATATAAATTTTATATATGTGTAGTAGTTGGTGTAATAATTGAGTAACTCGACAACATGCACGGTGTAACAATGAAAATAAACAATGGAAATAAATTACTCAATCGTTGTATTTAACGATGGACATGTGAACTGTAGTACTGAAAGCGATATCAGGGGTACAGTATCACTCGGAAAGAAGGAAGCACATAAAGTTTTAAAATGTAATCTTCATAATAAATTCAACAGACTTAGCAATAGCAAGTAAGAAAATCAAGATAACTATCTGATAAGGTACAGGCATTAAAACTTCCAAAAATTAAATCGGTAGCAATCAGCCAAACTCGCGAATGTCTTTCGATTGAACTCCAGATGTTTCAACGCCTAACACTGGAAATTAACAAGAGTCAATTCGAAGTAATCAAACGTGTACGACAAGCAGACTTACCAACATTATCTTAAAACAGTCTGACGAAATAGTCAATATTTACGACTGTATGTATAGAGCAAAGCATCATGATCAAAATATCCACAGACCCTGGGACTGGGCCAATATAGAAAACACTTTATGTTACATGGAACTGAGGATCAAAAATGGCGCAGTGGGGTAGTAATTTGTACACAATTCACATAATACAATAAACATGAAATAAGTGAAAACTGCTTTTATTTTCCTTACAACTTTAGTCTGAAACATTTCTCATTCAAAGAGATGCGCGAGATGTTATCAGAAATGTATACTGGACTTCAAACAAAGTACTCTTCTCATATTTTAACGAAACTTGAATTTTCTCGAGTTCCCGAAAGTGAGCAAATGTCAAATTTCATGAAAATCCTAGCGGTGGGAGCCGAGTTGTCCTATGCGGTCGGACGGACGGACCGACAAACGTATAGAGAGGCAGACAGACATGGCGAAGATAATAGTGGCTTGTCGCAATTTGGCGAACGCGCCTAGTAATTCCGGTTGTCCGCATTATGACAAGCAACATATAAACATATCAACTCACATAACGACGTGACAATATTGAAGGCAGCAATTTGACATGAATCGCTTAGACCGGAAAACTGTTCCATGCTACGTCACTAACATCACCATTTAACGTAAGGGCAAATCATTTTACCTCATTACATTCGCGGTCCACAGAGCACTAGCACCGCATCCAACACATTTATCTCTAGTTGAAACGCTGGATACAAACAAGAAAGTGTAACTGCAGTCACACAGAGGGCAGGCAGGCAGGTAACTGCTTTAATTAAATTCTGGGAATAAGTGCAACACGAATTGTGTAGTAGGCTTATTCTTTGTTTACTTATTTATTTAATGTTGCTGCTGATAAGTTCAAGCGTCAAAGGATGGGAAGAATACTAAGCAATGCGTGCTGAAAGATGATCAAAAAGGAAGTACAGGGAATGGATCTTCGTGTCAAATCAGGTACTGTGCTAGCAGATGCCTAGAGGCACTGACAAAAGACGCAGTCACTCTCATCCTGGGGAAGACAAAGACATCCTCAATCAGAAGAGTGAATGTCACGCCTACGACTCTATCAAAGCATCTCCCGAATAAAACACGCCAGAACGAGGAACGCAAGACCAAGACCCCAACGAGCATGTATAACAATTCCCATTGGTCTTCACATTATGCTTCTACAACCTGGCCCATCTTTCGGAACCTTGTCCGTCCTACCGATTGCGATGTACAATTTAACGTATCGAATTAAAAGGTAAAATGATCCCGTTACAGGTCCGGTGTGGCCCAGAGGGTGGGTAGCGGTATAGCTCTACTCTTACATGAACCCGGCACCAGAAGGGAGTGAGTGGTTAGCAGCACGCCCCGGCCTCACTTTACCCCCGGGAAAGACCCGGTACCCATTTTACAGGTGGCTGGGTGGGCCCCAAGGCCAGACTGGACGGGCGGAAAATTTCGTCCCCATCGAGATTCGATCCCGGTCCCTCCAGCCCGTAGTCAGTCGCTATACCGACTGACCTACCAGGTCCACAGCGTATCGAATTATTAACCCCTTTAAGAAGGAAACGTTATCCCTTGTATCTTAAGATCGAGGTCGTACCGTGAAGTAAATACTTGCCATATCGGTTACAAAAACCAATCTTTGAAAGTTGTGTAGGGCAAAATTCACCCTTTTCTTAGTTACATGTAAAATATATAAATACCCTGGGTGCAAAATATAGAATGTTGGAATGGTGAAACTTGCAGTATCTACAGTAACCGCCAGACTTCAGAGGGCTTGAGACTCAATGCCAAGTTCGTTTATTTGTAGTTTGGCGTGACTTCTGATCACAGACTGTCAAGAGCACTTCATCTTAATGAAAAGCGGAAACTGGGAGAAAAAGAAACCGTGAAGAACGGTTGAAGATAAGCACCAATACTACCATTCATTATTATTATTATTATTGTTACTCAAGTGTTAATTCATTTATATACTGAATCAACAGTTTAATAAACAAATGCAGAACATTACAAGTACAGGGAGAGAAAAAGTCGAAACCCAGTGAAGTCAGGGAGGAAATAATAACAATAATATATTTGTAAACGCACCGACTGCTGATGTTTAGCGCTTACGTACCAGTTGGGTTTTAAACCTGCTTATTTTGTTTCCAATTAAAACACGATAAAAATTAAACAAAAAATTTGTTTCAGTGATGTCATTGATTTAAAAAAAATGGAATTCAACTTAACTTTTGCAGGCGTACAGGCTGAAAGAGAGATGGAAAAAAATGCGAAACACAGAGAGAGAGAGAGAGAGAGAGAAAAGTCGTGTAAGGGGTGGCTGGAAACTAAGAAGCACATTCTATATGAACTGAAATGTATAACTGTATTTAAAAATACACGAACAAATAACTTGGAGTCTTACAAACACCAGGTTTCAACATGCATTCAATAACACGCACTCATCAATCAACATTAAGTAACATAACTTCTGTGATAAATTACGGTAGTATTGCTTGGTACACAGTGAATACAGCTGGTTTCCTGACAATACCAAACACAACGATGGCGCCAGTAAATCCAATCCATCAATATTGTGCACGGAGTTACACTATAAAATGTCATGAAAGATAAAATGTAAAAGAATGTAGGAATAATTTATTGCCAGAACTCGTGGCTTATGTAGCTGAACACCTGACACGTATGTAAACAACGACGCAAATGGTTCACTCCGTGACGCATGATATAAACCCTACCAAACCGTTCTTTACTGTACAAAATACCTTACGAAAGTCAATAACGCTTGACGATATTACATGCACAACTCTGTACCGAATTAAAAAAAAACAGGAATACAATGTGCAAAATACGAACAGAAATTAATTTGATTCCCTTAGTACAGCATGATGTTCACGGTATATATACATATATATTATTTTTTACAAAATACACGACACTCGGTACATTTTTCTTGACATGTCCTGCAAGAAAGTCTCTCAAATATTACCAAAAAATTTACAAATTAGGGCAAAATTTCCATTACGTCCTTAAGAATTGTACGGTTTTTACTGCGATGATTTTCAGTAACTTCACATGTGATCAGCGGCAATGTGTTTAGACCTCCTGCAACACTTATTAAACATACCGGTCAAGGACTATGGGAAGTACGTGTATGTATAGACATTTACTTACGCCCTGAGTAAAGTACATCTCTCACGAAAGTCAAGTTTGGTCGACAGCTCTTGTTAAAGAAATATTATAGTAGTTTCAGGAAAATCCAACAAGCGACTTAATCGCAGACAGAAGGAAGTATTAAGGTGGTGTCTATAAAAGCAGTTCTGTTTTGCCCGTAACGAAAGCAAAAAGTGAAACTAACACAAAATATGCGAATGGAGATAGAACAGGGGACGGGAAAAAGTATTGCAATACACACACATTTTGCTTTCTCTAACAAAGCAAACTTTCCCAACAGATTAATTAGTCTTAAAAAGTTTGTATAATATTTCCAATGACTGTAGGAACGATGGTAGGATTATTAAAAATCCTTACACAATAGGTCACTAGCAACTGTACACACATTTACCTCTGTTTAATATTAAATTTACCAAAATCCTTTGCATGTAAAATAATCTCAGCAATAAAAGAAAGGTGTAGACCTAACACGTACATTTACTTCTGTGTTTAAGCAACGCATCTTGTACGTTGTTGGGATTGTAGGCGTAACGATCTCAGTGTAATAATGAGGTAAGTACTACGCTCAAGCTCTGGCTCCTTTACTTCCACAGAAATGATCCGCAGTAGCTACGAGAGACAACAGAGCAGTCTTCATCCAGTCTGGCCACAGCGGTGGCGAAGAGAAAATCTTTGTCCATGCCAGGAATCGAATGCCTATCATCTAAGGGTTAGCGAGCCATTTGAATGTACGAAATATCTCCGTTCATACGACAATACTATTTCAGCAAATTATAATTTCCGGGAGGGCAGTTACAGAATTGACTTCAACAGAAATCAGATTATGTTTCACGTGACAGATACACGAGCCTTTTAACGTTATACATAACAGCACGCCGCTAGGTAAAGAAAATAACTAGGACAACGGACTACACTAATCTTCAACGTTACCTAAAGAAGGGCGAAAGGACAGCGTGTATGCATGTTAGCAGGCACGTAAAGGTCAGCGTTTTAATTCAAGAGCTATTCAACTCACACTGCTATTTATTGTACTTTCAGAGTTGTTTCAGCGTTATAAAATTACAGTTTTAATGGTCTGAAGGCGCATTCGTGTCTTTTATGAAACACGAGATAGTAATTACTGTTAGACCTATAAATTAACACTTTGAAGAACAAAATTCATCTACACGGTATATAATTTCAGTTCCTACTGCAAAGAGAAGAGCAATCGTGCCCAATATCAAGACCAGACGTTTAATGTCGTGTAGGTAAATAATATAAACTTTTATATATTTATTAGTGTTCGCAATTTTATACTTTGGTTGGTCTGAAGATGACCATATATGGTCGCAACGTGTTGCCACAGTAATGCGACAAATTAATATCAATATTAAAGTTGTGTTAACAGTGAAAAGTTATATTCATTATCGTAAATAACACAACAGGACGTCTATCATTAATATTCAAAAATATTAAATTTTAAAAGTAGTAAATAGACCGTACTTATTGAGGGGATAACATGTAAAAGAGCCAATAAAAAAGTGGAAAAGGGGAGTTTTGTGGTGTTCAGCGTGTTGGTAGTGCAGTTTCCACCTAATATTAAATGGTTAGAGGGTTCCTCGATATGTTACTTCATACTGTTCGTATATAACACAATAATGTTTACCAGTTCCAAAGGGACCTAACTTGCAGGACGAGTACAAATATCAGAAGTGCAAAAGTCGCTAGAAATCTAAAAGACTACAAATATTGTGCATAAAATTAAACACATACCATTCTGACAATCTCGTGAGGAACGTCAAAATAAATTTCAGTTCGAAAACTGAATAGGCATTAAATGTTGTCAGTTAGTGCCAATAAAATATCATGTATGCCGAAAATACGTTACAGGCTTCCCTGGAGCAGTCTCGTCGTTTATCATTTCGCGTCTCCTAAATATATAGAAATATAAAAATAAATATATACAAATTATTTACTGTACAGCATCAACCACATAAACGTGGGGTAATGTTTTGTAACGTTCATCGCATGCCATTTATAAGTACTTGCAAGCCAAATTTCACACAGGTAAGTTTGGTATAAAATGTATATAGGTAACAAAGGTAATGTGATCCCGTTAGAGGCCTGGTGTGACCCAAAGGGTGGGTAGAGATATAGCTTTACTCTTCCATGACCGCGGCACTAGAAGGAGGTGAGTGGTCAGCAGCACGCCCCGGCCGCAATTTACCCCCCGTAAAAGAACCGGTACCCATTTTACAGGAGGCTGGGTGGGCCCCAGGGCCGGCCTGGAAGAAAAAATACAAACACACACACACACACACACACACACACACACACATATATATATATATATATATATATATATATATACTGACAGAAATTTGCAATGTACAATTGCTTGGGTTCTCAGAGCACGACACTTAAAATCAGAATTAAGAAGTTTTTGCTCGTTAAACTACATTTACTCCGTCGAACACAACGTAGGTTAATTTTAATTGCGTCTTCAATGTATGCTAAACGCCTAGGTCCTTTCTCAGGCCACCATCAGGCATGTCAGTACAAAAATCATCTGAAGTAAAATACATTGAAATAAAATTTTTGCTCCTTAGTTCCTCAGTGGGACAGTTTAGGATTGTAGCATCAAATTTTTTGCAATGCTTGTTTTTAATACGTCCCCTTCAACTGTTACTGTAGCTGTTAGCAAATTCTTAATTTAAAAGTTACACCAATTCTGCGTATTTGAGGCTAACGTCTTTAAAATTATCAACGTTTCAATGTGTTAATACCCTGCGTGCGTGTTACGCTGATATCTGCAATGTCTGTAATTGCAGTAAGTGTACGGTCACTAAAAATTCGATATCACATCTACTGAAACATAGAGTGAGATTAATCTCCCTTTATACTAAACTTTCAGTATTCTGTAAACGAAACCAAGACACACGTCGCACTTGAGAAATACAGTTACTTGGAGACAATATTTGGGAGCAAGCTTATGCTTACTTAATAACATTACAGTAGGATTGACTACTGCAGTACCTACACAAGAGCTGCCGCATTGTGAGCAAGTAAATATTTATTTCTGCACGTCGTGTTCGTAATTCTATATTTATTGTATAATTATTATTGTAATTATTATTATTAGTTGTATTAGTAGTAGTAGTAGTAATAGTAGTAGTAGTGGTGGTGGTGGTAGTGGTGGTGGTGGAGGTGGTAATAGTAGTAGTAATGGTGGTGGTGGTGGTGGTGGTGGTGGTGGTAGTGGGGTAGTGGTAGTAGTAGTAGTAGTAGTAGTAGTAGTAATAGTGGTAGTAGTAGTAGTAGTAG
>Ga0136643_10003099_pt1 | contig 22163 bp, 15 predicted proteins | sample TergutLab28metaG_FD_96883 | JGI IMG/M metagenome (GOLD analysis project Ga0136643, IMG submission 96883) | Labiotermes labralis P1 segment gut microbial communities from Petit-Saut dam, French Guiana - Lab288 P1 (version 3) (version 3) | ecosystem: Host-associated > Arthropoda: Insects >... | reverse complement strand
GTTTTATTTCCTTTACTATGTTCTGTGCTCCCGTTTTTTGCCTAATACATTGATTCTTTTCTTTATCTAGTTTTGTTATTCCAAGTAAGTGTCTCAAAAATTTCATCTGTGCTGCTTCTAAAATAGACAATACATGTATTGATAAAACAAGGAATTATTCCATAAGTCCTTTTATTGATGGTATGTCTGACCATGAAGCCCAAGTGATAACCCTGAAAAACATTTTTTTACAGAAATGAGTAGTCTGTGAAACGCAGTACTTAAGAAATATTAATAGAATCACTATAAACAGATTTCAAACTAAAATTAAGTTACTAAACTTGGGACAACATATTTGAAGGAAGTGGTGTAAATATTCAAAAATTGAACACCTGTCTAAGAATATTCTATTCCAACTTTATTAAAAAAAAAAAATCACATTTAATCACGAATATAACCCTTGGATAACAACAGGAATAAGGATCTTGTGTAATAAGAAAAGGGAGCTTTGCCTGAAATACAGTGTGAGTAGTGACAGCAACCTTAAATTGTATTGTAAACTATATTGTAAGATATGATCTAAAGTTATCCAAGCTACAGAGAAAAAAAGCACTATGATAAAATGGTTTTGAACTCTAAAAATAAAATGGAAATTATGTGGAAGATTATTAAAACAGAAACAGCTAAAATAAGTCACAAATTGGGGGTTCTGTCACTGAAAATTAATAATACAATGACAGATAAACCATGTTATGATTGCTGACACTTTTAACAAATACTTCATATCAGTTGCAGACTCAATCATCAGCAGTGTTAAGAGTGGTAATAATGATCATGAAAACAATATTAAATATTTATTTAATAGCATTAAGCATCCATTCACAAATATCCCACGGTTTTATACCACGATTGGTAAAGTAGATGTCATCATTCAGTCCCTACAAACTAAAAACTCTTGTGGTCTTGAAATCCCCATTAAAATCCTAAAAATTAGTGCTCCTTTTATCATTTCTTCTTTAACATATATTTGTAACAAGTCCTCAGGAGTTTTCCCTGATAGATTAAAATTTTCTATAATCAAACCAAAATTTAAAAATGGAGATAAACTTATCACCGCCTATCACAGACCCATATCTTTGCTAACTTCTTTCTCCAGGGTCTTTGAAAAGCTTATTAATAGTAGGCTATTCACACATATATATGCATGATTGACATACTTGTAGATGAAGAGTATGGCTTCAGACCCAACATTTCAACTGCAATAGCATCATACAAATTAATAAATGAAATTCTAGTTGCAATGAATAACACAGTGTCAGTGGGGTGTATATTTTGTGACCTGGAGAAAGCTTGTAACTATATAAATCATAGAATACTACTAGATAAATTAGAATGTTATGGGATTGTTTGGAAATTTCTTTTGTTATAATACCACAATAACAACATGTACGAGTGCCACGTCAGCTACTGTAATTAATTATGCATTATTAATTCATGTTTAAGTGCCTGATGCACTCTGTTTTAGTGGATTTTAACAAACATTCTTACAGCCATAAAACATCATTGCAGGTTAAACCTATGAAATCTCTGCGGTGTCCTCTGCTGCTTACAATTTTTGGTAGTGATGCCAAAGAACATAAGTATTTGGTCAAATTTGGTGAAGATTTGCGTCAAGATCAGAGAATAGAGCAATTATTCAACCTAATGAATAAAATCCTAGACAGTGATCCTACTTGCAGACGTAGGAGCTTGTCAATAGCAACTTACCAGGTACGGAGCAGAGTGTATCTGATGGTGAGGTTTCATGTCTTATGGTTTGTTATGTTGAATAGCAGGGTTATTGACTTCTGACATTTCAAAAGAACATCTTCAAGGGTTGAGGAGGGATAGGACTCAGCCGTTCAAGCTGAAGGCATTATGATGGAGAAAACCTGAATCCTCAATATCTGCACTGTGGAAACCTCAAAATTCATGTGTATCTGTTGTTCTTTATTGTTCTTTCCCAGTAACTTTCATTTTTTGTCAGTGTGAGCTGCACTGATGACTGAAACTGAACAAGGTAACAAGGGATAGGAAAGTGAGGTTGTAAAATTTGCAGAATGTCAAGAAATACAAATAGAATCATATAATTAAGCCATGGCTAACAGAAGCATCGGCAACATTTCAGTCACCAGTTTTCTCTGTCTCTGGTTAAAGCTCCTCTTTGAAACCCTCCACGTACTGTGCTGTCCACATCTGTCAAATTAGTGACAAACCGAAGAGTTCTCGTGTGTGTGTGTGTGGTGCGTATATGTTGAGACAAGTACAAGCAGGCTTCAGGCTACACACATCAGTATGACTGCATGTGACTGATGGGAGAGCAGTTGGACCACTGTAATGCATCAACAGCAGAGAATTTAAATAAATTAATATTACTTGAAGACTGAAGAATATGGGCTTTATGTTCACACACCAATTAAAAAAAGTCAAATTTGTATTAAAATGATAGAAACTTCTACATTTTTAATACCAGATAGGCACTGAATGTATATAGTAACATTTTGGCATGTTGATGTAAACAATTTTGTAACTGAAATGCAAAAACTTACTCTGTGTTTTGTTGAGCTACATGTCAAGTCAACAACATGAAAATATTTAGTGTTGCACAATAATGCTTTTATGGCATATTTATGTTGCCAGCAACAATAAAATGCAATTCAGTCTTTGTGTGAGGTGCCCAGTATTTTTTCTGATTTTAACCAAATATTGGTTTTTGTGACAGATTTTCATGAAGGTCCCCAGTGTCAAATTTCAAAGAAATCTGTCCAGTGGAAACTGCAGTGATATAGGCAGAAAGATGGTTGACAAAGCTTAATAAGTGCTTTTCATGACTGCCAACAAACATAAATGTCTCATTCACATTTTGTAGACAAGCCCTTTTAATATCTGATATGGTATCCTGAAGAAGATGGTAACACGTGTATTGGAATTGATCTTGGATCCATTCCACAAGACCTAAATCTTCAGCATCACCACTGTGTAAACCTCAGATCTTACTCTTATTTAATATTGCTTTTCTTCAGGTGGTGCCTCTTAGCAGTCATCATGGAATTATACAGTGGGTGGAGGACACAGAAGTTCTCAAAGATCTCATGTTGGATGTCCTCGATAAAAATGAGAAGAAATCTTAGTAAGCTCAGTAATGTCAAAATACAGTCATGAAACTTTTAATCATATTACTCCACTGTTGTAACCTTTATGGCAACATTTCAAGGAATATTCTGAGTGACACAACATTGTGTAGTTGTGTGTTACACTGTTATGATTTCATTATTAGGTGCCATGTTTCTCACACTTTTCTAGGTGGTGATATACTAAAATATAGTTCATTATCATATGGCACACTTCATTATTAGAAAATCTGTGTGCAAGCATGCATATATAAATTCATATTAATCATCAGGTTTCTCATTTGTATAACTTTTGGTGAGTGTTGTAGGTCATTGAAATATATCATCAAAACATTTTAGGAGCAAGACAAGAGTTACACAGGAATGAATGATTTCTTTTAAATTTAATTATTAGATCTATTCAGTGTAGTCATGAAACAAAATATTGACAAATGGGCATGAATGAATGAATTTTGTTAGAAAATGTAATATCTTTGATGTGAAGAGCACCAAACACTTATTGCTTGGAACTGTTCAGAGTGCATTCTGTCCATCATTGTAATTAGTAAATGTCTTTGATTTACTTCTTTCTTAAAGGAATGGATTCATACCACTGAAATAGCTTATCTACTGATCAGGAACAGAGCAAAATTTCACAAAATTACAACTTATTTAACTAATAGTAGGAACAGCTGTACACATTATGACAGGTTGCATCAAACTTTTTCAGTCATGAGGCCTGTGATGAGTATGCCAAATGGATAGAGAAAGACATGCCAGCAAGAAAAAGAGATTGTAAAGATGTTGTATATGGTGAGGCTCATTTGAAGTATTCTCCAGAGGAAACTATTGCTCATTTCAGAAATATGGTGAATATGGTACCCTGGGACATTTTGAGGTACGTTAGATTTCAGCTACAAGAATTTTAATTATGTTCAGACATTTTGTCAAGTTATTGAGAACATATTTGGATTTCACAGAATATAATTCTAGTTTCTTGCTTTTGTCTTTTTATCACAGTTTATATTTGTTAACATTGTAATTCATGTATAGTACAGACTGAAACAGAGATGTTCTGGTTTTTTGTGAAGTACTATCACTGTTCTGTGTTAGTAACTATTGCTTTCAGTTCCTGATGAATCATGAGGCTGAGATCCACTGAAATATGACATTGCTTATGTTATGGAGGCTTGTTACATCATGTATTTCCCATAGTTGCCTGGTGATCTATTTTCTATTAGGACTTTAATTGTACCTTTCAAATCAAAAAAGTTAGTACTTGCTATTTGTAGTTTATTTCATAACACTGTTTTAACTCACACTACGTGATGTATGATATGACATTAGTGAACTGTCAACAGAGAAGCAAGTGGTTGTGGCCTAATCTTAGGTACTAAAAAGCTAAAAAAGGTAAAGTGATCCCGTTACAGGCCCGGTGTGGCCCAGAGGGTGGTTAGAAATATAGCTCTACTCTTCCATGACCATGGCACTAGAAGGGGTTGAGTGGTCAACAGCACGCCTCGGCCGCACTTTACCCCCAGGAAAGACCTGGTACCCATTTTACAGGAGGCTGGGTGGGCCCCAGGGCTGGTCTGGACGCGCGGAAAATCTTGTCCCCACCAGGATTTGATCCCGGACTGTCCAGCCCGTAGTCAGTCGCTATACCGACTGAGCTACCTGGTCCACAATTGTAGGTTCTAGGCCAGCATTTTATTGGAGTAACTGAGGAAAACCATGAAAAAATCAATTTGGATAGTCAGTGCCCCTACCGAGATTTGAACTGGGCACACCTGATCCAGCTTGCTCTGCATGAAAATGGTCATTTTTGTAAATTATAATGGTCTGCATAATATTTCTGGGGCTGGGTTAGTGTAGTCTGTATAAAAACTTGCTACAGGCTGGAAATGGAAAAGATATTTTCCCTTCTCTGTACTGTTCCAGACTGGCCCTGGTTCCCACCATCCTCCACAGTGGGTATCAGGGCTCTTTGCCACAGGTAAAGTGGCTGGGGTATAGCATTCATCACCCTCCCCTTCAGTGTCTGCATTGGGCTGTCATGGAGTGGCCTTTGCCTTTAATTTTTTAATAATATTACTTCAGACAATACCAATTGCCAATAGGCACTTCCTTCTGAACTTGAACCAGGTACATTAACAGTTGCAATTAAAATTGTTTAATAAACCCTCTTCAATGTAATGGGGCTGCACATGTAACATAGGAAATGTTATCTTATTATGTGCATAACATTGATAAATTTGGCTTCTCTGAATTTTTGTATATGGGAGTTTTATTTTGTTTATATTCTGCATTTCATATTCTTGCCAAGTAACAACAAATGTAATGGATTATTGTTAGTAATAAGGTCAGTACACAATTGTAATACTACATACTCCTACCAGTATTCAGAATTAAATATTTCTTAATGTTTTACAGACGTGCATTCCAGCATTTAAGTACATCTCCAGAGTCATACTTTACACTTCGTCAGAGGTTTGCATGTAGTCATGCAGTGTTGTGCATAGCTCACTGGTTACTGGGAATTGGTGATCGCCATCTGAGCAACACTTTGGTGTCTGTGAAAGATGGACAGTGTGTGGGAATCGATTTTGGTTATGCATTTGGGATAGCAACGCAGTTCCTTCGTGTACCTGAGTTACTGCCCTTCAGACTTACACCTCATATCATCTACCTATTGCAGCCATTGGAAGAAGCAGGTCAGCCAATATGGTTATTGCAATCTGCAGTAAGATAGTCCTAATGTCTTTAAGCAGAGGTGTGTTGCATCTCTGGTTTTACCACCTTGTTTAATATTCCTTATAGAAAGAATATTTAATATAAAAAAGTTTGTCACCATCAGATAAAAAAAAAAACAAGTTTTATATGGTCAGAACTCATTTTACACTGTACTCCCATGAAATTCTGGGAAGACATAACAACACCTACATACCAGTTGCAGTCAAGTATGAATGAAGTTGCTACAACTATTATACATAAAATTAAGATATCGGTTAACACAGAGAAATTGAGTGCTGCAGACAGCAGAATGATTGAATGAACTACAACAGAAGGAACTGTAAACTCTTTTAAAACAATATTATACCCTAATTTTTATGTTTTATTTTGCAATATGATTCAAAGTAATAACTTGGGATCCATAGTTACAACAGGATATTTGGCACTGTGTGTGTGTGTGTGTGTGTGTCAGGTGGTTATTTACATCTATGTTGGTTGCCTGATGATGGCTAATACATAGCTGAAATATGATGCAAAGTATAAATACCAACAATAAAGTATATTAGTTTTGTCAGCTTTATTAATATTTGACTGTGACATGACTGCACTAAGGGATGTACCTATTAGAAAACCTACTTTCTTCCTTAACAATGCATTTCATTCACCGATATTTTTAGGAAATATACATTAACAATTATACAATTTATGAATCACATATATGTATGTATGTATGTAACTGTGTTGAGTACAGATTCCCATTATGTTCAGTGTGCTAGATAAGCACATTTTAATGTTATGGCCTTCAGTATGTGATATGTGTAGCCTGGTTTGTAACCGTAACAGAAAAAATTGAATAACACCACACATCTTCAGTATAGTAGTTCCAAATTAACTGCCATTTTTGGAATCGAGCATTACATGTCCTTCTGCTTGCGTCAGCCTCAGTGAATGTTCATATTTCATAAGTCAACACAAAAGAAATGACACCTTATTTAAAGTGTTTAAGAGCAAAACATTTGTTGTGTTTAATTTATGCTATAGGCTAAGGAAATCTTGGATAGTCTGAGGTGTTTTACCCCAGTGTTACATTATTAGTGAACTGAGAGACAACTAGAGAGAATAGCGTGCTTATTGAAATGGGCCGTGTGTTTGGATTTTAATGTGTTATTTAATAATTGCTTATTTACACCATTAGGTGAAAGAGAATGCATGGAAATTTGGATATTTACCAGAAATTTTTAAATCTTTTAACATGAACTACATTGTGCCTTAGATGAATTGTATAGAAACCTTTTAATCCACCCCCTGGTAAGTGTACTGCCACATACTAAACCACATGTTAAAGTAATATAAAGTTAGCACAGCTCCAAAATACTCCACCAAAAATCATGATTTGATACAAAAAATACACATATCATTTGTATCAATGCCAATGATGTATGTAACCACATTTATTCCCTTGCAAATATGGTGTGCGCTTATGTTTGAACAGAAGACGAGCCGTGTTTTAAGAAAAACATCTTCCTGTAAAAGAAGCAATTAACTCCAACAGTCTTCTAAATTAGTCCACATACCTGAATGTTTTGAAGACTGGAGTGTACAGCAGTAGCCAGGGAATATTTTATACTGTACACATGTATATATACACACTCACTCACTCACTAGCACTGAACGTTACTTTTTTTTTTTTAACCATATGGTTTGTGAACACACTTATGCCACAAACTAAAGCACCTACACTAATTCTAGACTCACTGTTATTGTCATCAGAGTTACTTTCATCTGAATTTGAACTACTGTATGCAAGAAATGCTAAATTTATTTTGGCATAGTACCAGTCATTTCACAATCCACCATCTTGGTATGACTTCATTGTAACTTGACACTTATAGTCCTGCATGCCATGTGTAAAGCAACTATTTGGATTACTGAAGTTCCCTGGCATGTATAACAACTTAGGCAATAAAGCAAATGGTACCAACAACTGAAAAGCATTACAGAAGCCTTTCATGTATCAGTGTGCACACATTTGCATTACACATCCTCTGTGTGATAATTTTCTTTCATCTTCCAAGTCCTTCCCCCCCCCCAATCCCCTTTATATTTGCACACAGACATAATTTGTATGCTCGTTTGGTGTGACTGAAAGCATAAGACTTGTTTCACTAGATTGCATTTTCATTTCATTATAAACTATGGATTAATATTTTGAGGGAACTCTTCACATAGTGTAAAAATTTTTAAAATAATGAATGACTATAATTAGAATTATTACAGGATGCAGAAGAAGAGGCTCATATAGAGATTTATTTTTGAATCTAAAAATTTTGCCTCTTCAATCACAGTATATACTATCACATCTCTTATTTGTGGTTAAAAAAATTAAATTCTGACATCCATCACAAATACTAGACAACCTTCATCATATTTGTTACAATATCAAAACCTTAAGTAATAACCCTAACAATTTAAATCAACCCTAAAGAATTATTTATATGCTCACTCTTTCTGCTCTTTAGAAGAACCCTGTAATGTAAATAGAGAATTATAAACTAAGCTTGATCAGTTGTTATGTGCCAGCTACTACTGTATGTATGTAATATTTTTCTGACTTGTTCTGTATCCAAGGTATTAACCTGTTTTGGATTCATAGAATGCAGATAAGTTCAATTCATTTCAGTTCCTTAATCTTTATACCAGAACTGTTTTGTATTTTTCATGAAGTGAATCTTTTAAAATTGGAATCAGTGAAGGAAAAAGAACACACTGGTAGATATAGATTATGTTACATATTTGATTGTTATTGTCATATGTAGGATTTTTTCGTGAGACCATGGTTCACTGCCTGCGAGCCCTGCGCACTAACCATGACATGCTACTGGCTACAATGGAAGTCTTTGTACAAGAACCATCAATTGAATGGCTGGAATTTGCCCGTAAAGATGAAAGACTAAACAAGAACTCACACGAAGGTAAGCCTGTTACTTGCTTATATTACAGCTGCAGAAATTGAATAATTGTTTGAGAAGTCTGTGACAGTGGTCTAGTATTGGGAGTACTTCTTTTGATGTTGTCTGCTGTCTTCACACCAGACATATATGTCCTTGCAGTAGACAGCACATTTGTGTTCAATTGGAAAGAAGGGTTGTCTGTGATAGCCATATTTCTAGACACTAGATCAAAAGCACAGCTTATGTACAAGGGGGCATGCAGTCAGTATGGAATTAGTGCTTAGAGTTGTAGGCAAAGGTGCTTTATTGGGATTTCCTACCCTCAGAAAAGATGTTACTGCTATTTTCATAGGTTGTATACTACTGATTTATTATTTGTACTGCATTAAACGTAATGATGTAAGTAACGTATATGATTGTTTTAGAGTCACACACCTGGTACCCTCAGCAAAAACTAGACTTAGCTAAACTGAAGCTGGAGGGCGCAAACCCAGTGACCATTACCACCGAAGAATTAACAGCTTGTGTTATAAATCCTAAGTATCTTGAAAAGTACATGGACTGTGTCAAAGGCCACAACAGTAAGAGAGCTCAGATGCCACGATATCAACTGTCGCCAGAGCAGCAGGTAGGCATGACAAGTTGCAGATACTGCTTTTTGAAAATTATGATGAGAGTGTGCATGTAAACTTTCACAACAGAATTCACTTGGTATAGATGACTAATAAAATAAAAATTGTTAGTACTCGTACTGTGAAATAGAAATATATTTCCTATGGAGCTGATTGTACAGAATTTAGCACCTCTGCTTAGTCAAGCTCCACCTTTCATTAAGTGCAGTTGATTACTTCATGCTTTATAGACTGACTGTCCTTCAGTCATTTAATGTATTTTATGCTTCCAAGTAGTGTTTGTGTTCTACCACAAATAAACTTGCATACTTTTTGTGCTTTTTGAGATTGTTATTTTGTATGTTCTTGGAACAATGTAGTTTACATTGAAAATGGATTTCAGGATCTATACCTGTTTTATCAGCCCTGTTAATCATAAACTCAAAGACTCCATTATGCTTTCTATACTGTGGTTGACTGTGATACCATACACTACATTTTGTATAGAAAAGGAATGTGTGTAAAACACACAAAAAGTTGCACTACTTCATAAGTATCTACAAAGCTGCAGATTTATGTGTGTTTTAGTTACTTCAGAACACTGATAATTCTGATGATGATGATGATGATGATGGTGGTGGTGATGATGCAGTGAAACTTGCCTTGAAATTTCCAAGTTCCCTTCTGTCCCAGAATATCTGCAGTACCTTCCCCATTCTAATTCATTTTTTTCCCCTCCCAACTTTTAGGTTGAGTGTCTCTTGGAACTAGCTACTGACTACAACATCCTGGGTAAAACCTGGCAAGGATGGGAACCCTGGGTGTGAACTTAGGTTATCACTGGAATTTCTGAAGTATCCGATATGAAGAGAGTGTACTTTTATAATAGAGTAAGTCTGATAAGTCTGACTTATGATTTACAAGTTGCATACAAATTTTGTTGTGTTTAAAATTACCTGAAGTATAATTGTAATGCACCTTTTGTTGAAACATGTCATGTAAATTTGATGAGAAAAGAAAGAGCACTTAATGTACAGTAGTATCTATTTACAGGCAACACAGATTGCTACTTGTTGTTGTAACTTTAATATGGTTTGTGCTGTTTCCTTGTTCACCTGTTTGATTTACATTTACTACTGTTATGTCACTAGATTATTTAAAAAATGTACAATTATGCAATTAATTGGTGAGTATTTCATCAAATCTGTAAGTTAAGCTTTTAGATAACCACACCTACTTTGAATCATTCCTGTGTGATGTGGTTTTAAAAGTATTTTTATAAACAATTCAGATTTTTATATTTTTCATTCTGTCATGATGTATTAATATTTTGGTAACACTAACAAATGTACAATTCTACAATCTCTGTATTCTTTCTATTACTTAGCTCCTGCATGTTTCGGCATTGTCACCATCCTCATGGAGCCTACGCCAACATTTCAAATCTTGGTGTCAGCTCCCTGAGGATGGTGACAATGCCGAAACATGTAGGAGCTGAGGAATAAAAAGAAGACAGAGATTGTAGAATTGTGCATTTGTTAGGCGCATTTGCAAATGACTACTAGATGCGTCATGTCTGTCTCTGTCAGTCTGTCCGCATGGAACAACTTGGTTCCCACTGGACAAGTTTTCATGAATTTGATATTTGAGTATTTTTTTAAAATTGGTTGAGGAAATTCAAGTTTCATTAAAACTTGGACAAGAATAGCGGGTACTTTACATGACACCAATATACATTTTTTTATCATATCTCACTCCGTTCTTCCTAGAATGAAAAATCGAAACACACAGGCCATAATAACAATATGGCGCCTGCCCACTGCATGCTGGATACTGAAGGCTACATATACACACAGAGGTTGTGTAATACTTATTGCTTTTCCACTGCAACAATGGTTGCAAGAAAGTGCCTCAGTGTTACATTATACGTACACTGCCTGTCCTGTTGGTGTTACCAAAGAAGTATATCACTGTTTTTGGTCTTTCAAGTTACAATATGCATTCTTTGGCATGTCTGCTATGACATGAGGATGTTCTGTACACTACTGATCAAATTGGCACTGTTTCATACAAAAGTGTAAGGCAATTAATGTATATGCATGGGAATGTTTTATACAAATAAAAAGTGTATATTAACTTATTGTTATTGTGAGATTGCCTGATGTGCATGCCATTTTAAATGCACAATAAAATATTAAAAGAGTTAGCTGAGGCACATAAAAGCATTCTCGCAGTCTAATGTCACTGACAGAGAAGCTCAGCCAATCGTGTGCCCAGGTTATGTATGAGCTGGCCAACAGGAGAATCAGGTTTGATTCTTTCGTCACCACATTCATACTGGCTGTGGGATCCACCCAGCCTTGTATCCAATTTGTATGGGAGACTCCATGAACAGGGGTGAAACTGACCACTCACCTCTCTCCAATGTTGAACATTAAGCAATAATAGGAATATATTTCCACTCCTCCATACGTCTTCATGATGTGGTGTTTAGTTAAGCAAAGGGCTAACTTAACTTTTATCATAATCGTACTACAGAGACAGTCTTAAAGAACTTCCACTTACGCATCATATGAAGTCCAGTAACAGAAATACACACGCCTCATCCATTACCAGTGCAAAATAGGTATACACATATTTTTCATTATAAAACTGTAGGATGTTCATATAACTCTACCTACATTACACTGGCTTGTATAAGAATTTCAGTGTTAAACTTTGTGGTATTTAGTATAACAGTATGAATATAGAAGAGTTAACAGTGTCAAAAAGGGTTTAAATTTGCTGATATCAGGACCAGATCAGTTTTTAAGTTATGATATCAAGGGACCAGAATTTTCCCAACTGTACAATGTACAAACACTTCAAACATGAATAAATCTTCCTTCAGGATCTGTTGGAGCCAGACAGTGTAACATAGTGACCATCTTATGGTCTAGATGATCAAGATGTTGTGCTTCGATTCCCAGCACTGGAAAGAAATTTCTTCTTTCCAAAATGTACAAACCAACTCTGAATCACACCCATCTTATTTAGCGCATATGAGGACCGAGGGTACAGTGGCCAGGACACATTGATGACCTCTTACCTCCATCTAGTTGGGTGTTGTGGAACTACACCTACATGCCAGCATATGCTCTCATGGCAAAATGCTTCATTAAACACAGACACATCGTACCTTCAGGATCTGCTAATGTGCTGGTTCATATCCTATACATCCCAGTGGTGGAGGTTTAACAATGGGGTGGTACACATCTTGTGTGACAGTTTTAGTGTTCCAGTGCATTCACTCACATCACAACTATGTTACACCATAAAGACCCAACTTTGATCCCAGGCCAGTCTATGTGGTATTTGTGATAGACAAGGTGGCCATGGGATAGGGTTTTCTCCTTGTACTTTTGTGTTACCCTGTCAGTGTTATTCCACCAATGTGCCACATTCATACTTCATTGATTCCACTGACACTATATAATTTCTGCAACTGAGTATTGTTAACTAAAACATTTCTCTATTTTCAAGCCTGTTGCATTATCAATAAATTTTGCAGAGATGATGTGGCAGTCTGACAGTTGAAGCTGCCCTTAAATGGTGCTGAACATGCCCCTTACAAGAGTCCATATAAGTTGTCAAATGTGATGTAGTTCAGGCATGTGGAACTTTGCACACCAATGTTGTATAGAAGTAGTTAAAATTATTGAATCTGACAATGTAACATGATACACAAGTTACAATGGCAACAACTATATAAAATTATGCAGTTTACCATTAAGAGACATATTAAGTGCTCATATTCCCAGTAACATCATAACAAAGAGGCTCCACTGTTATATCTGTATCTTAAGACCTCACTTACAATAAGACATATACCCCAAAGTGGTCAAAAGGATGTATGAATTTTCAAAGGAAGAGTTAAGTGTGGGAGTGTTTTTTTTTTCTTTTGAGCAATGTGAAAATAAATGAAACATTACACTGTTTTACCAGTCTATGAAAGGAAAAAAGATTTCAAATGACTATTCTACATGTCATAATCCACCCATTAGCCCAATGCAGCATCTCCTCAACAACATTCTTTAGCAATGATTACTTATTTGGTGTTCCCTGTTAGTGTGTCCACAGTCCATACTATGGCTTACGAGGGGGTACTGATAAGTCCTTAGCCCAACCTACTTCCCGATGTTGTAGGACGGAATGGATAGTGTTGCTGGAAAGAGGGGTCTGTTCATGTGCCGAATTGCAAGTCTTTTCTTCTTACAGAGGCTGAAAGAAAGCATGTCAGGCAACACGCGCAATTTCAGTAACATGGAGACCTGAGCTGTCATCAAGTTTTCTTCCTGCAAGGCAAGGTGCCAAAGGAAATTCATGCCATTCTGGCAGAAACATTAGGGGAACATGCACCATCGGATGCCACCGTCAAAAACTGGGTGGCTCAGTTTAAACGTGGTGATTTTTCCACCTGTGATGTGCCTCATCCTGAATGACCCAAAACCATGACCACCCTGGAGATTACTGATCAAATTCATGAGCTAATCTTGGAAGACCGCTGGATTTTGGCTAAATCAAATAGTTGAGCAACTGGGCATCTCACGTGAGCGGGTTGGGTCCATCATTCATGAAGATATGGACATGTGGAAGCTCTCTACAAAGTGGGTCCCGAAATGCCTGAACGCGAATCAAAATGGTCAACGGTGCCAGTCATCTGAGCAAATTTTGACATTTTTCCGGCGCGATCCAAATGATTTCCTGTCGCGATTGGTGACCATGGATGAAACCTGATTATATCACTATGACCCGGACACAAAGCAACAATCAATGGCGTGGCGGCATAGTGGCTCACCCTGCCCAAAAAAATTCCAAGTGCAAAAATCCCCTGGAAAAGTTCTCGCCTCGATTTCTTGGGATCAAGAGGGCATCCTCCTCATTGATTATCTTCCAAAGGGCCAAACTATCAACACGGAGTATTACTCATCTCTGCTGGTGCAACTGAAGGACATTTTGAAGGAAAAACACTGTAGGAAGGTCACCAAGGGGGTCTTGTTCTTGCACAACAATGCCCCGGCTCACCGGGCACTTGCAACCCAGAAGAAACTGGCCTACCTGGGCTTCCAATGTCTTGCTCACCCACCCTATGCTCTGGATCTGGCCCCATTGGACTACCACCTGTTCCCTGGAATGAAAAAAACAATTGAAAGGTCGCCATTTTTCATCCGACGTGGAGGTCATTGCTGCCGCGTAGATGTGGTTGGACGGACAAGCTTCTGAATTTTTTTTGAGTGGCTTGCAAAAGTTATAGCAATGGGCTAAGAAGTGTACTAAGCTTTGTGGGGAGTGTGTTAAATAAATCCCGAGCTTGGTCGCTGTAGCTTGTTTCCTTCCTGGTCGGGCTAAGGACTTATCAGCACCCCCTAGTACATATTCGGTAATTTTTGCATCTTGCTCAAACAGCATTTCTGTATTACATTCTGAACTCCAGTCAATGGAAAAGTTCTTCCCTCAGAAGTTTGAATTTTGTGAACAATGTTTTTATTTCCATCAGAAAACAAACAAGACACACATTACATTCACTCATAAAATATACCATCGACTATAAATTTTGTGGTGCTGCACAGTAATGAAGAGCCTGCACGTTCTGTAACAAGAGACAAGACAAATGAATTTTATCACAATGTTCTTAAAAGCGAGCCATTGTCTACCAATGGGTAGCATTCTTTTTATTCCTGTGATCCACCCTCTGGTTTCATAATAACAGGTAACTAACATGACCAGCTGATAAATATCAACTGCTCGTGGATTACACTACTGGCATTAGTAGCAACATTACTGTGAGCTTTGTTTCAAAACAAGACATGAAGCGAATATGAAGGATTACAGTACAAGATGGTGAATTCAGTTACTTCAACTGTGTCAATGACATAACAGGAACACAGTAGTACATCCTAGAACCATTCTCTCTATATGCAGGGTATGCCTTCTCCACTTCTAACATCTGCTTCCTAGGGTGACAGCATGTTTTGTGATGTTGTGAATACAGAAATCCTATGACATATAACGATTTCCTGAGAATACTTCTGTTACTCTTTGTATATTTCTTAAGGTTTACAAGAGCTCCAATTGTGTGGGCACTTCATGTACAGCAGTTCATCAACCTGCCACTTAATTAATATCCAGCTGAAAAATAAATATGTACATAAACAGCATCTACAAGAGCAACAGGATGTACTGACAAGGAATAAAAAATGCCCCTTTTAGGTTGCTACAATAAGATAATAGCAGATATATAAATATTATAGTACTGACAACAATGCCATCAGTCTTCCATCCAGCTGATTATGTTACCAAAAAAATACCCACCTGTGTTAGTTCATTCTTTCAAGTGTTCTTACTTTTTCATGCACTATGCAAGAAATATGCCTCATTATATGGTTTCATATAACAAAAAACTTTTAAAATGCAAGTCCTTACCAACCATGACAGAGTGCACCTGCAAGCCCAAACCTTTAATCACATTCAGTCCCTTTTAAAGCTTCCAGGCTTCGCTTGAGATCACTGCTTCGCCATAAATGCTGAAAATGCTGTCGCATTAAACTGCAAGAATAAATTATGTATTTGTTGAAGTGTCACAGTGAAATACAGCAATCAGTTCTTTGGATATTTTCAAGGACTGTTAAGTGGCAGATTTTGTATGTTTAAACAAAACATGACTATTTTTTAAGAGCTATGGAAGAGATAGTCACTTTCACTCAATAACATGCAGCATCTACTGAAATGTGTATGTACATACATACATAAAATGGAGACCAGAAGACACTTTAATATTTCACATTTGGGTAGTATCTGAGAGTGAATTTGTCACTGATTTTAGAATTAAGTCCTAGCATATTTTGCATTATCTTACCACTTAGAATTTGCGTTTGATTCCAACATCTGAGCTTTTTGTGAGGCCAGCTGTAGCACACGAGGTGGCAGGTTGGCTAGCCGTGCCACATTTAGGCCATAGCTGCATCCTGCTGGTCCATCAGTCACTTCATAAAGAAATGTTAATACCTGAGGAGACTCATTCTCTGTAACATTCAAAATAAACTTCACACTGTGTAATTATCACAAGATATAGAGAACTGTAATTTTGTCTGTTGTTTTATATGGGCATGAAACTATGTCTCGCACATTGAGGGAGGAGGTACGAAGGGAATGGAGGAAGATGCATAAAGAGAAGCTTCATGATTTCTGCTCTTCACACTGAATGTTATTTAGGTGGTCAAAGGAAGAAGAAAAAGACAAGCTGGGCATGGTAGGGAAACCTGGGCAAAAGAGACTACTTGGAAGACCTATGCATAGGTGGGATGATAAAATTAAAAGGGATCTTAAAAGGAAAGCCTGAGAGGGTGTGCGCTAGACTGATTTGGCTCAGGACAGGAACAAATGGCAGGTTCTTGTGAACGCAGCAATGAACTTCCAAAACATGTGGGGAATTCCTTGACTAGAGAGGAACTATCAGCTTCACAAGAAGACTCTACTGCAGTTTACTGACTGATGAAGTTTGGTCTGAAGCTGTTCCTACATAACGAGTGAACACAAGAAAAGATACTAATTACATTTTACCTTTATCGTGGACTAGGAAAGCCATGTGATAATTTCGAGCTTGCCCTGCATACTGATGCTCCAATTCCATCACAGCTGGATAATGTGTCACAAACAGGGTCAGGCACTGTACCTGCAAATGCAAAAATAGCTTATGCTTGCCAGCAGACACAAGAAAAGGGATGTATATATGTGTGTATATGTCCTAAGGTCTCTACAGAGGACATATTGACCATGGATGTCAAGTGATTTTTTCTTAAGCTTCGCTGCTGTCGTCTTAATTGCCGCCACCACCACCACCAAAATCCTATTCATATTCATATTCGTGTTCATGTTCATGGACATTGATACAGACAGTTCAAATACCAAAAGTTTATATAAAGAATTAGTGTTTCCATCTTTTACATGGTCAATGTCATGTATACTAGTAACATTTTATAATGAATGAACCAATCTCTTTAAATAATTGAACAAATTTGTTTGGAAGGCAACTGTTTTACTGATGTCAATTCTTCTCAGACTCTTTATTTTCTAACAGCCTGCAGTCATCCTTATATATTAGTGTTGTGCCCAAGATGGTTTCTACTATGCCCAGTAATAAAGTTGCACAGTTATCTAGGGTCAAATAGATCTTCCTTACTTTCCGTGTTTGTAATCAACACCCATCCTGTGATGAGCAGGTGGGGTGACTGCACACAATGCTATGCACATCACTCTACATGCACACCTAAATAATGGGTCACAGTGTAGTATTCCAATACCATGTCCAGTAACCACCACTCTACATGGGCTCTGACATCATTAAGAATAAGGTATGTACTGAACAATATAAATGACATGGATGTCTGAACAAATAAGCATTTACCCACAATGTCTAGACATGTGATTTTATGAACAATGCATGAGAATAAGAACTGTTACTTAAAATGTAATTGTTTTAAAAATGGATTATCAGGACTAGCATACGTCAGAGATGGAAATCAGATATATAAGAAATTAATACTTGTAATGGAGGTATAACACACCTTGAGGATATAGCTTCAGTTTTAATTCTTACAAAAATATATTTTTTGTGTAACTGATATTAACAACAAATAAAATATGAATATGTCTAACCATAAGAACCAGAGAACAAAAACCAATACAATATAACTGATCAATGTATATGAGTATACACATTTTCATGTCATAAAGAATGGCTAGCTGTTACAATATAATCATTCACATCTGACATGCTTTCAAAACAACACTCCCTGAAGATGAACTTTCACAATTGGCAGAAACATGTTGAAGGAATAATGAAAAATGGTTGTTGATTTAACAGCTGGTATGATACATGGACAGAATGTTACAATCAGAGTGAATTTCAAAAGTGTAGGTGGACAGAGTAAAATTTATGTCACATCAATACCTGTGTCAAAAGATGATGTAATGTAGCAATGGCAATAGCAGTTCCATCACAAGTGCTTGTGCCGCGCCCTAGTTCATCCAGCAGCACAAGTGAACGAAAAGTTGCCTTATGAAGAATGGTAGATGCTTCTCCCAGTTCTAGCATCAAAGTGCTTCGTCCTTGAATCAATTCATCTCTAGCTCCCATACTGAAATGAAAATTAAAACAAATTTAAAAAATGATCACATGTAACACAGAGGTGGAAAATATTTGTAACACACCTCTTTTACATTGCATGACAAGCTATTAAATAAGGAACTCACCGGACAAACACAGCATCCAATATGCTGATTGTGGCACTCTCTGCAGGCACATATGAACCTATGTGTGCCATCACTGCAATAAGAGCCACTTGTCTTATATAGCAGGACTTGCCACCCATATTTGGGCCAGACAAAATCATGCAACATTCTTCAGCACTCTGAAACATGAATACAACATTATGCACACACCACACAGATCAACTGATATGTATATACATTAAAAATAACATAACATGCAGTCTTAACATAAATAAGACATATTGAGATTTACTTAAAGAAAATAGCAATCAATTGTTCAACAGACATGTATTTCCTACTGAAATTTTAGCTCCAATAATACGAGAGAAATAAATAAAGGATACCATTTTGGGGAGGTTCCAAAAAAATGTTCCAGTAAATCTCCATCCACCAAAAATAAATCATATGGGGAAATGACCCAGAATTTAATCTGCATTCATGAGGCAGAGCTTACCTACTGCAGTACAATAGACTGAATGGGCAAATGTTTCACAACCTAAATAAAATAAGTATATATGGAGAACTGTAATGAGAGTGCTCTAGTGCTGTTATAATTATCAAAATTAAGACACTCCCTGTATCACTGTCTGATGAAATACAACAATGTGATAACACTGCCTTCATAGTCAGTCAGCATGGGCATGCAAAAACATGCATGCATGCGCGTGCACACACACAGATAAGATTGCTTTATGGCCCCATCAAGCCACTCGCTCTACCTACTCTTTTACCTGATAGCATAGAACAAGCCAGTCTCTAAAATGTCGTGTTCTTAGAATGTTTTATTTTAATCAGATAATGAGCGAATTCCAATTGGGGTGTCATAACAAGGGTACAACAAGCAACCTGGTAAGGTACAAACTGGGCTGTCAGAATAGTCCGAATTTAAAACTGAATGGTGAACATAAATGTTAAGCTATGAGAATGTGAAAACTTGTTGTTAACTCAATAAGCCCCCAAAATTTAGTACACTGTCATCATGTACAGGTTTGCTTACATTGGATGTGAAATGGTTTCTTATTTATACTATTTAATATCTGACATGAGCTATTTTCAGATATGTTTTTTTAACATTAAATCAAGTGGTCTTACTTGATACCAAACAATTAATGGCTATAACCATCAAGTTCACACTTCACATAATTTTGACACCCTCCTTACTGACTGATGAAATTTAATATTGAGCCTCCTTCATACTGTTAAACTTCAAATCCAAAATTATATGGATCATAATAGCCATTTAGGGCTCTCAATTTCTTGAATGCCAAAATTAATAATATCTTATATCTGATCACTTGTTCAAAAAATTCTTCAGATAAATCTGTAACTTGAGAAAAAAAGTTATAAAAATATAAATTTAATTTATATGAAACTCTTCTTAAAAAACTGTCATGAAGAGGTAAACTGACGTTTTTGTTCTAGTGACAATCTGAATAGTACCAATTTTTATTACAATGTGAGCATACAGTTGCAGCTTTACTATATAAAAAGGTGAGAAGCTCAAAGTTCAGTTTAAGGCCACATACAATGCAAAGTTCACATTCAAAAACGTGGTTGTAGGCACATCCCCTGCTGGGATATGTTTGGAAAGTACTAACATCCCAAACTATTCCAATCTACAGCAACAATGCCGAAAGAATATCGTATCTCTCATGCTTAAGTTACCACTGTACTATTCAGTCCTGTGGGCCCTACATTAGACAGCATAACAAACTGGTCATAGCAGTTTTTCTTTCTACCCATGACCAATTCATAATCTTTAACCACCTATTTATGTATACTGCTGAAGTGCTTCAGGGATGCAAAGTACACATACACAATTTGGTCTAACAATGTAACAATTTAATAAATTAAATAAAATAAATAAGTAAACAATATATGTGATATCTATACCCGGCATGTGGTGGGGCTGTACTGTGTCCCTCGACATGCTGGAGTACGAGATAATGAGATTACTGAAGAGCTTGCAAGGGGCGGCTCTATTCTGGGGTTTCTTGAACCTGAGCCAGCCCTGGGAGTCTCTAGACAGGATATATGAAGGATTAGTCATTGGTTGGTCAACCAGCATTGGGTACGATGGCAAGGTCTTGGTGATACCCAAAGACAGGCTCGAGAACTAATTTTGGGACCTTGTCTGGGTCCCAAGGCTAGGTTTCTGTCCTTTAACAGGACTCAATCCAGGGCTGTTACTGGCTTTCTCACTGGACATAACACCCTGAGGAGACACCTTCACCTACTAGGGTGGCTGGACAGTCCACTGTGTAGGAGTTGAGGAGCAGAGGAAGAAACCTCAGCCCACATTCTTTGCGAGTGTGAAGCTTTGGCTTCACTCAGACATGTGTATCTGCGCTCCTTCTTCTTGGAGCCAGGGGACATTAAGAGTATAAGTTTGGGGGCCATCTGGAACTTCAGCAAAGTAACAGGGTTCCCATAAATTGATATGGGGCACAAAGGGCCCGTTAATTAAGGTCTAGGTGCATCGGGACCATGAGGTCCCAAACCCATTCGCAATCAATCAATCAATATATGTGGTCACATACCTTGCTTCCGATATGCCATCCTAGCTTGATGTTATTATGCCCATTTCAGGGAAAATAAACCAAAATACCAATTTGGTGCAGTGGGTTAAATTTAACATCTCACAAATTATACTTACCCACAGCACCATATCTTGGACAATGTGACCTGTGATTCCCCATCCAAATAGAAATTTGGAGCCAAGGCCAAAATTAATTTCACTACTTTTCAGGTCACGGTCAGGAATCAGAGTGACATAATGGAAGGTAGTTTGTAGGCAGTTAAGTAGGAAGGTATGGTAGTGGGGAAAAGGAGGGGAACTGGCTGCATGTACTTGTAGGGTAGCCCTTTCTACAAGAAGCCCAGTAACATGGCACACTCTCCTACTAATTTGATAATGATGATTACATTGTACCCTCTCAGGTCCAAAATACAGTTACCATGGCACAAGATATTCTTGTAACCTAGTTCAATGTGACCAATTCAGAGACGAGAAACAGGAGTTGTAACTCATACACTAAATGACAGAAAGTCTTCACTCTCTTCCAAAACACTTAGCACAATCCCACGTAACATTTACACAAACCTTACCACATTTAAAGTATAAAATCATTTCAAATCCCAACAATTTATAACCTACCTTCAATGTTGTGTCATTTGCCACAAATTGATCACCACTTGGAAAAAGAAGAGGAATCACAGGATGCCTTCCCTTTTTAATATCAACAACTGTTTCTTCCAAGTCTACCAGCACAGGCCTAGACAGATATATTCATATTATATACTATATGATATATATATATATATATATATATATATATATATATACAGGGTGTCCCAGGAGGAAAGGACCTAACTTCGGGAGAGTGTTCCTTAGGTCAAACTATACCGATATAACCCAAAACACCTATATC
>Ga0136643_10003097_pt1 | contig 22168 bp, 9 predicted proteins | sample TergutLab28metaG_FD_96883 | JGI IMG/M metagenome (GOLD analysis project Ga0136643, IMG submission 96883) | Labiotermes labralis P1 segment gut microbial communities from Petit-Saut dam, French Guiana - Lab288 P1 (version 3) (version 3) | ecosystem: Host-associated > Arthropoda: Insects >... | reverse complement strand
TTCTTGAACTGAAATATCTCTGATTTATTCGCAACAGTGCAGATTATTTAATTGTTTCATCACCTTCGATTCATAATTTATAAACGTTTATAGACAACCACGCGCAACTATTTAAAGGTCTGTCTAATATAAACACCGTACCAGGGGCACGAAGACTAAATTAAATGCCGTAAGATAAAGGTTAAAATGCAGGTAAAACCAATAAAAATTCTCTTGTGCACGCATTTTGCTGTAACAACTAGTTACATTCACAAAATGATACATTGCAAAGTATTTAAAACTTGAAATGAGGTTCATTGCTCAGTATTTTGTATTCAATCCTGGCTCCTGGTAATAAAAAAAAAAATAAAAAAATTAATCACTTCTTAATTTACAGTGTGTATTAATGAAAGATGGGACCATCGTAGCACAGTGGTTAAAGTGCTGTGCTACATATCGGAAGGTCGCTGGTTCGATTCCAGATGGTGTCATTTGAATTTTTTATTCTGATCGCACTATGGCCCTGGGGTCGACTCAGCCTCTAACAGAAATGAGAGCCAGGAGCATTTCCTGGGGGTAAAAAGCAGCCGGTGCATAAGGCTGACAACTTTACCACCATCCTGGGCCACTGTCAAGTAATCTGGGAACCTTAACTTCCTGGAACCCTCTGGGCACCCCGGGCATGTAATGGGACTGATTTACCTTGATTAATGAAAGAACATGTAACGTCCTCTCTCACTTCTCCTCCAACAAAGGACCTGTTGTTTGAAACTTGTTGGTCAATGTATTGTTGATTTTGCAGGATTTGAAACCCTGGGAAAATGACTCTTGAATCTGCTGTGACACTTTTATTGGACTTCTTCCTTATACAGTTTTCCACAATAAACACCTTCTGTAGTGCATACAGCCTATGAAACTGGACCATCTAGAAGAATGGTCTTATCCTGATGGGAATGTGACATTTACAAAACAGGCTGCCACCATGTGAACTATTGGGAAATGAGTTTGAAACAGCACATAACCTACCTGCTCACTACGTACAGTCTGAGTTCTGCTGTGACTAGAAGAACACTGTTCTTCAGCAACTTCTTGTATGCGTGAAAAACTGCATACTAGGAGCTGTATTTCACAAGCTTAAGTCCTACCTGCTATTTACTGCATCCTCACAATGAACAAAGTTAAAGTCAAACCAATTTGATTCCAAAGTCTCCTGACACTTTGCATATACCAATAAAATTGGATAAAATCCTGTTATATGTTTGATAACATGCCTCAAATATATTGCAAACAAGACAGTACAGTAAGAATTTAAGGAGCCAGAGTAGTGCAGATGGTATAGTGACTAGGCTACATTCTGCATGGTCAGGGGCTAGTAGCAGGGAAGCAGCCGAGATTTTTCTCCTCTCCGAAGTGTCCAGACAAACTCTGGTGCCCAACCAGCATCCTATTAAATGGGTGTTGGGGTTCTTTTCTAGGGTTACAGCAGCCAAGACATGAAGTTAACCACTTACCACCAACTAGTTCCAAGGTTACAAATGAGTGGATCTATACCTATAATCGCCTATATGCCTTCGTGGCATGGAAAGGGACAGATTTACCTTCCCCTTGAAACTTCACAGTAACCAGCTATGTGTAAGTTTAGAAACACTTGTGTTAATTGCAATAATAAGGCATATGGATACTGGCACAGTGTAAACACACTTGATTAAAATTTGGGTGATGCCCAGTTTCATTCTTTGCTGGGGGGAAAGAGGTGAGGATTTTAATTCTTCCTAAGTACCTCCAGGAACACTGTGGGACAGTACATCAAAAGAAGTCAAACCACTTTCTCTCATATTCCTCCGAATTCATCATACTTTATCTGATTGTATGATATGTATTCTCAGCAGCTGATTCAGCAACATAAAATAAAAATAAGCACATGAGTAAACAATCTACCATTGCATAAATCCTCCAAACTGCTACTCTTGAACTTTCTCAGGCCAGCATCAACAATTCCGAAACTCAAGATAGGATACGGCAGCAAGAATTCTGAAGCTGAACAGACATACGCTGACGTCTCTGAGGAATCCTTATGCAGCTGCAGTACATACAGCAACTATGTAGAAAAACAAACAAGATATAAACAAACAGCAGTGCTGAACATGTAGAGGAATACAATTCTGTACTTGCTAGGATCCAGAGCTTCTTATGGAAGTCCTTACACACACAACTTTTTACATGAACCTGTTTACATGCAGAAATATTGGGGACAATTTTTTTTTGAAGAGCATATGTTCTTAAGCTTTGTATTCCACGATAATGAGAGACTTACAAGCAGTGAAAGTAAAATATCACGACTGCTCTCTTTTATGCCCACCCAAAACATCATTACCGTACCTGCCTGAATACAAGAGACAAATATTTTCCTAATTCATCATATGAGAAACGGGGAGTCACTTTACAATCACACACAAGTTCAACACATTCTGTACAGGTAGTCTCCCGAAAATTGATAATTGTAATCAGGGTCATCTTATATTCGGGTAAATATGATACAGTAACTGTTAGTTAGGAGAAATCAATGTGTTGTGCACTTTGCAGAACAGTTCCGTCCATGAAATGTGGCAGAACTGTTTTGTGCATTAGTGTGAAGAGGTTTAACGAGCACATTCAATAAATTGTGGCACAAAAATGGGCAATTACTTGAGCTCAGTTTTACTGGAAATGCTCAGGAAGAACGTGTTGCCACCTATTTTGTGCTGTCTGCACCATCAGATTTAGTAACAGTGGAGCAGTGGTCCAATGTCCAATATTTAGTCACTATTAAAACATTTTAACAAATGTCAATTACTGTGCAAAGGATACAGTATGTTGCACAGTATCATCTTTTGGGCTTATTGCCAATAATCAAACTGCAACGGTGGTAACACCTGCCCACCATGTAGACTTGAATCAGGCATTTTCCATACAAGTTAACTCAATTTCTGCAAGTCCAAGAGAACACACAATTTCAACAAGACTTGGTAAGTATGCATACAATCACAAACTCAAGGCCATAAATCATTTGTTTCCTAATTACCTCACATCCAGAGATGTGGACATTTCTTGGCCAGTGTGGTTACCTGATCTGTCAGCTTGTGACTTTTTCTGTTGGTGTGTTGGGCTTACAGAACACAATTTATGCTCACTAACCACAAAATATTTCAAAACTGTAGTTGAGAATTCATGAAGAACCTTCCAGTGTGTGTGTGTGACTGGAAACATGCACTCACGTTTAGCGGAGTGTTTACACAGGGATGGAAGTTAACTTGAATACATTATCTTCAAAAGTAATAAGCTTTGTTGTATACTTGACGTAATATCGTTACAGTATTGCAGTATTTGAATTAATTACTGCTACCTACATAACTGGCCATTTCTCTGTCACACCCAGTGCAAAACCACAATTATTTTCTTCACTTTAAACTGTACTTTGCTCAAGCTGTGGGGCTGCTGAATGCATGAGCAGAACAACTGCACAAAACATTGATAACAATTTAAGTGCAAGTGTCACTACAATGCCTGCCCTTCTGTATTCTGTTCTGTTGTATTTTTCACCTTATAGTTTATATCTGACAGCAGCAGATAACCAGCTCCCAGATCTAATCCAGCTTTTAGGACAATATCCTTCTTTCCTGCTTCAGGAGTAAACCTGATGGTTTGCAAGCAAGTCCAAGATTCACATGACCAAATCTTCAATTCAGAATTGTTTTCTGCGCCCGTTATTGCAAACTTCCAAAACTGCACCCTGAGAACAAAAATTAATGAATTTATTTCAGAATGATACTGCTCCTTTATAAGAGCTTCGTGATCAGAAAAAGTCACAATTGGTACCACATGAACAGTACAAAAACATAACATGAAAAGCATAATGTTTTCCACCTCTGCAAACCATATTTACTGGCCCGATATGTTTCTGAAAAGCCTTAAATTTATGCTTCCAAAACTACAGTGGAAGAAAAAACAATTTGCAGATACCATAATGCATTAATCAACAAAACTGCATTTATGCATTATTTGCAAAAGAGTATGTTTCAAATAATTTAAAAGTTGGTGAACAAATTTCATTAAAGTTCATGCTTACACATTGCAACACCAACATCTCATAATCATAAAGTTAAAAAAAAAATGCAAATAACATATGATGCCCATGGTGGAACCAGCAAGAACACTGAATCATTAAGTACACCATTTAGGTCTACCTCTGTGCGTGACTTTTAGTAGTAACGTTTCCATCACCTTAAATTTGCCTGACCGAATCTCAAATTTTCATGCCACTGCCATGATTGCAGTTGCTAATATATGAATAAACATTTTGCACAGACTTATGTTGAATTACCTTACATTCCACACACAAACACACAAAGTATTTTATCAACATCTATCAACTGGCTTAAGTTATCACGGGGAATCCACGGATTACACTATTGTCATGCCAGTAACAAAAATCATATGTTTACACAGGCATGTTAAACTCAGAACAGGTTGGAAGACAAATGTGAAATCCAACTTCACATCTTGGGCCATAACACATAAATATCACATTCCCTTGCAATACTTCATTTGCATATTCTTCAATGTAAAAACCACAAGGACATAAATTACCCCTGGTATTTATTGTTGACTTGACTTACCTTAATATCGGTCCATTCCTGTTCTCTAACAGTAGAAGCATTGACTGAGGATAAACACAACCTTCAGATTGATAATTATACATACATGCAAAGACACATAGGATGCAGAGCTCCATGTAAACTAGTCTCCGACAGACAAAAATGTTTCAATGTTCTGCAAGAATGTGTGCTGTTCTGTTCCATCAGAAGGACAGTATTAACTTATCAACATCAAAATGACAGCAGACCACATTATAAAGATCTGTCGGACAGGTATGGTTTACAGTCTACCTTTAAATCAAATTCCATATGCCTGTTTAACCTTTATCCTATAAGGGTGGGTATTTAAATTTTAGTACATGCAATTACAACATACAACGGGTATTATTTAAACAGAAAAAGACAAAATTATGAAATACACATCATTTTGTGGGGGGAAAAAAGTGATGACATAGCATGTCTTAAAAATGCCTTAAATTTCCTTGATGCCTAAACAAAAACTGTATTTCTAGCAGTGTTTTCCTACCTGCAATGCAGATTTTTAAAAGGTTAACAATGATTCAGAAGTTTACACTATCATGTGGGATGACAGACACACGCTGTGTCACGCCATGTTACAGATATGAATGTGACAGGAGCCACACATTTCTCAAAAACATATCACCAGCAAGAATTGCTTTATATGCTTCCTCTGTTTGTAAGATCTGAGTTAACACAGTGGTTTTGCTGTATATTCAAAGCTCATGAGATGTCATGCCGTGCTGTTGGCATTATAGTTCATTATGTTTCATGAACTACCATGTCTTCATCATCAGGATCAATCAGTCCAAGATGAGAAACAGCCACGTGGAAAGGTCTGGGTATATCACAGATGCAGAGAAAATGGTTTGGTCAAAAGGATTTATATCACGTACCCAGATCTTCCTGCAGAGTTATATTTCTTGGACAGCTTGATTGTGTAAAGAAGGCATTCATAAAATTATACAGAACGGCATAACCATTTTACGTGTTATAAATAACATATTCTGCACCTGTGTGTCTTCTCATGTGCTAACTGACCGACTAACAAAGAAACAATCAATCAAACAAAGAGACTAACAAATTAACTCCACAGAACAGAGTAACTCTTGAGAAGCTAACAGTTACTCAGCTAGTCAAGGAATTCCTCATATTTTATACAATCTGAAGGTTCACTGCCATTGTTACGGGTTTCCACACAAAACTTTCCTCTACCCCATATGTGCCACATACCCTGCCCATGCCATTCTCCTTGATTTGATAACCTGGATAATATTTGGTGAAGTACAAATCATGAAGCTCCTGACAGTGCAATTTCCTGCAATCTTCAGTTATCTTGTCCCTCTTGGGCCCCTCTTTTCAGCACTCCAGTCCTGAACACCTCAACATATGTACCACCCTCAATGTGACACATCAAATTTCACACCCATATAAAAAAGCAACATTATATTTCATCTTTTTGGAACTTTGTAAATGCTGCTTATGACAAATTCGATGCATACCTTCCTGCCTCTTCACATGATACATAATGCAGTCTGCAATCAGTCATTCATCTATGTAATTAATTTAGTTCCTGTTAATTGTCCTAGATGGCAAGATTAACTGTTTTACTGAAACAATTAACAGAACTCAGGATGGCCAGCAAAATACTGAGACATTGCATGGGTTAATTTTTCAGTTACTTATTAAATGTGGATCTAATTGAAACTAACTCATTGACTGCAACTGGAAGGTAATCCTTCAGCAGGTGAAAGTTAATTCAGCTGATCAAAAATTGCATTATCATGATGTCCAAAGCCCACACGAAAATCAAATGCTTTACATACATACAAAACCTATTTTTTCCTTCCTGAACACAAATTTTAAAAGTATACATACTCTGGATTATATGTCTTATGGTTGTCCAAAAAGAAGAGAGAGGACAGAGGTTTGCCATCATGTGGCTGCCACTGATGTAGGCAACGTGGTTTAGTCGCGTTGTGCATGTACACCTGGAAAAACTTGACATCTCCATCCAAACTCGCTGTTGCAAGTGCAGTTCCATCTGGAGAGAATGCAGCATCAATTATTGGGGCTGTGTGTTCCTTAATCTCCAGATATCCTTCCTCAACAATCTCGGGTTTCAAAGGACCAACACCATGTTTTGCAGCGACCATTCCTATATTCCACATTTCTGCCTGGTGAACAAAAAATTAACAAACCCGTAAATATTCATCCAACCTACACAGTGAAACAAAATACCTGATTAAAGATACTCTCTCTCCAAATTATTGGTAATTTGAGTACAAGAATGACCAGAAACAGAACACAAAAGGGTTAATACAAGCAACAGTGAGTTCAGACCACCAAAATGGTCTGAAATTGTCAGCTGCTTCACAAATTGGTCGAAGTTCAACATTTATGTAACCTACTCTGTTGCCACCATGCAGCTCCTTAACCTGACCCCAATAATGGAAAGAGCAGGTCTCTGAAAAACTACACTTCAACCCAGTAATGACACGGCTCAGAGCCCAAGAATGTTTCAGTGAATGTGTGAGTTGTGGAAGTTTCAAGTCTTACTGAGCTCAACACAGTTCACATTGTCATAAATGACATCCCTCAGATGTAAGTCAACATTATACCACTATCTTTCCTTTTTAGTGATTTCTTTTACAACACTGTCAGTATCTCAAGCCAACGATGTAGTGACACACGGTAGGAACAATGAACTGGAAAATGATGTAAAAGAAAGCAGGTATGACCCGAAGGATGTATTATCCTGGCATTTGTATGGATACACTTGAGGAAAACCATAAACATCCCAGTCATGACAGTAGGTATACTTGCTGAGAATTGTAATGATTACCTCCTGAATACAAATCTAGACCACTGTTACTACATCAACACACTTGGGATCCAATGAACTCCCTTTTTACTCTTACATTAATAGCTGCACAAAAGATTGGCAATGCTTGAAGTGCAAGAGTTATTGTGGTGCCCGCCCTTCTATATCCTATTCACCCATCCAAGTGGCTACTTTGCTGGAAGAGAGAGAAGGATGAGAGGAAGGGGTGGGAGAGTGGGAGCAAAGGAGGAAGAGAGACAGAGGAGGTTTGAGTGATGGAGGGAGGGAGGAAGGATGGAAGACATGAAGGAATTAGATAGGAATGAATGATACAGGATGAAATAAACGAAACAAAACAAAAAATGCATTTGGAAAAAATGTGCACCCAAAACAAGTTTATCAGTACAAAAGTATGAAACAGTTGTTCACCTTAGCACCATGTGTGAGCACCAGCAATTTGGCAACGTCATCAAATGCAACATCCGAGTTATCATCGTCTGGTATGTATGGACACCATATGACCCTGTGATTGCTAGTCGGACTGTGGTCACTGGTCTGCTCCACATGAAGCAGCAGTTGACAGCTGAGAACTTCATAAGGATGTCAAGTCACTATTCTTCTCATTACATTGGTAACAACTGTCAGTATGAAGTATGTCTGGCAATCGAGATATAAATATCGTACAGCAGAGAATACCAACCCACCACATGAAACCTAACACAACCAAACCAGACCCAAATGAAAAAAATCAACCACAAAACAACTCAAACAAGCAACCACCTGCCTTAGTGAATGGTTACATAATTAACTTGTGACAAATTCAGTTTAATGTTTTCTGAATAGGTTGATTTAAACACTGACATGGAGTTGGGGAAATATACACTGAACATTAAATGAATGAAACCTTTAACACGAATTAAACAGGGATTTAATTGCACCTACACAATTAACAAGTTACATAACTACAGTGAGGAAAGAAAAGAATGTTTTCCCACATGGCAAATGGTATTCTTTGAGCAGCTGACTATTACCTAGGTGTTAAAAAAATTACCTACTGCCATGAAATCCAAACAGTCAGCACTGTTTCATAAGGCCTTCAAATGGACTGACAGAGGGACGTTTAAGTAACATGAAAAGAAAAAGAAGGCTGATCTTGCTCATATATATATATATATATATATATATTTGTAAAATCTTTTCTAGCAATCTCAAACTGGGTACACATGCATTCATGTTCCAGTATTCTGAAATTATGCATTTGGTTGTGAAGGATACACCATTTTGTCTTTTTTTTCTTCTATTTGGTGAACCAGAAGATTTCCATACTCATCCACACAGGCCAGTACCACTTGTGATGGAATATGTGCAAAGGCTATGTCCTGAACCATGCCCTCCATGCCTTTGAGGAGCGATCTCTCTGTGCTCTCTCGGTTTACCACTCGAACAACTCCATTATTTGTGCCTATAGCTGAAAAGGACAACAAAGTAACACATGAAATGCCACTGCAATTGACTGATTTATATTACATGTTCCACTTACACTAGAAGCAAATTTCAGTATGTACACCAACCTATAAAGCAATCTTCTACTAAAACCATAAATCCAACAAGTATAGGGCTATCTTAAGCAAAAATCTTACAATCTGCAATCATAGTTCATGGGGAATGATTCTTCAATTACTCTAACAAACATTCACATATTTTTGTAACATGCATAAGATAAGCAGCTTTTAGCCAAATCCAGTTAAGTCAGATAACCTGTACACACCACTTACTACGCAAAGGTGAAAAAAAATACATTATTTTACATCAGAAAAAACTTTCATTCTTTAAAAAAGAACATATTCTCACACAATACACAGCCTGTACCCTCTATTTCTGCCACATTTAGTAAGCAATGTTTTATTTTATAAAACACTGCTTAGTAAATGTGGCAGATGGTCATTACAGTATTCTTCAACAATGTAACATGAAGCAAAATTTTAGCAGCCATATTTGAAATAAGTACAGTGGCATTAACCCTTTGGCAATAGGGCTGGATATTTAAATTTTGACACAAACTTTATGTAAAATCCGCTATATGAACAAAAAAAGACAAACATTATGAAATGCATGGCATTTTGTGGAGAAAAAAATGGAGATTCTGCACCATGTCTTAAAAAATGCTGCTGTAATTGTCCTAACATGTAAAATATGTTTTTTGGGTTTTAGCCCTATGTGTCCTATACACATGGTGTCCAGAATGAACGGGTTAATTAGGCAGTTAGTTTTCCCTGACGTAATGATAATCCTGATGACCTGTGTATTATTTAAAAACAATACTGCAGATGACATGGGAACAAGCTTGTGAATGGTGAGCAGATAAAGATTCTGAAAGGAGGATGTTGTAGTGCCTTTGGAGACACTATTAAGCAAGCTGGTTCATGTGGTACTGCTTCATATTTATATTGGAGGTGTCTGGTTCAAACCTCAGCAGGGACACCACCTGAAGTTCTTCATGATATTCATCAATCTCTCCAGGCTTACATCCACATCATGTCAAATTAATTTTGCACTAATTATCAATGATGTTATACAGTCTGAAATACTGACAGCACCACTAAATAAACCACAAATGAATACAATGAAGACACCCTCCTGGCATCTCCCTGGAGAGACTGGAAAACTACAAAAACCCTGTGCCAGGATAGCTGGTATTCTGACCAAGAGCCAAAATGCTAATCTCCCGACACAAGTCAAAAGCACTACTGACTGGGCCAACTTGTTTGTTACTTTTGTACAGAACACAGCGGCCGTCCTTTTATATGTCACCAACATCTGCAGCTTCTGCTTTGAGTTCTGCCAGTATTTGTCCATGTCATAAGTGATATGAACAAACAGATGCTCTAAAAAATCAGATTCAAAGCCTTGAAGCTGTTGAAGTTATATGAGATGCATTACTTTGCATCAATGGCAAACGTTGGAAGCTTAGCCCCGCCATTCACACAAAAGGTACTTCAAAGACACTGCATAGAAAGCAGAAGATATGTTCAATTCCCAGACAACATAACATATATACACAAACATGCATTACTTTCCAACAGCTTTCTGTTGCAGAAAAGAAGAAAACAATGAAAGTAAAATTACAGTTACATTAACTCCAACCCCTTGAAATTAAAACTTACATCTGTTTTTTGAATAATTTTAAAAAGAATAAAAGAGTCTTTACAATGAACACACAGTCTCCATAAGGCTGTAACTTCACAGAAAAAGTTTAATACTCAATACGTACAGTATATTGTGTGACAAACTCTGATTAAATATGACTATTACACTTCTGTTGCACTGTTTCATCACACAGACCTACTGTTTCAAATATTTTTATGCTGTTGAATGGTTAAGACACTCCTCAAATACAATAGTAAAAACTGTTAATGATTCCGTATATGTAACATTTTCCAATTTTTTTTTTTTTAATTTCTTGCACAGACAGACACCTTCAGGTTGACTAGCTACTATGACTTCAATATTATACACCATGTTGTGTTGCAATTCAGCAATTAAATATTGTTAATGACTTTTATCACTGAATTCCAACACAAAGGGGTGCACATCAGTCATAGTAGCTAGTCAAGCTAAAGGTGTTTAGCTATACAAGAATGTAAAAAGAAAATAATTTTAAAGAGAGTTGCATAGCTGAGAACGTTTGCAATTTTAATCATTAAATTCAAATACAAAGGGACGCATAACATCAAAAACAGTAAACAGTGCACAAAAAATGTAATATGAATAATGAATTACATATTATGTTAACTGAAGAATAAAAAACCAACTAGATGCCACTTATTATTTTATTGTGCGTCTTATAGGCTCAACATGTTTCAGGCATTACTATGCCTGAAACATGTTAAGCCTATAAGACGCACAATAAAATAATAAGTAGCATCTAGTTGGTTTTTTATTTTTCAGTTATCACAAAGATGCACGGTCCAATAAACATCAGATACATATTATGCATTGCAGGCAGGCAGGTGGCTGTGCCATTACTCTACACAGGTATCAGTGGCCTCTCACTGTGGAGGCCCTGGTCTTCTCCCATACCTATGCGGGATTTGTGGTGGACAATATTGCACTGCAATAGGTTGTTTGACTACTTAGTCTCCCTCTGTCAGTGTCATTCCACCAGTGCTCCATTCTCACATTTCAGTAATCTACCACACAAATTCTATATAATCCTAGCAATCAACAGCATTATTAAATACAACCCCTCTCTCTCCATGTAGTACAGGAAGGCATAACAAGATTCATTGTGTGTTTCAAAACAGCTGTCAGCCTGATGATGCACATTTGTGCAGAACCACAATGTCTTGCGGTCATCATCTCTGATTTGTTGGACGAGAAAAATTGGAAATGCATCAAGGTATGCAATTCCAGTGACATTATGTGACAAGAAAAAGGATTTCTGCTTACAGGTGACCATCATTATCCCACAGATGGTGGGGAACAGCTTGAATGCATATGTTAGAATTCAAAGAAATGTAACCATTTTTATATGTTCCATGTATTAATCAGATGTATTATATTTATTAAAATGACCAACAAATAACTTGGATGTATGAATGTAATTTTATTATGTGTTTTGGCTACTCATGTGCCAATTTTCACAGTCATGAGAACAAGAATACAAATGCAATTATACTGTGTCAAAATAACTCCACAGTTAATAATCATATAATTTTGGGTTAAAATTCACAGTTTAAATATTAAAATATCCATGAGTATAAAATATTAGAAATTAAAAGTTTGTTGTATTGAGTACAGTTCTGTGTAATTATGTACACAGAAGATATATGTGGCAAATTATGACCCAGAATAGTGAACGATAATGTCTGCACAGTAATTCACTGTGCCGACTGTACCATCACCCACCAATTTGCCACATAAAATTCAGAAGCTGGGGAATCATCCGAAAGAAAAAACACAACATTCAGACAATGGTGAAAGTTTGAAATCAAGAATATTATACACTTGTTCTCACCATGAAGATGCCAACGTGGCTGGCAGAAACATGACGGTGATTACTATGTAATAAAATTACATTCATAAATCCAAGCACATTTGTTGGTCTTTTTAATCAATGTTATACAAATGTAACAATCTCAGTGGGCCATGACCACACCCGTGGTGCACCTGATTCTGTCATATGAAAGTCCATTGTAACCAGTTCCTCAGTCAATAAAAACGATTGAAATTAATATGGCCCTAATGTCATATCATCCAGTTTCCAGACTTGAAAACATTACGGACTAGTGACAGAAAAAGTATTATCTCTAGTGAGAAAATGTAAATGAACTACAGAAAATGGTAACAGAAAAATCACAAATGTCATCCTAACACATACTATCACATGTATACAGGACTTGAGACCACCCTTGGCATATCTGCAAAGGTTTCCAGGTGATGAGTGGGGGCTGGACAAGCATCAAACAAGAGGAATACTGGCTGTCTCCATTTGTGGGAACAGCCAGACTAAGGGCTTTCTTAAAAGACCCTCTCCTAAAACAGCTGGGAAATTACTCAACATGAGCAGACTGCAGCTAAGAATAATGTAACTTAAAAAGACATCTATCTAAATTGAGACTGGTAAACAGTCCTGGATGTGATAGATGCAAACAGGCATCTGAAATTGCCTTACATGTTTTTTATGATTCTGAGGCACTGGTGGAATTAAGATTTGGGCACCAGTTTGTCATTTACTGAAACCAGGTGATTTTGTCAACATATCTATCAGGAAGGTGCTGCACTTTGTTCAAAGTGTTGGGGCTGCTGAATGCTTCAGCATAGAGTTATGCAAAAGACCAGAAATGGCTGAGATGCAAGGGTCATTGCAGTGCCCACTCTAACAGCCTCTACTCTAGCTTACTGTCACACAATGTTATCACTAAAACTCAATGTGTACATCAATACCACTGGTGACAGGAGGGGGGGGGGAGGGGGGGAGGAGAAGCTTGTACAAAATGGTGCCCAGCATCTAATTATGTTGCATATTTTTTCATCTTTATCAGCATGGTCGCCATTTGTTGACTGTACAAATCAACTCTTTCAGACCAAGCCTTAGTCACTCCACAACTAAGAGTAAGTCTTTCCAACTTGGTGTCAAGATTTTTAGCCAGTCCGACTTCACTGCAGGGCCTGAAAAAATTTTTTTCACTGGGCCCTGAACCCACTCTCAGCAGCCCTACTCAATACTGCAACGGTAACTGATTTATCTAGGTGTCCAACTGAATTTGGATCCTACTCACAGAATCTACACACCCATTCACAGCTGAACTGCTGTACTGCAAGCAACAATGTCATCTGTTTTGCTGCACTCAGTCCTATGAGTACCAAATGGATGTGGGACTGCGTGCCACTGCTGTACAGTGACTATGGTCCTAGCTTTGCTGCACTCAGTTACACATTTGAAGACTCTCTATCCATAGTAACACTAAACACTTACATACTATGAAAGGTATGCAGCAACTCTGTGTTTAAGATTACCATCTTCTGGAAATTGCTCCTATGTACTTTGGTAGATACATACTATATCAGAGGAACCATTTGCCTCCCTCTTCAAGACAGAAGAATGCTACCATAAACACAGACACGGCACGGTCCTCTGAAATAATAGTACCACCCACCAAACTACACAATGCAACATCATGACCTTGATATATCACATGAACTTCTCAACACAACTTTGTGCTCACACTACACTTATCTAATTCTTTGAAGTCTTGTGCAATTCTTTCATTATGTATGAGTAAAGCACAGCACACATATTCATCACAACAACATATGTAACTTGCCTTTAATTCCATATGCTACATATTTCCCACCAACATGAACGGCAAGCAGTTGACCTGTATAAAATCGCCACTCCCAACTGAAGTCCACCACATTCTTCAGTTTCACCTTTGAGCTGCCAGTCTCATGAAGACCAGAACTGGGTACAATTGTCACTTTCTCACAGAACACTTCAGAACTGTTCCGTTCATCAGTTCCTGTGAAGCGCCTATTCCATGGAATAATATACATTATAAATTAAAAAATTATTTCACAATTATGTGAAGTTGCTGTTCTGGATTAAATAAATAAACATAAAAAGAAACAGGTTAATACAGCAGGAAGAAAATTACAATATGGTGACCATGTAACTGAACTGCTTTAACAAGGACTTGTAACTTAAATTAAAATAATCAATTCTGTCAACAAATTTCCATATAAGGGAGACGTAAACGAGTACGTCCAAGTATAGACAAAGTGTGTCTGATATTATTTTGTCACAATAGAGTATCTGTCAGCAAACAACATATTTAGGAGCCAGGATAGTGTAGCCATCATACTGACTAGACTATGGGGCTGGACAATCTGGGGTTTGAACCCCAGCAGGCTCTTCTCCAAAATGTCCACCAGCTCTGGGGACCATCTAGTGTCCCGTCCAATGGGTAGTGGGACTCTCTGCCTGGGCTAAAGTAGTCAGGGCATAAAACTGACCAATCATTTCTACTAGGGCTGAGGTAAAGAATAAGCGGAGCTATACTACCACCCCCTCCCCACACGCCATCTACAGGATGTCATGTTTTTTCAACATAATTAAGCCAATATCACCAGCATAAGTAACTAGCTACCATCACAAGCATGTATCATGTGAGGTCACCATGCAATCAAACCACATATCTTATAACTGTGGCTGTTAATTGTACAACATGTTTGCATGTATCGAGAATACACAGCTACAACAAGCACAAAATGTGGAGAATTTGTGGTACAAACTAACATTCACATACTAGTTGAATTTCACTGAACATCTAGTTTTAAAAAGTTTTTTCTTCTTCAGGTTTTATAAATGGGAACATAAAGATTTAAGGCATTAACTATCATGGTCATCAAGATATATATAAACACACAAAACAAACTTAATAGTGTTATGTGGTTGTAAAACATGGGCATTGTCAGGGCAAATTAAATCATCCCTGAAAACATGCGAGCAGAAAATACTAGGAAAGACATATGACCCTGTAAAAGATCAAAACGGCTGGAGAATCTGTACTAATGATGAACTGCAGGTTATGTAGAAAAAACAAAATACCGTGACAATAATAAACATATGAAGATTAGAATGGGCTGGTCATCTGGTAAGAATGTCTGATGATAGAACCATAAAGAATGTATTTCTGGTGAAACCAGAAGGAAAAAGAAAAGCAGCAAGACCAAAATTAATGTGGTTAGACTGTATTGAGAATGATCTGAAATTGATGGAGGAAGATAGCAGAAGACATCTGTATGGGCTATCATTCTGAAGGGGGCACTGGTGAAACTCTAAGGACCATAAGCCAATGAAGAACTATCATGGTCATTATGCAAGTCTCTTACATTGTTGTAATAATTTCTTAAAAAAAAATGAAGAAATAATAACGCATCCACGGATCTATTTGTATGATAGTGAAATTGATATTCAGAAAACCAGAGTGAGAAATACAGATAGGATCCAAGTGGGTCAGCATAGTACTTGATGATGTGGTTTGAGTTTAAATGATGCTGCCAGTTTCTAAAATTATGTGGTGTCAAGAGTAAGATGACTGGTGAATAACAAACTGGAAAGAACTTGAAAGCAACTGTCCATGGCTTCAATGAAGTATTTTTCTAGCATTAACTGTACAGACTGAGGAAATGTACAATAAATATCAGTCACAACAGCTGGTGTCCTATCTAGGATTCAAAAGCAACACTTCCTGATGTTACACTAACCTGCTCATTGTGGCACATGGCAGCATCCTTGAACATGATGATTAAAATGCTGGTTCCATAAGAACACCAAACTTTACTAGCTGAATAAGTGGCAACTGTGTAAAGACAAGGTTCTGACAATCATAACTATGAATGTTATTGTTATATGAGGTGTGAGATGGGACTAGTGTTACACCAGACGGTCCATTTTTTAAAACACATGTCACCAATAACTGACAAACTGCAGGCATGGTCACATATCAGTCTTTCTTTCACCACAGTCCCCTACACATCCTGCCCTCCTACCAATCTCCTCTCACTTCTACTTTCCTGATGCTCTATTTGTTGAATCTGAAGCTGAAGCTCTAGAAACAAACTTTCTATTACAGTACATCACTAAAGTACATCAATTCACCACAAAAGTGTGATAAAGAATTCTCATAACTTGTAGAATATGTCTGGGGAAAGAAAAAGAATAAATAAATAATAAAAAAGAGGATAAAAATGTCCCTTCCTTTCAAATGATGATATGCTTACTATGAACTATAACATAGATAACTTATTAATTTATAGATTTTACCAGCCAGTCTACATCTCTAAATTAAGTCAAAATTGAAAGATTACCTCTTAACTCAATCCTCCTACTCTGAAGCAGAATTCTTTTAACTGAAATATCTTGAGTAGTAAGCCTATTACTAAGTAGTTTTTGACACAGAATATCCTGTTATATTCCTGGTGTGCATAATAAAAGTTTCATACAAGATTCTTACAAACAGATGTAGGTCTACAAACCATGTATTTCATACCTCAATACATTCTACAACCTCGTACTATAAAGGATCTACAAAATACAACACTTCCTTGTTTTATGCCCTCTTATTTTCCGTTTAATGCCCTTTGGCTGGTTTATTTTCACCTCTTTAACTTTTTTCCCTCATGGAAATATAACTTTTGATTTATGTCTTTTTTATTTACACCCACTTTTTCAGGAACAAAACTAGGACATAAAACAAGGTCTTGGTGTATACATAATTATATATATGTTTAAGCTAAGCTAGCCAAAGCTCATCATGCCATACTGCATTACTGACCTAAATAATGAGATTCATCCTAAGTAGACACTATGGACATCAAAGACATGTGACAGTAATTAGTAGACCAAGGCCACACAATCGAAGGTAAAAATGTGCTGATGAAAAGTGCATGGCAATAGATGTGCACTCACATGTCCAAGTGCATGTAGCCAATGCTGCAAGTGAACCTATTTCTTTCCAGTTGGTCACTATGTGGTGTTTAGTAACAACATAAAATAATTCCTCCCATTTTTGGAGGGTGGAGGGGTGGGGGGTTAAACCAGACTGAATGGCACACTTACACTGTCTGTGGAATTGGCAGAAGTTTACTTGATTCTTCTGGCCGCTCCATTACAATCCTGTAACACACAAGTATATCAGTAGTTTATAAACCTTCAGAGCAGTTAAACTCTCAAATGTAATACATCACCCTATGAGGAGAATTAAAGTAGCACTGCTCTTCAGTTCTGTTATGAAAGTATTATACATTTGTCTGCATGACTAAGTCATACGCCAAAACTGTCCTCTGCCAGTTGCGTCACTGGTCTGGTCTGACAGCTAACAGAGACTACTTACATGAATAAATCTTTTAACCAGCACACATATCTTGGGTTTGAGATTCAAGATCTGAAAGTGTTGTTGTTAAATATACTTCAAACTGTCTGAGATGTTAAGTTGTGCTGACTGTCAAATTCTTACCAAGATTCTGGAGGACTACTACTACTACTACTACTGCTGCTGCTGCTGCTGCTGCTGCTACATGACAGCCAATTTTCAGGCCCTAACATCTCAGGACATAGTAAAATCCACTGAAATGTTTGTGACTCTTTACCAGCCACCAGCACAGCACATCATAATAGAAGACTCAGTTCTTCTTTGAACAATCTGACAAATGTTACTTACTGGACATACAATGACTGTCAAAAATGTGCAGATGATTAGTAAGTCCTTTGCACTGTGCCAAGCATCAAGGAATGAAACAACCCAATATATAATTCATGACAAAATTAAAGGCAGATTACACTTCGGAAATGCCTGTATTACCAAAATGAAGTGACAAAATATTGCCCACTTGTATTTAGCATTTTGGATATAACACTGGCAGAATATTTGAAACAACTTTTGGAATTTGCACAATTGGCATTTTTGAGAACTTAACTATTCTATAAGCACAACTAAGTATAATGTGGTTGCAATGTGCAGCCAACCACATGAAATGAGAGCAACAAAAATGATTCCCTTTAAGATAGTTCTTATTGTCACATTTTAGGATCTTTTTCTGTTTTTACTGCTTTATGTAACATGTAACAAAATGATGTCCCTGCACTCAAACACTACACCATAAAAGCATATGGCAGAGTAAAGGTTTGGACAGCATTATGACGATTGTTTCACATATCCAGTGAATGGGAGGCTGGGTGGGTTGCAGAGTTTATCTGGATGCTTTGAAAAAAGAAATATCTTGTTCCTCTAGGTGAAAAACAATTCCCTTTGCCATCTAGCCTGCACCCTAGTCAATACACCGACACATCCTTCTGAAAATCTGTATTATTTGAACATTTTTATTTGGTGTTATAAAGTATTTTTAACACTCCAAATAAAGAACCAAGGAGCTCACAGTCATATTTTTTAGAAGAGCAGACACTACAGACAAAGGATTTACATATCTAGAAAAAAAGGCAGTTTTTTTTACAGAGATAAGAAGTGGCTTCCCATGAAAACTTCACACTTCCTTAAGCATCTACAACATGACTATCACATATCTTTTGAATAAGTATGTTGATAGTCACATGGCAAATATCATAGTGGCCTGCCTGACAGGAGATGCAACAGATCATCCATGCCCCTTATATAATAGCTTCTTCTGGGTATCAAGCAGTACAGTGGCCAGTTTATTACATGTCCCCCAAACACATGGTGTTTATACAAAGTTACAATACTGTATTTACCAACAGACATTTTAAACTGTACTATAAAACATACAATAAACATCTTGTATTGTACTGGGGCAAAATTTTATATTTCCCCAACAAATCTAAACTCAGTGCTAGGTTTCCACTGTGCTAGGACCACCAAGTATAAACAAAGTGCAAATTATGTGACAAATAAGGCAGCTCAGAATGTCATGAGTAGGGGCATATAAAGAATGGGTGTCAACCAACCAAGCAATAAATTATGTATAGTGGTGCCTAATATTTGTGGGTCATCACTATGGAACTTTCTTCATTTTCTTCTTCTGGCACCTAGAATTTTGAGATGGCTCCTGTTTGGAAAATTTGTGCAACCCTGAGCATGAGGTATGATGTAAGCAGGACATGCACATGCATCCTCACTTCAGTCCTGAAGACTAAGGCAGCATGCTCCCCCAAAACATTAACATCCAATGAGAAGTTTAATATTGGTAGAGGACATCCCATTGTGTTTTAAATTTTTAAGGCTCTTATTAAATATTAAATACTATCGTAAATGGGATCCCATACATCTCAACATTTTGCGCACTGTATGTAACCAACTTTTTTTTTTAATTTTTGTACAATATTTGCCTGATGACAGCTGTAATGGCCGAAACTAGTGGCCAATAAGGCAAAAATATATTTTTTTGTTTGACTGTGTACATACGTAATTTATTTTATTATTATTATATCCACTGATAAGGCTACATATCACATCCCAGACAATAAACTTAATAGTATCATGTACATTTGTTCTTTCTTCTGTAAGGACAGAATCTCTATACTTCAGCCTAATGATAGGCAGTTATTCCCTCTACACAAAAATAACACATCTCCTGCCTCAGTTTGGTTTATCCTGTATGTGATGATTGTTTCCCATAAGTGAGACATATCATGCTTGACAGCTAAATTTCTGGCCATTTAAAAAAATGCTTCAACTACACATTGCACATAATGCTGAATGAAGGAGAAAGGTAAAAGAACATAAGTATGGAATTGGGAATAGGCAACTACTAGACAGTTGACAATACTATCTTAGGTTAACTGGACTCACAAAAACATAAAAATTCACATTGGTACAACCCACTAACCTAACTGAGATTCAAGCCAGGTATGTCCTGAATACAACTTAGAACATGCTGCTACACCAATCTGCTTGATTCACAAAAGCCATAGCCTGGAAGTTACATTTCCACTGACATCAAATATTTCCTATCATACCATGGTAACAGGACTGTAATACATTCTGTTGTATTTAGTTCCGTCTCCTACCACATTCCCTTGGCAGCAATCTTTCTAAAGATGCCAGGGGGCACTGAGTACAGCCATGATAATACTTATACTTATTCACGTGACTGGACATTCACAAAAACCCAACATCAGACACAATCCTGAAAAATATTACTGCACATCATACCTTCACAACATGTTCCTCCAAACTTCAGACATTTACAACTGATTCTCCCTTCAAGATTTTCAACCAAAATTTTGTTACGTGTTTCTTATACGTCTACCACACAGCTAACACATTACGCGAAGGAATACGAAAAATATAGTGATCTGAATCTGATAACAAGCCTGTCATTATTCTGCCATATTATGACACTACGGTGAATACTGGTATCGTAACACACCAACCGTTAAATATTAAAAGTTTCAACCGTAGCAAGTCTAAGTGACAACACGTTTGTCTGCTGTAGGGCGCTGTTCAGATGGGTATACAAACCTGATGGCACTCTTTTGGCCCTCGAACCTCAGTACTCGAACTAGTCTTAACCTGTTTTTTTAAATTATGATCGCCAGTAACTTTTATTGCAATTTTATATTGCGCACACAAGTTTTACCTACACAGTGTTTTCACAGAATGGCATTTTCAAACATATTTTCAAACATTACAATAATTTAAGGAATGTGGCGTTATTTAGTCATTCGCAGGATCCATAAACACGAAAATCAAAATATTCTAACATCACTTTTCAGCCAGCTCTCCAACACGCCGGGAAACAGTACGCAGTGTGACAACATTCCAAATAACTACTTACTTCGTTCATGTATTAAAACTGTTATGTGTTACAAACACAAAGTTTTTTAACAAATCAAATAAATCACGTTCAAAAGTGCATTCACAGAATATATCACCGCTAGGTTTACGGTTAGTTTCAAACGGCACCTTTGCTACCGAGCGCCTTTTCCAGCTTCGAGAGACCGGATATGACACAATGCATCACATGCGATATGCAGGATAGCCAATACAAGCAATATTCCCGTCGCATAGGGAATTTGCGGACGTTGCCAGAACACGTGATATATTAACATAAATCACATTTCACGGATCTCTTATTCGAACTAAGTCGAATTGAATATAAAATTGGTCAATATAGCAGATCACAATACAATAATTAAACATTTGTTTGATACTTTCAGGATTTTTAATGACATCATTTCCAGCATATATTAACTTGGAACAGTTAAAATTTGCAGTTTCTTAAATTTTTGTCTACAAGATGTCTTTTGTCGTAATCTCACCATCACTCTTATTTTCTTTTGCCTTTTAAGTGCCTCATGTAAGTTTATAGATGAGCCCCAGAAAATTATCCCAAATTGCAGCAGTGACTGAAAATGTGTGAAATAAACTGCCTTTAATAAGTCTAGAGGCAGGTAATAACTCCTAGTTATGTGTAACTCCTAGTGGTGTCTCTACTGTAGTGTTGTTCGCAGGTATTCATCAAGTGAGTAAATCGTGTTTTTCAGTAGGGTGGACGTCACTTCTTTTCTGAATCGGTTATATTTGTCTATGTTTTTAATCCTCCAGGACAATTGTTTGTAAAATCTGACACCCATATGCAGCACACTTTTTTGAAGTTGAGATGTGTTATGAGATTGTGTGTGAAGGTCATATTTGCTTCTCGTGTTATGATCATGAATTTCACTATTTTTCTT
>Ga0136643_10003096_pt1 | contig 22169 bp, 9 predicted proteins | sample TergutLab28metaG_FD_96883 | JGI IMG/M metagenome (GOLD analysis project Ga0136643, IMG submission 96883) | Labiotermes labralis P1 segment gut microbial communities from Petit-Saut dam, French Guiana - Lab288 P1 (version 3) (version 3) | ecosystem: Host-associated > Arthropoda: Insects >... | reverse complement strand
TAGAAAACAGAGATTAACGGCTGTGGGGACCCGTTGCGCTGACCACGTGACACCCCTCTATCCGCAAAAGTTGGCACTAACTTCGCCGACCGGCGGCGGCCGCTCGGTCGGTATAGTTCGCGTGCGGACTAAGGCCACGGAGTTTAGTTTGTTTTACGAGACTAGTGTCTTGAATAGATGTAATTATTTCTTATACTTCTAGCAAACATTATGTCGTCATAACCGTGTTCGCAAAACTTGCGACTGGCAAAAATAAGATTCATCATGTTTTTGTCTGTCTGCATTGAACAACTTGGCTCCCAGTGGACAAATTTTCATGAAATTTCTTATTAGGGATTTTTACCCTAATCTCTTGTCCATATTCAACTTTGGTTAAATCGGACCAAAATAACAAACACTTCATATGGTGACGTACTTAATGTACATAGATGGTATGTCGCCGTTAATGTGAAATGTAGAAGAAATAGCTACAGCTGACGATCTAAGCATAATATTGCGCCACATAGTTGACATATTCCAGAAAATTATGGCAGAAATTCTAGCACGTGCTAATATTTAATATTTACTGCTTTGTACTCCATTTGAATTACCGAGTATTGCTTCAGAAAGATGTAATTTGTTATGGCGCGACCTAATCATGCACTTAAGTAGTATTCACGTTGTGACGTCACGTTCCTGTACTGTTGTTTATCTTCATACGATTTACATGTTTCATAATTGAAGAAAATACAATTATTATGTTTAATATTTATTTTTTGTATCTGGGAACAGCAATTTTGGTATGTACTGTACATATACGTTTTTGCCTGTTGTGTATGGGTGTGAAACTTGGTCGCTTACATTACGGGAGGAATGTAGACTGAGGGTGTTTGAGAAGAGGGTGTTCAGGAGAATATTTGGACCTAAGCGGGACGAGGTAACAGGAGAATGGAGAAAACTACATAATGAAGCGCTTAATGATCCGTACTCCTCGCCCAATATTGTTCGGGTGATCAAATCGAGAAGAATGGGATGGGCGGGACATGTAGCACGTATGGGGAGCGTAGAGGCTATACAGGGTTTTGATGTGGAAACCTGAGGGAAAGAGACCACGTGGAAGACCCAGGGATAGATGGGAGAATAATATTAAAATGGATCTTCAGGAAATGTGATGTGTGGGTATGGCCTGGATCGAGCTGGCCCAGGATAGGGACAGGTGGCAGGCACTTGTGAATGCGGTAATGAACGTTCGGATTCCATAAATTGCGGGGAATTTCTTGACTAGCTGACAAACCGCTTAGCTTCCCAACAAGGACTCTGCTCCACGGAGTAAGTCAGTAAATATAGTTTAAAATTTTGTAAGAAACATTGGTTTTAAGTCAGAAGTTTTACGATATTTCGGTGGTGTGAAATTCTGAGGGTGTGTGTAAATCTAATAAGTTATACAAAATCAACGTCAGACTGAAAGAAATGTAAGCAGAGACTCTAATAATGTTGACACGTATCAATCGCCGTGTAATGTGATTGTTGGAAAGTAAAGCGACAGTCCAACACAACTTAATTTTAAAAATATGTTGACGTTACAAGTTAAAATTTCCATCTTTTTGTTTTTATTTTGGTTGATGTTAGATGCTTCAATAGCAAGAACAGTCATAACACGTGGCATCACATGGTTTTAAATGCACAGCAGCAAAACATCAGCTCAGAACGACTTGTGTCTGGTTGTTCGCTTTGCTTGACAACATATCCGAATGATAGTCATTTTATTCTGCCGTACCTCTGTGGCTGTGAACAGCACCACAGATTCTGAGCTCAGTGGACTGAATTTTATGTCCAGCTGAGTTTCGGTAAACACGCCTCAATTTTACGTTATGCGTACATTTCCTGACTTGTTCATTCTTAAAATCATCTGTGCTAACGAGAGAAATTTAAACGTAGATCGGTTTCTTCCCAAAAAGTGTACTGCTTGAACTCTGTAGAGCAGGGAAACTCTACATATCACCTGCAGTAACATTCGGCGACTCTGCATTTTCTTCCTTTATGCCTTTGATTGTCACAATACATGTGTATTATTTTCCTGAAGAACATTTAAAGGTTCTGTTTATTGTAATGGAGACTCATTCTATTCTTTGTGGTGTAACAATGGAATGTTTGCATCTTAACGTGAGAGTGGTTATATAAATTATAATACGAAGTGTATATTCCAAAGATATGCAAGTAAATTTGTAATAATATTGCGTCAGTTTACAATGCAGGCCCACATTTTTGTGCACCGTACTGCAGTGTAATGTAACTCAAAATACACGGGACTGAACTGGCCCATAAGAATTTCTAACGGTGAATCCGAGAGATTTGTTCTTTAAAATGCTGTGAAGCAGATAATGCTACCCACGTGGGTATGTATATATATATCTATGTATAAAATATCGTTTTTCGTTCTAAAACAAGGCCCCTGTATTTCAGATTACACGTCCTTCATGAAGTACCGTATGAGGTTGTGCATATCGCATTATTATAGACGTTAATTTATTTCGTACACAGATTTCCGGGTTATATTAGACATTCATGTATCTTCGCCACGGAGTCCACACTTGTTGTGGCGCCCACTGAGCTTTGTTTTCGGTAGGCACCGAGCTGTGTGGAGCTGACCATTCACCAGTAGCTGGTGTCGAGTTTAAGGTACTGGGTGATATGCATACATGGGTGCTGTGGATGTACCGGTGGTGTATTTTAGTGAATACGACACGAAATGTCAGTGATATCTTCTCGTTTACGCAAACGGGGCTTCTTGTTGGAGCCAGCCATTCGAATTGACCATGCTGTGGGCGGAAAGAGCTTTCTGAAATATTAATGACTCGCATCGTAACCAGCAGAATCACTGCACCGTCTGAGAGCTTCACTCTTTCACTTCCCATCGATAATCCGCGCCCTTTTTGTCTAGGGATTTATACTCAGGAAGAGTGATTTAACATCACAAGGTATCTTGGATTTATTCCTTGCAAGTATGTTCAACGTTTTGACTGACTGAACTGGCCAATTTTTTTTGTTCGTTTTCTCTTATTTTAGTGCGAGACTATTGTGTGGAATTTACGCGTCTACTGGGCCCATTTTACGTTCACCCCATGTGACAGATGAATCAATACTTAGAAATTATGGAATGATAATTGGCAGGTAGTAACTGAAATGCTTTGAGAGAAGCCTGTCCCATGCCACATTGTTTAACCAAAGTCCCACATGGGCTTCCGCAGCGAGAGGTCGTCGGCTAACCACTTGCACTGTGGCACGGGCGGAATGGTAAGTAGGTTGTGTGGCTCGTAACTCACTGTTAAACGCATCGGTTGAGTTACTGACTAACTGAATGACTGTCAACCAGCTAACAAAAAAAATGATCCGTTAGTCAGTTGAGGTTCTCGTGGTTGAGAATATTATATCTGGGCTGTGACGTCGTGCAGTTTGGTAAACTTGTGACGAAGTTTAAGATGATCCTGCTGACCTTCTCTTCTGCGCTGAAGACTGAGACTTTGGTAAGGATTTCGCCTTGTGTTTCTGCATGATTCATTTTAATATTATTTACGATCAGTTACTTGTTTCACAAGCGATAATTTCTACTTTGGTGTGAGGATTCCCTATCAAATTTTTGTATTACATTTCTGCTAAGACATAATTCCTTTTGTTCCGGGCTATTGTCTGAAGGATTCACTGCTGCCCACATTGGAAAAGTAGTTATCTGACGTGCTTGGAGCAGATGTAAAAGTAAGGGTTAATCAGCGGACTGACCCTATAACGCACAACTTGATGTAGTTTCCATGGAGCCCCTTACTCCTCCCACAGTTGCAACAAGTAATGTTTGTTTAACTCTCGACGGTAGTTGCAAATGGAAGATAGATTTAAATGGATGACTGCCCTCCGCTAATTGGAATATTCGTTTTATCGATCTATGTGCAAGAGACTTCCTATGAACTTATTCCATGCCAGAATGAGATTAATTGTCTAGAATTTCTGACTGCTTCTACACTAAACATCTTTCTGTATTGATAACATCCTCCAGAGTCAATTCCACTGACATTTCGTGGTACTTCTATTGATATATTTGTGTCCTCCCACATTGAAAAATCTGGAAACAAAAAATAAAATTAAAGCACTTTTCTATATGTCAATCTAAGCACGCAATGCTCAGCTTGCTGTCATTTCATAGGTACGATTCACAGAAGACGACAATATTCGTGCATGATATGTTTGTAATGAATAGGCTATATGCTTTCGTTGTTTGTTATTTTTAAATTTGTATTATATCATTATTTTAAAAAATCTTAATGCATAAAATAGAAACGGCGGTCTTGCCGCTCTGCAGTTCTGTAAAGTTGCAACTGAAATCTGCCGTAGACGGCTGATTATATTCCTAATAACACGGTGTTAGCCTGGAGGATCGGTAGCCAATCTTGCGCAGGAGTTGTGCAGGCAGGTATAAGCAGTGCCGAACCTGCTAATTAATTGGGAGCTAAGATACAGCCCAGGACAGTTGCTGTCCGAAGTAATTTCATATCAGAACCTTATCTAAGGAGTTTCTAACGGCCGTATTAATTAAACGACGAGACAGCCTTGGCTACACAGCCTCGCGGTTAATTACGAATGTATCACTGCAGAATACCTCCTTGCGGCAACAGCATGAAAACAGTGTGCTTAATTTTGCCTGTGACTCATTCAGAGTAATTTAATAACAAGGTACAACCGAGTAGGTCATTCATCCTCACGTGACGTAGACGTGTATCTTGCTGCAAAACATGTTCCTTATTGTCCTCTAACGTCTAACAAAACCCTGTACGGGTATATACGGGTTTTAACATGATTAAACAGAAACAGATTTGGGGAAGGTAGAAGAGATCGAAGCAATGTATTTTAGGATAGGAACCGATATCCGGGAATGAATAGTTCGGTCGCTAAACGCAGTACCATGAATTGTTTACGTTCGGAAGAACAAATTGCAAGTTCCTTTGGAACTTAGTGGTCTTCTGCTCAGTTTTATGTTCTGGACATGGAGTTTTGTGAAATAAAATATTAAGAGGAATAAAATTTACACGGAGATGAAAACAACAAGACAGGCAATGTGGAGGCGCGTTCGTTCAACCATTGTTGCAATGGAAAAGCAATAAGTATCAGAGCGTGTGTTTGTAGCCTTAGGTATCCAGCATGGTTAGCGCATGAGCCATATCGTCATCTGTGGCCTGTCCGGCTGTACAATATTTATCCTCATTATCTCATAAACGGAACGATTTTCGAAAAAAGATTACTGAGCAATAAATTGTGTTTCTATTTTATCAACAACTTTATCTGCAACATTTCTCGTTCCAAGAAGAATTGAGCAAGATATGTATATCGGTCTTCATGTAAAATACCCGTTATTCTTGTCGGATTTTATTGAAACTTGAATTTTGTCGACAGATTTTGGAAAAATACACAAATATCAAATTTCATGAATATTTGCTTAGTGGGGGCCAAGCTCTTCCATGTGGACAGACAGACATGACGAAACTAATAGTCACTTTTCGTAATTTTTCGAATGCGCCTGAAAATGGAAGCCAATACAGAAATGTTCGCTACGCCTATTAAAAAATAGCGTAAACCTACTGCAAGAAACATTTCGCGTGTAAATTTGATTTTTCTGCAGTGTTTGTTTTTCACGTAACCCCGTGTCCATAACAATAAAGTTAAGTAGCAGGCTACTAAGTTCCATAGCAACCTGCAGTTCGTCCTTCCAAACCGAACGTGTACATGGTTCTGCCTTTAGCGACCAAACTGAGCATTTACAGATATTGGTTCCTATCTTAAAGCAAGCTGTTTTGATCTCGTTTTTCATCCCTAGAAACCTTTCAGTTGAATTAAGTCACATCCTGTAACATACACGTACATACATATATAGAAACACGCATACGCTGTATGGACTTGGTGTGTGTAATTTTTGTTAACTCTCCGTACGATCGACTGACAAGGAACCCCCAAAATTGTAATGAAATTAATTCCCTGTTCTTGCCAAAATATATGACTTCTGGGTGTGATTCGATTCCTCGTTTTCACAGTTTTAGTTTCAGTTGCGTGAGTATATTTTACTTTGTTAATCTGAGTGTTACTCCTTCCAAGTTTTACCTACAAGTCAGAATTGTACTAAGGAAGAAACTGGTGGCAGAATGACCTTAGGGAATGCATGCTACCATTCAGTCTAGAATCTTCTGTTTTTCCCACATGCTCTTCAAAAATCTACAGGTTAAAATACGTACAATTGTAATCATTTCTTTTGTTTTATGTTGGTGTGAAACTTAGTCTCTTACGTTGAGGGAGAAACAGGTTGATGGTGTTTTAGATTAGGGTGCTGAGGAAGATATTTGTGCCTAAGAGGGGGGAAGCAAGAGGGGAATTTAGACGACTGCATAATGAGGAGCTTCATGATCTGTACTTACCAAATATTATTCACGAATGAGATGGGTGGGGCATGTGACATGTAGGAGAGAGCAGAGGGGCGTGCAGGGTTTTATTGATAGAACTTTAGGGAAAGAGACCACTTTGAAGACCTAGGCGTAGGTGGAAAGGCAATATTAAATTATCTTCAAGAAGTATTTTGAGGGGGCATGGACTGTACTTGTGTGGTTGAGGATAGGGACTTGTGGCGGGCTCCTGTGGGCACGGTAATGAACCCTCGGGTTCCATTAACCGTGGATAATTTAAAAACTCATGTAATAAAACCAAGAAATGCATATGTGTAAAATATGTTTTATCGCATATTATTCATTACCAACATGTTTCAGTCGCTCTTGCGATCGTCATCAGAGCAGCTTTACAAGAGTACCAGGAACATAACAAACTGCCAAACTGTATAAGTGGAACCACTCAACGTCACAATGAATGTCTGCAGCTCTCCCTACGCCCACAAAATACCAAATTATGTGCTGTTAAAATCGCATAAAGTTCGGTAGTTAAAAAACAAAGCTGGGTGTATTCTATATAGTCAATATACAACCTGTTTACCCCGTAGTGATGTGTATCACATGGGGGAACGTCTGCTTATACGATTTGGCAGTGTATTATATTCATAGTGCTCTTGTAAAGCTACTCTGATGCTGATCACAAGAGTGATCGAAACATGTTGGTGAATAACAGTATGCGATACAACATATTTTACACATGTGCATATGTTGGTTGTATACTGGTATTCCTTTAATTCGCGGACATGGAAAGTATGAAGCGGATAATTACTTTACTATCTACGGCAGTATAATTTCTGTGCTGCATGGAGTTAAGTTACTTTGTGATGATGTCAGTAGCTTGATCCTGAGTGAAAGACAGGTAAGCTGTAATTTTGCTTTTCGCTAATATTCACTTCATCTTACTGTAGAGTAGCTTACGCGAGACGAAATTGTGAAGCCCGATACATATTTCTTTACTTAGAACTGCTCGTTACTGCAGCATACCCTAGTGCAAAATGAACTCTTTAAATGTAAAGGTTATTTTTTGGTCTGCTTTTTGCAAACTTCGGTGAGATATTACAGCTGTTGATTTAGGCTCTCAATGCTGAACACCAAATCTATAAATCATATGCACGACAATGTGATTACTTAGTACTATTCAGTGGCTGTGAAGGAGAAACACGCGAACGAACGTGTGTCACTCCACTGCATCTGCGATTATGGAATCATTTTCAGACAGCCCGTGTTTGGAATAATGGTGTAACATGCTTTGTGCACTGTAACATATTCTTTCTCCATAATTCCGATGGAATCCTTCGAGAATGAATAGGACGTCCTCATTCGTATAACTGATATATTATTACTATATCCCGGACCTTGTCCCCTTTATATTTCTAACACAAGACTGCAGGCTCTATTAGTTGCCACAGAACAGATTTTCTCAGCGGTGACTGTTCTTACTTTTATTCAAGAGGTACCTTAATTGCATGTGTTTTATTTGTCTAAATAAGTACCTGCATGATATATTTCACATATACAATAAATTTCTGTACATATCCTGTGCAGTTGACATTTTATAGCCTTCCTTTACACTGTATGTAACAACAGCAAGTAGCTAATGTCATGAAATAAGCACATAAACAGTACCCATTTTATGTCAGTTTTATGTTATGCAGCTGTATGCAGATGAATGCCTTGTTGGTGTTACCATGGAAGAGCGATCCTGTTAGTGGTGCAAACACACGGCACACAACTCATCTGATAGTAAAGAGTTAGACCGTAAAGCTGTGGTCACATTGGGAGCCACTTCATATCACTAAGTGATGGTCTGTAACCTCGCGTAGCCGTCAGAATGAAACAAACATACACGTACAGATACACGTGGTCACATTAGGAGCTGCTTGGTCGTCCGTAGTCGTGCGTGGTCGTCAGACCGGATTTTCAAAACAAAAACTGTGTTTTTTCGAGCGGCCATTCTGACGAAATCTGACCAAGAAATGAATGTGAAGAAATTGATTTCTTTAGTATTTGATAAGAAACTTTTATGGGAACAGACCCGAAACGAGCAATAAAGTCGGGATTTATGAAGAAGACTCGACGGAGGTAACAGAGGAAAGGAATGAACAACGTGAATGTTACATGTCTGCATTTTCGATATAGCCGTACTGTATTTTTAAGTGTAAACAGTTTTAATTAAGAAAGAAGTTGGGTTTCATTAATTAAGACTATCGAGAAGTTTTGGTGTGTTTCCTGTTAGAGGGAGAAAACAAAACCAATCATTTTCAATGTGGTTATAAAAAAAGTACAAGATCAACACTTACCCTAGTTTTACAACTAGCTTTTCGTTGGTGTAAGACATTTCCTAAAATTTGATTGCTTTTGCAGCATTGGAAAATCTTTTTTTTTTTAATGCATGTTATCGAATGTTGCTGGAATAAGTGGGAATTTCCCGAGAACTTGCCCTATCCTCCTTCAGGTTTGGAAAATATTTATTGATCTCTTCTTCTGTCGATCTATTGCTGTAACTATCGCGAACGCAGCAATTACTTTCTGTTTTCTCCATAGCTAGACCGCGCAACACATTATTGCCCAGGAACAGAAATTTACACAACCCATCCATTTTTCGACTGACAGTATTACATTCACGCTTGCAGTGTGACCGTCCGTTCCAATATGATGAATATTGTCTGACGACTACGTACGATCACTTAGTCGTATGAAGTCGCTTCCGGTGTGACCATGGCCTAAATCGTGACTGTCTTGACAGTCGAGTCTAGCCACTGACCCCAGTAGAGTTGTGGTGGGGAAGGGGAAGGGGAAGGGTGAGAAGACCTGTCTGTTTTAGACGTCTAGTGTACATTTTTCTTTTTGCATTCTCATCAACAGCCAAAAATGACGTTTGTAAGGTGTGAATTTTCAGGATGACACAGCGGCATTCTTGATGATTCTGGGATGTGACGCTGTATCTCGGGGCTAGTATTTCCCGACGTTTCGAATGAACATTTTGCCTTTATCTTCAAGGGGTGAGAGATCACTCGCCACACAGCGTCACAAACCAAGCTGTCATTGATGCCCAGTGTTTCTACTGTTGAGTCTAATGGTGGGCCTTTAATGAACGCAATAAATTCACTAAACTTCCACAAAATGGGGAAATTTATTGATCTCCGAGCTAGTATCGGCTTCCTAAAGATTAGTCCAGTTATCTTGAATTTAATTTTATTACTACTGTCTTATGGGGGACCGCGGTGGCACAGTGGTTAAGGTGCTGTGCTACAGATCGGAAGGTCGCGGATTCGATCCCAGCTGGTGTCATTGGAGTTTTTCGTTGACATAAAATCCTTCCGACCGCACTATGGCCCTGGGGTCAACACAGCCTCTAACAGAAATGAGTACCAGGAGCATTTCCTGGGGGTAAAGGTGGTCGGTGCGTAAAGCTGACAACCTTACCACCATCCTGTGCCATTGTCATGAAATCTGGGAACCTTCACTTCCTGGAATCCTCTGGGCCACTCCAAGCCTGTAACGGGACTGCTTTACCTTTACCTTTACTACTACTGAACCAAACTCAATTTTTTAAATTCTAAATTAATTTCTTGCATTTTATTGTTAGTTAATATTTGATTTTGTTTATGCACCTAATATTATTGGCTGGTTGAATGCGCAATTGAAACCGATGTGACAGTAAATCTGATTTTGATGCAGAAACACATGACGTCAACATTAGGCTCAGTATTATGTGACACCAACTTTAACCTTAGTTTACACATACACTTGTGATACGTATGAAGAAAGTAATCCAGGAAACGCCAATCACAACACAAATTTATATTTCCAGTGTCAACTTGCAACATGTTTCAGCCTTATAAGGCCGTTGTCAGTTATCAGTAGTTATAAAAGTATTTAGAGAAAATTGTACGTAAACGTAAAATTAAAGTTTTATCAATTTGTTTGATTTAGAAATTCCTAACGTTCCCCCTGTAATTTTTACCCAACCATACACAGGTCGCATTAAACTATGTAATATGATATATAAAAACTTAACAAGGCAGGTAATTTACGTATAGAACAACATTGAGGTTCGTTCGTGCTACCATTGTTGCAGTGAAAAAGCAATACGTTTACATATTTTGAGTGTTTGTTTGTAGCCTTGCACGAGCCATGTTTTCTCTGTGGCATGCCTGGCTCTACAATATTTTTTTCCACTTTACCTCAAAAGGCACGATTTTCGGGAAAATGTTCCTGAAAATAATATGTGTGTTCCGATTTTATCTACCGATTTTGGGAAACCCTTGGTCAAACTGTGTATCCAGAACTGTTCAAGGTCGTATAGTGGCCACGTTCAGTGAAGTCTTGTCCTCAGAGTGTCTCTCGATAACAGTGATATTTAATAGTCGATTAGTTGACGGATTGTTTGTGGAAACTCTAGGTAGAAATAGGAGTTGTAAAATTTTGTTTATTTAAATTTTTAATAACTTTCCTTTACTTCGTATCCAGCGCGTCTCAAATAGACTTAACATTGGCGATAAATTTAACTAGTATCACTACAAAGAAGACGTTAATTGTTACTAGTAAGGTAGCGAATAATTCCGGTTTTATTATAGGGAAATGGTGCGGGAGTTTGTAGCTGTGCACGTGTCTTTGCATTAGAACAGCTTCATAACAGTAATTGGGGATGGCAAACCGATACCGCACCAAAGCGTCTCTTTTACGGTCTTCCCTTCTGTGCAGTTGAAAATAATGACCAATGACCGATTATTATGCGAATGATACCCGAATAAACATGCATATTCATAAAATAATTTTATAATCCCTTTGGTAATTCTGTTTTAGTTTTGGGGGACTAGGAAATTATGGAGTTTAGGGACTCGTGGATTCCCGTGGGGGACATTACGTACCCCTTTCCCATCCCTCATGTGTGAGTACGTGAAACAGATAAAGAGGGTGGGTTTGGTTACGCGGTAGAGTAAACAGGGTGGACCACGTCTGAGGGTTGTCTGAACATAGCTGCTGCTGTTGTGTGGACTAACTGCACTACTGTGCTGGCGGTGAATTTTGATGTGTGCAGACGAGATGCGGTTCGTGTCACGTATCGCTGCGTCCGGACGTACGTGTAGCAAGTTACGTCGTACTGTCCGATGGTACCAAAAACAGCACTCACAGCCAGGAGTAAATTCCTGGTTGATTTTCTTCTCCTTTTTTTTTTTATTTCACTCTTACACTTCTTCCACACACACACTGTCTTCTCTTATCTTCTTCGATGATCATGCTAAGTTTTCACAGCGCAAAAAGGAGCGCACTGATAATGACATAATTTTGGTTCACCCGTAGGTAAATATGAAGACTGCTGTATACTGGGATGTGCCACCTTGTAGACTGTCTGCAGTGTACCGAACTGAGTAAAACCTACGCCTTCATCGTCGGAGTGGGTCAGAAAGTCTGGAATGATGACTTTGTTCGTCATTCTTTTCATCTGCTTGTCTCAGGTCGAGCACCATTCAATGGATTTTGATTAAACTTGATATTAATTTTAAGTTTTTGGGGCGCACTGCAATTCTGCATTTGGTAACAACACAACGAACGCAAAAATTAGTGAGGTGGGTGTGATAATTCTCTTACGTAACTTGTGGTGAGCATGTTGACCCTACTCTTCACGACAAAAATAGGGACCACTGTGACACTAATTAAAATGAACACCGTAACAAATTCTTTAGCTTTGAAAAGACATCTGCTTCTTTATCATGTGGAGGAGTGGAGGTATAGCTCCACTCAGTCCTTACTTCGGCACCAGATTGAGGTGAGTCGTCAGCTTCACGCCCCCGTCCCGTTACTAATCTGTGAGTCCCCGGTAGCTATTGGATATGAAATTGGTTGAGTTCCGGAAACCATTTCGACGCTTAGCAGATGAGAACAAGAAAGGCAATGTACGTGTAACATAACACGTTCAGGTAGTAATTTCACGACAATCCGGTCAGTGGGATCCACGCTGATACATACGAACAGACGGACAGAAGGAAGGACATGACGAAGTTAATAGGGGATTTTTCGTCACTACGCGAACGCTCCTGAAAATCGCTTACTGGCGCAGGAAGTGAAACGCCGATTCGTTGGCCGTCCTTTCTGTAACATAGTCTTTATACCGAGCTCTTTCTGCTCTGATTTTCACGCTTTAAGGAATGCTTCCTTACACCCCAGCGCGATTTTTGTAGAAGTGGGCGGACAGCGTCACGCAGGTCTAGATGTTCAGTATTGCCTAGGCCTCTATGGAGTTTGTATGTCTGTGCCAAGGAAGGGAACTCAGATTGAATGTAGGATCCGTGAAGAGAGAAGTTATTCTGGAGATTACCATGAGTATTCAGAATGCAAATATCCACGGAACGACTGTAAAATTCTCCGGTACTGAATGCAGTTTTCCAATCTTCTTATTTTTTACATTCTTATTCATAATACAAACGGATTCAGTCCGCAAGTTTCTTGTATTGTAGGGGTTTCTAACGCTATTCGATTCTTTCCTGTTTTACTCACTGACTAACGACGGACAGCAGTGTGTGGCGGACTGATTGCCTGACCAGACTTCTGTCAGACGCAGCTGAACTGGCTGTCGCCTGCAACCCCAGTAATTTGTTGCTGTGGTAATTTCGCCCGTAAAGTAACTTAACAAGGTTTGTCGTTGTATATTAAAGTAGGTTTTGTTTACCTATTCATTCTGCGGGAATGCAGGTGCGCGTCACTGGATGATTGCTGTCCTAAGTTTCGAGACAGGGTCTTGGTCTTTTCAAAGGTCTAAATCACAAAAGAATTGAGACCTCAATTGTATTGCTGCGAAAGTCTAAAATATCGCCTAGGATATGTGAGTTACCTACAAAATAGGGCTGTAAAGGAGCAATTGTCTGTGTCGTTTACATTCGGAACTTTTTGACCCAAGGTCGGGAACTTCAGTGTGACAGTTTCGTGCAGTAATTAATAGAGGGAATCGCACAGATGCGATGTTGTGGAAACCATAGCTTGGTTCCGGCAGCCTGTGGGGTAGCTCATCATGTGGAGGGCTGTTACTTGCGACAGATGGGAGTTTTGTCATTATGGCGGGGGGTGCCCCAGTCTTTTCAGTTCTTAATTGACTCAGCCGTATCCACTGTCGTAACTAGATTCCGAACTATACGTAACAAATATCCCTGTCCGTATGATATAGCCCATTAGATGTAGGTCATAATTGCAATGCATAACACACGCATGGAAAGCGATTCGGAATGACTAAATGGTGTTACACAAGCGATATCCAGTTTGTGGTTATCTAGGCTCGTATTAATCGTGCATTGCGGCACAGCACTGTTTAAAGTAAACTAAAATGGACTTTCTTCCTGAAGGCTTTGAACCTTCTGGTTATGCTGCAAGAAAGTTACTTATGAAGAAGCATCTTAGGGAAGTAGGTTGTGAGGACGGCAGACGGAACTGGCTCAGTATATTGTCCTGTGATAGGCTTTGGTATTACTGCTGTTGAAGCTTCGGGTTCTGCTACTAGTTACTTAGTTAGTTGGTTACTTAGTCTTTTCTTATTAATAAGCACTAACGTGGATCTTAGTGAAGCACGTGGCGCCGACAGGACTTGGATAGAACTGGCTCAGGATTGGGTCGAGTGTCGAGTTTTGTTGAACCTTTGGTTTCAACTGCCAGGAAGTTAATTGATTAGTAAGACTGGTATTATGAAGATGGGCTTTCAGGATGGAATTTTGATGGAACAGACTCAGGATGCTCTCCAGTCGCGTGCTTTGGCATTACAGGTTTTGGATATTTTGTTTTCTGCTACTGGAGGTATTTGAAATCTTATCCGTCATCCATTGAATTCCAAGGAGAACATACAAGCATAAATAACACGGAAAATTAGAAGAAGGTGAAGAGTACAAGAAGGTTTAACAGAAAGAAGGGGAAGCAAGAGCGGCAACAGTACAGTATATGGGAAAAAAGAAAGAAATCATTGAGCAAGACAAAAATTAAGTAAGTTTAAGGGGAAGGCGGATGGAAAGGAGAGAATATAATGGAGTAAGATCAATATAGGACGAAGTTCAGTAAGATGATGTATATGAAATATGAGTAAATGAAAAATGTAGAAGAGAGGACTAGGATTTATAGGATACGGAGGAAATACATGCAAAACCTTAGGAACGTGGACTATAGTGACAAAATTGTGGCAAGTATATAAGCCCATCGTTAAACGATAACCGTGTTATATGCATACTGTGATGGGATTTTGGGCAGATGAATCATCCATATTTCCAGTCCCAACCCCTCGAATGGGGATCAGTAGCTCCCCTTTACTGCAATAATAATAATAATAATACAAAATATTCCATTGTCTACCCTAGTCTTGCAACTCTTAACCCTTCACAAATGCACTTCCGTTGACAAATAATCCGATTAGGATAATGGTGTTCACTTTATCTTAGGTTAGAGGGCTGTATTGTGCATCTGATCCTTCCTGCAGCCCTTGCTCTCTTTGTATTCTCAAGACACTCCTCCCGTTATCCCTTACTTCCTAATAAGATCGCTTCATAACTGTGGCCTCCGTGGCTTTGGTAAAAAAATGTTTTGTTTGTTCCTTTCTCCACCATCGAAACCATTAATTCTTGAACAACTAGCCTGTATTGGCGTTGGTACCAACCGCTTATAAAAATATTCCTAAGTATTTCTATAGCAGGCTGGAGGAATCCCGTCTGACGGTGGAGTGGCCAAACAGTAGGGCATTGACAGTGGCGTGGAAATTAATGATGTAGACAAAAGATCTCTCTTGCCTTCATCGTTGTGTGATCAGTCTAATGAATGGATGGGTGCTTTAATGCGTTGATTGATTCTTGATACTTAACGTCATTTTTCGACTTCCGTACCTTATGCACATCTAATATCATGATGATAATGGATCATGAATTCGAAAGGTTGTGGAAGGAAGGGATGCTGACGTATTTTAAGGTCCCATCCCATTGTTTGGCTGGCTGAAATAAGGAAAGCTACCTACAGTGTCTGTACGCGGAATTCATCAAGCTGGCTGCCCTGCAGGTAGCTTTCTAGTCCGAGAGATCTATTAATTTAGTATTGTTATTATTATCATCATCATCATCTTCTTCTTCTTCTTCTTCACTCGTCGTTGTTTTTTTCTTACTTTATTTTCAGTTTTCGAAGAACTTAACTGTGGAAATATTACACAGATTCCGTGCGATCTGCGTTACATTAGTGGAATGCAATTAAATATAATATAATAATATACAATATAATATAAAATAGTGTATATAATAATATAATATATAACATAATAATATAATGTATATTATAATATATACATATTATTACTTTCTTACTTACTCCGTGCAGCAGAGTCCTTCTTAAAAAGCAGACCGTTTTTTCAGCTAGTCAAATTCCCCGCATTTATGGAACCCAAAGTTTCATGACCGCATTCACAAGTGCCTGCCACCTGTCCCTATCATACACATTTTATAATATACAATTTTTTGCCAATAAAATGGTGTGATTCATGCGCTGGTTATTGTAGCTTTAGAAACACAGCCATTTTACTCGAACCCAGGACTTGGACACTATTTTACAATCCAAAACCACACGCTACTAACTCCAAGTCTTAACACACAGAAATTTCCGTTTCCTTAGGAATAGTTGCCCCACATTTCCCTGTCTTTTTGGTGAGGAAGCATACATTTCATACAGACCCCCCCCGCCCCCGCGCACATTCTCAAAGTACCTAAGTACCATAAAATTTACTTTATGCGACACAGTATTTTACGCTGAGTGTACTTCCCGTCTTCCCCTTTTGAATATTTTTCCTCCTTCTTGATTTACCATTACTTTGTCCACCCCCATCTTCTCTTTGTGTCCCATCCTCCCTTAACGCCAATAATTCTCCGAACGCACCACCACAAAACTAGTGGGCTCTATACCTCGAAAAACTGAAGGGGTTTTTAGCTGGGTGCGTTTCAGGAACTACCGAGGGTGATTTTGGAAGGGGTGGAGTTAACGACCTCTGGCGTCTAAGGTCTGTGCGCATCTGTGAATGAAGAACACGGATTTTCTTGTAGATATTCTTGGTTTGTATCTGGTTCAATGCATAATATGTTTTTGCTGCCACAATAGCTGCGCTCTTCCCATTACTTAATGCAGATACACGAAGAAAAGTTGAAGCAACTGAATATTCCAACTGTCACCCACAGAGACCAAAATCCGACGCGGCCATTTTGATTTTGTAGTCACGGGTTCGAATCCGGAACGTAGATATTGTGTTCATGTTTTCAGTGATATTACCTGACTTCTGTTGGAACTGACCAGTAGGTTGACTGTTCGATGTTTCTGAATACTTCGCTCTTCATGTGTGTGGGGGAAGACAACCATCCGGTAAGGAATAGAGGAAAGAAATAAAGAAATAAATAAGAAACCATGAAAAGTAGAAGAGTGGAAGAAAAAGAGAGAATGAAGGGACAAAGAAATGAAAGGAACGAGGAAAGCGATAAGGAAGAAAAGATAGCAAGAAAGAAAGAAGTAATAAACAGGAGAAAGAACGGAAGAACCGAAGAAAGGTACACAGAGCATAATGAAGGGAGGAAGAAAGCTTGAATTTGTGTCAGGTTGAATAGCAAGATGATTGCTGTGTACAGGCTCACCGCCTCTGTACGTACGTTGTGTGCCCCTGTCTAACTCAGTACAGCAGATGAGACTTCTTCGGGATGCGTTGGGGTTCATCGAATCGGATAAAGATTTTTGTCTGTTACATATTAATTTTAATTTTATTACCACTGTCTTTCTGTTGTTGGAATCCGGTTAACTGTTTTTAGAATTAGATGGTACTTCTATGAATCGCTAGAACTGATTGCCTATTGAGCTGATCAGTAACGCATCTCAGTAAACACCCGCCATTCTCGTCTCTTAATTATGAATTATACGAAAATTCATATCAGGACAACTCACTTTAGTATACACCTCATTTACGAACTCGGACTCTTCCTTCACATATCGGAACGTCCCTTCACGGTTAAAGTAGTTACTTGAAAGAGAGCGTCGAACTCTCTTTGGGTGGTATGGAAACTTCTTTTGTCACCTAAGTTTCAAGGTTTGATGGTGTCAGGCGGCTGCCCTTGCCCTCTATGGTAAATTATAAGTACATCATGTTGTGCCCCCATGCATTTTAGGAATTAGCCAATTAGACTAGGGTTTCCTTCATCCTTTGCTCACAGGATATTCGAACCTTAAAGATTTCTAGCACAGTGACCTTCCATCGGTGAGTGAAAGTTTCTTGAATGGACTTGCATTGAGTTTTATGACAAACGGCAAGTACTGGAGATTTGAGCAGTACCTTACTCAAATGTATAGCGAAGCCCTTCCGAAATTGAGGGTTAGCAGTCCTTGTGCCTCGTAAATAAATGTACAAGACATTGTTCGGCTACAGCTGAATAGAATGATTCCGTTGAAAACACACACACGCAAGCGAGCACTCACGCACAAGGGTGGACCATAAAATTTTACAAGTCCCATTACTCAAAAAGCTGAATTCCTTGAAATTTTCAAGTCCCGTAGATATGTACAAGAGACCACTTGGAAAGCCAAGGCGTAGATGGGAGGATAATATTAAGATGGATCCTCAGGAAGTTGGTTGCGGGGGTATGGACTAGATTGATCTGGCAGAAGACAGAGATAGGTGGAGGGCACTTGCGAATGCGGTCATGAACATTCGGGTTACATAAGATGCGGGGAATTTCTTGACTAACTGAGAACCGGCTAGCTTCTCAAGAAGGACTCTGCTGCATGGTGTAAGTAAGTAAGTAGATATGTATGTACAACAGATGTCTCTAGTGTTCACGGTGATATGATTCGACTCAAATGTGCAGAACAACACGCTGACCCACTTCGAAAATATGTCGTAAACTTACTTTCTGATCACTTACGCGCGCGCGCGCGCGCGTGTGTGTGTAGCCCCAAAACTACCTGACATGCCCTAGGTCTTTTTAACCCACAGCGAACATATACTGTTGACAGTAGAAATAAAATGGTCTCCTACATAATGTGCCAGTGGGTGTGCCGAAGCAAGGAAAGACAATATCATAGATTAATCACGGCGGCACTGCTTTTAATTTTAGTTAGAATGGCCACATTTTTGTCTTCTCTTCCCCCCACCCCCACCCCCTCCCAAGAGTTTCGCCAACTTCTGTTGCGATAAATAATCGCTGCAGGGTGCGGAAAGCCTTCAGCGATATCCGTGACTGTGGATGACCAGACGGAACTTTCTCTGTGGTCTGTGTGACGTCTGTACCTGCCCCCTGACACGCCAATGCGGGCCGCCTCATATCTGTTCCTCTGACAAGGCAAATGTTATTAAATTATTACGGGCTTGCTCTGAATAATGGTGTAAAATATCGCTGTGGCGCGGGATGTATATGCTGTCAGGCGTGAATTGGGGGTGGAAAGTAATTAGTGCGTCGTATAGGCTTTTGTTTTTGGTAGAGCGTCACTCGAGCCGGTATTTGTTGTTACAAGACTTCTAAGTTATAGCACTGAACTTACGTTATCAAATATGTGACGGCAGTATTGGTTATTATTATCGCTGCTACCGCTACTACTACTACTACTACTACTACTACTACTACTACAGTTGCTGATGCTGCTGTAGTGTTCGTATTAACCTTTTAAAGCCTACTGGTTACGTGCACCAACAGGTTTAACACTCAAGAATTGTTATGCCCACACTGTATTTATGTGTTTTGCATTTATATCACAACCAACAGCGATCCCTGCCGGATAATAACATAAACGGGTTGGTTTTTATATCCAAGATGAAAGTTGTTTACTGCAGGGTACGAATTGAGTCTTTAAATAAAAGAGTCTGCGTTTTGTCTTTAAAGGGTTAATGCGAAAAATGTTATAGGTAACTGCATGGACAATTGAGATTTATTGAAAAATCGTACTGCTTTTGCTCCTAGCACTGATGTAAATGTTACCCCCCCCCCCCAAAGCTGTGTTCCTGTGTAATAATTTTCACTGCGTCGCATTCCAAAAGATTGTAATTTTAACATTCAAACAGTCGCAAGTCTGTGACAGTTGCTCGGCTAGACACGACACATTTCCTGATATGAAGGACTAACAGATTTTATTACCGAATCAGAGAAGCTGCTGTTGAACCCTTTTCTAAGCCACTTGTGTCGATTTGAAAACTTCACACATTTTTCCTATCTTAATTTTAATATATTTTTTCCTACATACTTCGACCCCTAAACGGTACTGTTTCCTTGAATTATTTACCACTGGTTGTTCTATGTATCTAGGAAAAGGTATGCAGTCAAACACAACTTGATCACTGAGGTGTATTTAATGACTATGTGATGGAAACAACTACATGTTTCGGCCTGTATTGGCCATCTTCAGTTTGTCTAGGGAACTTAAGGGCTAGCTATATGCTTGCGCGCGCCCTTAAGTTCCCTAGACAACCTGATGATGGCCAATACAGGCCGAAACATGTAGTTGTTTCCATCACATATTCATTAAATACACCTCAGTGATCAAGTTGTGTTTAACTGCATACCTTTTCCTAGTTTCACACATACAACGGAGACGACACACTTCCTAGATGTTCTATGTATTTCTCTTTCCTTCAGTGCAAGATTTATCGATGTATTTATTTATTTATTTATTTATATAATTATGTTTCACATTCGGAAGATTTCGGTTACTGGCTATCCTCAATTAGATTTATCGTGATTTTCTCAGTTTCTCCAAAAAAATATCGGGATAATAAATTACGAGCGAATGCCTTTCTTTTTTGCATTTTCGATGCTAACTAGTCCGCGCTACTGACATAATTATTGTATAAATAAAAAATAAGAATTAGTATCCTTACAGAACTGTCATGTGTGTGTGTAATACATGAGAACGACAATCCCGGCGATCCGTTTATTCCGATGGCAGATTATCGTAGAAATAATAGTATGACCCCTGTCTCTCAGTGTCGATCAACTTTGAACAGCCGCTGTGTGGGGACAGCTGCAGTGATTTGGGTTGTGCCATGCTGTTACTGCAGTTGAAGTAGATTAAGCGTGAAACGCTGTTGTAAAGGAGAACTGTGCATCTGTTGTCGTCGAAATTAATCTGCACTAATCACTTAATCACCGCTGAATTGGTATCATAATCGTCATCAAATGCCTGGTAAATATTTGCTACTAATCCTTACGCTGATCTGGCCCTGCCCTTCACACCATCGTGCAAATATACACCCCTCGTTTAACGTCATGTTTTTTGTTTGCGTCGTCATTAAAGACTCTTTTACAAAATACCCATTTATACGCGCTGAAAGCGTTTGGAAAGGGATTTTTTTGTTGCGTTTTATACTTTAAAATATTTGAAAATTACAAGCACCCATTTGCATTACCTTTACAACAATCGTCTAAATTTGGAAATGATTTTAGGTTGTATTCATTTATCTTATACTATCTGTAGCAGTCCACTCCCACGTCTTTTCAAGTTAATTTTTTAACGACCATCCATAATTCAACAATACTTAAAATGTTGTGACAAGTGCTATGAACAGTATCCTCACCAAATTTTATTCGGGTGATTAATCTGCCTCAGGATGGGGACAGATGACGGTCTCTTGTGAATGCGGTAATGAACCTTCGCGTTCCACAAAAACGCGGGAATTTCTTGACTAGCTGCGGACCTCTTACCTTCTCAGGAAGGACTTTGCTTCATTGAGTAGATATAATAGTTTGAGCTATTGAAGGCGTTGTTAAATAAGCCATAAATTAACACAGATCTGCTTGTCGCAAGAATATATACTAAGAAAGTCTCCACCCTCCCCCCCCCCCTCCGTGTCGCTGTGGTCCAACGCGGGCCATGGCCTCATTCTTGAGGTTTTCTAGATCGCACATAACGACGCATCAAAGTCGGTAGGACTCCTCTAGAAGAGTGATCGAGCTCGTCGCAGAGACCTCTACCTGACAACACACAACAAACATCCATGGCCCCAATGGGATTCGAACCCACGATCCCAGGAGGCGAGCGCCCGCCGACCTACGCCTTAGACCGCGCGGTCACCGGGACCGGCATGTAAGAAAGAATTATCGTTCATAAATTATTGCCTCGCCTTCTTAGTTTTATAAGTATGTAAATTAGAAGAGCTATAACTTCTTCTAGAATTGGCCAATATTAGTGAAACAGTACGCAGCAAGCAATAGCTGCATCATTTCAGTGATCAGCTGTATCTCTGACACGTGCACTGTTCCTTAGACCTACTTCTTATTGTACTTTCATCAACGAACAAGAGAGTGTGGAAAATACGGTATTTTGGAATATGATATTTAGTGTCTGCTATGTAGGTATCCAATTGCTAGGTACGCGATATCAAAGAGATACCACGTATGTTGCATTTGCATATACTGTATACTAGATATTTTTAAATTCAAATACTTATATTCTCAGACATTCTTCATATTTATCGGCCAATCCTGGGAATCCGACGTTCGTATATGCTGCATACAATTGATTGACAGAACGACGAATCCTATCTTGGTCTATGAACTGGCATGTAAGATGCAGCCGTGCAAGTTTCAAAATTGGTTTAATACTGCAGCTGTTTGTGTCTTCAGGATTTGCTCCACCCACCCCCCCCCCCCCCCCCCCCCCCACCCACCACCCCCCCCCCAGCTTCCGCTCCCCCCCGCCAACAAACCACTCCTCAAACAACAACAGAGACACACGGAT
>Ga0136643_10003095_pt1 | contig 22171 bp, 15 predicted proteins | sample TergutLab28metaG_FD_96883 | JGI IMG/M metagenome (GOLD analysis project Ga0136643, IMG submission 96883) | Labiotermes labralis P1 segment gut microbial communities from Petit-Saut dam, French Guiana - Lab288 P1 (version 3) (version 3) | ecosystem: Host-associated > Arthropoda: Insects >... | reverse complement strand
CAGGAAAAATGATCTCCTGATGATGAGCTTCCCGAAAGCTCGAAACATGTAGAGAATGAATGACGACTACCCATGAAAATAAAGGATAGTCCACAAGTGACATCGTGTTGGTTATTTTTTAAATAAAATGAAGTGGTAAACCTTATGTTTATTGGACCGTGCATCATCTTGATAGTTGAATAAAGAGAGACCAACTTGATGTCACTTGTTTTATTATTTCATTATTTACTGCTTAACATGTTTCGGATGTTAATACATCCATTCTCAGGAGCTTGCGACTTATTTGATGAGTTATTGCATGGGTTGTATGGTTCTGGTTCGAAGTGTGTTGGTGTTGCTTCAGTAGTGCTTCAGCCTGCATACGGATACCACACCACCACAATGCAACACCAACACACATCGAACCAGAACCATACAACCCATGCAATAACTCATCAAATAAGTCGCAAGCTCCTGAGGATGGATGTATTAACATCCGAAACATGTTGAACAGTAAATAATGAAATAATAAAACAAGTGACATGAAGTGGTAAACATTTATGTTGAATCGTATGAAACCTCATCTGTGGTCAAAATTCGGGGTAGGGTACAAGTATTTTAATGTCGAAGGCATTTGGCATTGTGTAAAATGAGAGAATTCTATGCAGTGAATCAAAACTAGCGTCAAAGGAACGGGTCTTGCCGAATTCAAGGTTTCACTGTCATTCACTAGGAGGGAGTAAGGCAAATCTTGATACCCTCACAAACAACTGTATTTGTGATATTCCAGATAAGAAACAGGTAACAGATTTGATGCATCAGTGAATGAGGTGACGTTAGTTAAATCCTCGGTATGTGGCACGCGCGAATTTTACTGCGTCATTCAGACGTGTTGTAAACACTCCACTACTAGGGAACTAGGGAACTATCCAATTTCAGAGTCTAGAACCATTAATGATTTCACAAACGAAAAGCACGAATGGAGTGATTACCGGAAACGCGTTATTTTTCCGTCGAAATTCACGAAGATTGTTTAAAATGTCATAACTAAGAAAGAAGACTACGCCTGAAGATAAATGTATTATTTCAGGATTTAGCAATTATGTACTGAAGGGAAACCCTGAAGGAAACAGCCGGCTTGGAAGAATCAGGCACATTCGGACTGATTGTCTAATTCAGTGCTGAGAGTAAAATAATATCCAGATTTCTGTCTGCCTGCATTTTCACGGATAAGCCACTGTGTCACAAAGAAACCTAAGAACTTCCGAAGACACATCACCAACTGGAGTGAAGCATAAAAGTGTGTTCAGGTAGGTGAAGGGGTAATTTCCCAGTTGATAAGGAATGTGTGTGAATAATCAACCCTAATGCGGTATCTGTTTAGCTGTCCAATTAGATCCTTCTTATCTAGCAGAACAAAGAAGTTAGACTTTCAAACTATCAAGAAATGGATTGAGCTACAGAGAGATAGGAATACAAATACACCCACAATCAGCCACTTGTACTATCAAAACTCCCAGCCCGTCATGCCGAGATAACACTAACTTCTTTCGGTGAGATCGCGACTTCACGTTGTAACAAGATAGGCAATATACGTAGCATTGTGTCGCGTTCGCAGACATTCATCCTCAGTTATCTTAACAGCCTGACGGCATTTCACTCGAAGGGAGTGATTTTATGGTGATTTTATGTCGCCTGCAACAAAGACTTCTTAGTAGTATCGTTAAGCTCAATAATGCTGCCATGGAAATTCTCCAATGCGTGGACTGCTGACTCGTGAATTTGCATTGTGAAATTTTCAGAAACACCGCAATTCAGTATGGTGGGGATAACTGTATGCGTCAGGGGACAGTTCAGAAGTTATGGAAATATTTATGGGACGGAAGGACCATTGCTGAAGATGTGCTTTCCTGAAGCCACCGACTGCAACATGAGTTGGCACTAAGGAGCGGATCAACGAGGGCAACAAGATCAAATGAACGTCGCGGTCAGTTAGGTGACATGCCTCATTCGTATGTGGGAGATACCGGGTTCAAATCCTGGCCCGAAGACCGGCCGTCCTAACAAATCTTGTGTGGTGTTACTCAGTCCCTGCAGGCAATTTCCGGGGCAGTACGTTGAACTATATCAATACACGATTCCTTTCGCATCACTTCCGATTCATTATTCACAAGCTATCTAATATTTCGACATTACAGGGCCTGATGAACTGAAAGCGTCGTTAAAGCATAAATAAATAAAACAGCACTGATTAAATGCCAGTGGAAGAAGTGTCGCGGAAACGAACCGCACAAAAATGGTTTGTGCACCGAAAATGTGGTAGTTCTGGCGAAAGCATAAACTGTAAACCGATAAACCAAATGCGTTGGCAAACGCGAAAATTATTAAATCAAATAAGATGGACTATATCGTGTGATTATTTAGTTACAGTATACAACAAACTGCACTCATTTTTTCGGATTTGCAGAGCCAAAATTTAAAAAAAATTCCCGTACATGCTTCGCATTGTCTGTCCGCTTATATAGACAGTATATAGACTCGATTACTGCCGAACGGATTTTCAGTTAACTTTGACATTGGAGGGTCTTACTGAAATTCGTCGACACATTCCAATATTAGCTAATTTCGAACATTAATGACAGAATGTATAAGAAAGACCCATGTGTCTTCCTGCTCGCATCTTCAGCCTAAATCACTGAATACACATCGGGGCGAAAAATGTTTTTAACAACGATGTAAGAAAATTTAAACAAATATTGAAGGACGTAAGCCGTCTGAGCGTCGAAATAATTAAACAGCAGGCAGCGAACTCCCCACACTTGGTCCGTTACACATGCGTTGCCTAACTCGTTTTACTCACTTCAGTATGCAGGTCCAGTAGCTTAAACGGAAGTTGACTATATTTAAAGTAGGTCTAACGTTGTGCATGCAGGTTGACCTGCACAAAACACACACGTTCTATTACGAATGACGATAAAATGTTTATCTTCACAGTGACTACCACTACAATACCGTGTAACTCTGTGTGACCTACGTCACAAAGAGGTTCGGCATTAAGGTCTACTACAGAAAATACTTAAAAGTGAACACAGTCACTCAACTACCAGAACACGACTAGAAGATAAGGCCTGCCGCCTCTTAATACTTCTATGTATTACCGAGACATTCACAGCTTAAAGTGTTATATGCAGGCTAACCAGCCCCATGCAACGGAGTTCTTCTTATGAAGTTAATGGTCGCCCATCCATTCAGTACATTCTTAGCCTTTTGCGGACTTCAAGATCGTATTCTCAATAACCCGCATATGAACCCCCATCCCGAATTAGATGCAGGCAATCCACTTCCTCAAACACTATTTCCTTAACATCTATGTTAATATTTGAATGAAGGTAGACCGACTTGATGACACTTGCTTTATTATGTCAATTTACAGCTCAACGTGTTTCAGATGTTAATACATCCATCTTCAGGAGCTTGCGACTACTTGGTGCGTTATTCTGTAGGCTGTAATGTGCTGACTTGAGGCGTGTTGGTGTCATGTAGCGGGATTGGCTGTTGGTGACGTGGTATCCGAGTGCAGGCTGAACCACTGGTTCAGTCTGCACTCGGATACCACATCACCAACAGCCAATCCCACGCCTCAAGTCAGCACAATACAGCCTACACAATAACTCACCAAGTAGTCGCAAGCTCCTGAAGATGGATGTATTAACATCCGAAACATGTTGAGCAGTAAATTAACATAATAAAGCAAGTGTCATCAAGTTGGTCTACCTTTACTCAAATATCAAGATGATGCACGGTCCAATACGCATAAGATCTATGTTAATGTTATCCTCCCTTCTATACCTAGGTCTACCAAGTAGTGCCTTCTGTTCAGATCTTCCAACTAGAACGACGTGTGCATTTCAAACGTATCCTATGCATGCTACGTGTCGACCCACTTCATGCTTCTTCATTTTATTATCGCGGTAACATTCGATGACGTGCACACACTATAAAACAATGCAACTGTCTCTAGCCTCATGTTACTGTGTCGCTCCTTGTGTCATAATACGATACTCAGCAACCTGATACGAAGACTCTCAATCTGTGTTTTCCCCCTAAGGGCTTAAGTGACCAGGATTTTTCATGCCTTTGATTTTCTTGTCGAACGAATTATTTCCGACAGGAGGGCGTGTTGATCACGTAAACCCCACACGGAATGTCACCCACTGAATGTCAAGAGACCACAAGCTTAATGCTGAAATATCACGAACATCAGCAACTGATAATATTATCATGCTGAAATTAGATTACATATAAAGAGATAGGACGTTCCTCTGGGGAATGTCATGGCAACCTGGCATGACCATGAACTAAACATTTCTCTTTTCTCTTTTATTATCAATATTAATACAGCTGTCTTTTCTATGACGTCTGCTGTGGCTAAAGTACTCACACGCCACAGTTCCACAGCACACCTATCACTGTATACCGTTAGATTATTATACAGCACTGACACTTAACTACCCCACAGTGGCTCGAGAGGCGCATTTCTATTTTGCGGATGTGACCTTACAATAAGCCTCCCTGTATGCTCTTTTATGTCACGGAAATGAAACGTGAGCATTTCCTATCACATGGCAAGAAAACGCAACTTTTCCCAGTGAACTAACATACATGAACATTAAGACAAGTAGTGTGAGGTTCACAGAAGACTCTACTGGTTATATCTAATGTTTATTGGACCGTGCATCATTGTGATAGTTGAAGAATAAAAAACCAACTAGATGTCACTTGCTACTTTATTGCTTTTCTTATATGCTCAACATGTTTCAGGCATTATTATGCCCATCTTCAGGAGCTCGCGACTATGCTGTTAAGTTATCACATTGGTCGTTTCGTTCTTGGTTTGCTGTGTGCTGGAGTGGTGTTCGGGTTTCAGGCTAAAGCACAACTTGAGTTGTGCTTTAGCCTGAAACCCGGACACCACTCCAGCCCAACCGCACCAAACCTCCAGCACACAGCAAACCAAGAAGGAAACGACCAATGTGATAACTTAACAGCATAGTCGCGAGCTCCTGAAATGAGCATAATAATGCCCGAAACATGTTGAGCATATAAGAAAAGCAATAAAGTAGCAAGTGACATCTAGTTGGTTTTTATTCTTCAACTATGGTTATATCTGCTTTCAAAACCGCCGTATTAAGGCTTCGGAGCCCACCTCTGAGCCAGACAGCGTCGTATTCCTGATGATGTTGACACTTCAATAGACTCGCCTGATTTGTATCTCCGCCGAGAATGTAGACTAATGAAATGTAGGGAACATCACACCATCCCCTTCCATAACGAGGAGCAGCATTGGTAAAATTGTCCCTATGCTTAATTAAGTACATACAATACCAAGGACACAAACCACTGCACGTGGATGCATGCAAGTGGGAGTTTCACGCTCCGAACATTTTACTTCTAGAGATATCGGATATGAGGCGGGGTGTTCCCCAGTACTGGCACGAAAATAGTTGCACTGGTCTTATTTGGTAATATGGAGTGTGCGGAAATACAATTTCATTTACAAGAATCAGTTGCATTCCTGCAGTATGTATTCCTTACACGAGGCAGATAAACTGAACGCACAATGGAGTGGTTCTGTCTATCCATTCCCATGTTTCATCTCCAAAGCCATACAACTGATATCGATCGGTTCGTAACTGACCTTAGCACTAAAATATATTGCGAAAATAGCGTTTTGGTGGGTTGTGGTCACTATTTGCTAAACTAGCATTAACCTGCAGATCAAGACTTCAGTAACACAATTGTGAGAACCTCAAATCTCGCAAAGTACAACACCTACCGTACCCAAATTAGCCTAGATCAAGGTTGGTAAACCTTACAGAAGGCCAGGCCACACTGAAAGCCGTAACATAGCACGAGGGCTGGACGATTGGCATATTTCTATCCCAGCCAACACAAAACTCAATATTGAAATAAAATAGTTAGAATTGGCTTACTAATGTAAAACTTCGGCCTTCCTTTGATCCACAAGAGAATACATGTGTCCATTTTTTGAAATGACAATTCACATCACACCACATGGGTGACTGTTGGTTGCAACTTCAAACAAGTGACAGGACCTGTTCAAATGAATGCGTGCTACCCTACTGATTCACCAAAATCCGTGCCAACTTGCCTAACTCCTAGGACCGATAAAATGGTAAATAAGCATAACATGTAACTACAGATGCTTGGTTAAAACCACTACGCAAAAACTGCATCAAACCACAGTTTTCATACATCATCACTGGCTTAAAGGGACAGCGGATGTTCAAAAAATACATACACCTGAAGCATATGAATGGAAGTAACTGCAATTTGTTTTAAAAGTGTCAGCCAAGGAATCGACAATTTCTATGGCAAGGGCACTTGGAAAGAGAACACTCGCCCATCCATCCTCGTGAAGAAAATAACAGGAAGAAAAAGGACAACGTGAATATTCGCCAAATGTTTTCGAAACTGTATTCGCTTTCTTTTTTAAAAGTCTGATAACATCATACATATATGAAACGGCTATCTGTTACAAATTAGACAAATTAGACCACTCAATGCCAACACTATGATGTTTTAATTTTAAAAACTTCACAATACAAGGAGCGAAAAATGTAAATAAAAAAAAGTATATGTTGACCTTGAAGGTTGGTATTTAAGGCACTTATCGCTCCCTTACATCACACAGCAATACCAAATCCCAAAGCCATATTTCATCAGTAACTTTAAAGAAAACTTCGCATTTCTCATTAATAAACATTTCTATTGCTTGCCTCACAGCTACAAATCTTTTCAACACTGTCCAACCGCAAGCACTCAGACCCTCATACGGTAAAAGACTTCCCTATTTAACACCAATATCCAAAACAATAAATTGTCGATGAGACCGAATCAGGTTCACAATCAACACCACAACTTGCACAACAGGTTGGAAGGTGATGCATAGCAGTTTATGTAAAATTCAGGACTGTTTCTCCATTTCTTGCCCCACTCTACCACACAAACTTGTCTTCTTTCCGACAGTATTTGGCAGCCCCGTCTGCTGTCACTCCCTTTAGTTTTGTCCAGGGCAGTTCATGTTCCTTCACTATCACACACACACACACACACAAACGTCTTCCGCTACTGTCACACCAAGCAATATTTTAAAGGCCTGGGTCCTTTGACCACCGCAAGGGTTTCTATTATACTTTGAATGGCGATTAATGATAAAGGAACAGTATCGCTTGTATGATTACTGTAATGCTCTGTTAAACAAAACCTCCCAAATTCCTTCGATTTGTTTCAACCTGTCACGTCATTGTTGAACTCAACGAACTGACAGTATTCAGTAAGTTTCTTTTTCCAAAAATTCTCATACAAGAAGTGTTCTAAACACTTTCTTACGACCGATGAAGAGGGTTTAATTTCTTTAGTCAACAGGTAGGCAAGACGATACCCAGCTCGCAATGCAGAGAAATTGTTATTGGATTGTTGTCTGAAGACGTTCTCTAGCCCCATTTTTAGGAACGTCATTCTTTCTCGTCTCGGAGAGCGGACACGGTCTTACGTACTTTTACCTTTGTCTGGAATCGCAATGTGTAGCACTGACGTATTCTCTTTTTAAACAGCAATACTTTCACTACAATTTTTTGCAAGGCTTTTCCATTCACAGAAACATAAAAAATATTCGTGTACAATTCTACTAATAAATTCTTCATCCACAGTCCTTTTGGCGGTTATTGATAAAGTCATATCAAATGTTCTTTAATGAAGCCCAGTTTTCTCTAGATTTGGACAACTAATAGGCTACTGGAAAGGCTTATTCGCTAATTACACTCAGAACACTACACGTCAAAGAACAGAACTCATACAAATGTTTCAAAGCATGATATTTCGGTCCAAGGTAGTGTCGTAATTATATAAATAAATAAATAAATAAATCGAAACACGTCAATATTGCACACTCGATAAACCTGCACATGCACAGCGGACAAGAAACTTTACCACAGGCATACATTCAATTCTGTAATGAACACAGCTAAATATGTCACTGGTGAAAGGTGTAGCTTAATAAATACTTTCAGACTACAGACTTCACAAAATTCCCAGCTGACACGTGTTCTGGCGGAATTTTTGGGCGCTACTGTTGGCATTTCTGCAACGAGCTCATCACTCGTCCAGAGCAGTCCTACCGACTGTGAAGCGTCGTTGTGTGTGTAATCTAGAAATCTCTTGAATGAGGAGGCCTTGGCCCACCGGGGGCTGTCGCGCCAACAAACAAACTGTCGGCTTTAAGTGCTACAACTTTGTTGGGAAAATTTCCCCTCCCAGAACTAAAGAGAACATGTACAATAATTACGATATTTTTCGAATACCACATTCCTTTGTAATTGTTCGCAATATAACTAAAGCACTGAGGGGTAATACCGTTAGCAACCAGTGTTTAGTGCCTATTCCTGACACCACAGTCCTATCAAATAAAAACCTTGCCCAACAGAATTAACACAACCGAAATCGTAAAATATAAGCAATGCTGTAATACAGAAAAGCGAGGCTTGGGACGACTTGCCGTACCTAGAACGCCCTTAGTTTTTAGTTATTTGACACATTAATAGGAATACATAGAGAGGTGCCGTGGGCCTAATGGTCGTCAGCAGCCATGGTCTAGGCCTCAAGGTCCAATGTAAATATATCAAATACTTTAGAGACAATACAAAATATTGAAAAAACACTACCATAAATACGTCAAATTGTGTGGAAGAGGACAGTCTATAAAAGTTGCCAGTCTGCATCTGTATTCCTTATTTTACCCTTCAACTTACAATATAATATTCTTTACAACATTTTCAATATTAGGATCTCCAAGAAAATGGATCCTGTGGTTCTGCATCGAAAACAGCGCGGTACGCTGTAACGGGCGGTGGGCAGTAAACGTAGTCCTCGGTGGTTTCTGGGACAATAAGGCAACACGGGCTGTTTTTTTGTTACTCCTGCCGTTCGTGCACATAACCGAAAATAAGTGAGGGAAAATAGCTCACAGTCACACCACGGACGTTGCTGTAAATTACATTCCCCAAGTCATTTTCGCGACTAAACACTAACGTCGGAAAACTCTCGTGCATGCCCGGCTTATGACGTAGCGTGTGCCTTGACTACTGCTGCTGCTGCTACTACTACTACTACTGTTACTACTACTACTGTTACTATTCCTACTACTACCACCACCAACACCACTACTACTACTACTACTACAGTTACTACTACTACTGTTACTACTCCTACTACTAGCATCACCAACACCACCACTACTACTACTACTACTACTAGTACTACTGTTACTACTCCTACCACCACCAACACCACTACTACTACTACTACTGTTACTACTCCTACTACTACCACCACCACCACCACTACTACTACTACTACTACTGTTACTACTACCACTGTTACTACTCCTACTACTACCACCACCAACACCACTACTACTACTACCACCACGTACTACTACTACTGTTACTACTCCTACTCCTACTACTACTACTACCACCACCACCACTACTACTACTACTACTGTTACTACCACTACTGTTACTACTCCTACTACCACCACCACCACCACCACCACCACTACTACTACTACTGTTACTACTACTGTTACTACTCCTACTACTGTTACTACTACCACTGTTACTACTCCTACTACTACCACCACCAACACCACTACTACTACTACTACTACTTCTTCTAATTCTTTTTCTTCAAGCTATTCGGCGGACTAAGTAGATGAGGCAGTCTTCTCAGCTGGGGTAATGTAGCGGGAGGTTAGGCCGAACAATCTTAGGCGGCAGTCCATTGCTGCTAGGCATTGGTAACGTCTTCTGGCAAACGCATGTTATTACCTTTTTTGTCATTTCGTAAAATACGCCAATATGGCAATCCAAAATTGTTCCCACGATGAGTTAATTATGATGATAGAATGAAACGGTACAATTAATTTGGAGTGCCATGTAGGGTCAGATAAATGGACCGATATAGAACATTAATTTCGTCATACCAATTATGCTTTAAACCCAAATACAAATTTTAATCTAAATTATCTGTAACGTTTCGGGGAAGCAAAATGGGCAGCTGGATGAGCACAGCCGACCTTCCCATTAGGAGTTCATTTTAAATAATCTGACAAGGACTCATGACAAAACGTACTTTATCTTTGAACTGCACGTTAATGTAGGTCACTGCAGTTGCTAGCATCAATTATCACTTCTAAACCTCAAAGCAGAATCTTCACCGTTACCAGACAGGAACAAATATTAGATTATTTTCAGCCTCTTTATGGAACATACAGACTCACGGTATCATATTCGTGTCCGCGATTGCATGAATGCATCCAGTATCTTTAAAGGGGGGGAAAAAACTTATGAAGTTTCGTTATATTCTGCATCGAAGGTCGCGAAATTCCAAAGTCGAGCGATGCGATGCGATACGGTGCAGACTGAGGCTGCATGGACATTGTGCCAATGTGGTAGATGAATACAGTATAATCACCACGTAATTCTGTGTCTTGAATTTGGGTGTTGACCGTTCTTCAAAGACACATTACATTTTCATAAAGGCCTTCTTTTGTACAATCAAAAGTAATAACATTGCGGCCGTACCAAATATACTCGTACATTCAGTGTTAAGCCTGACGACAACACATAAAGAACAATTATCACATTAGTTGTCCTGCTGTACCACCATGCCAAAACATACAAACGAAGCATCTCATAACTTTGACGGCAAAGGTGTCACTTCCTCTTTTAAGTCTAAATATTGTCTCTAATGTTTGCACTAAACCACCCAATCTAACCGCAGTCGGTATGTTCTTCCCTTAGTGTAAAATACCAAAGTCTCACATCCATATGCAGGAACAGGTAGAAACGTAGCCCTAATTCTTGGGTGTGAGCTGAACTTTATAACCAATTGCTCCCGAAAGTGGGCCAATTTTTTTGTGACGAACCGTAATAACACACAGTGACTGCACTAATATCACAGGCCAAAAGAGGCAGCACTGCCATTAAATACGGTTCGGTCGATAAGTCAGCTTTCTTTCTCCACAGCTGTCAGCACATGTGTACAGCCTAACAGCTAACGCTCTTTATCTTATCACGAACAGTTTCTAGGGCCAAATGAATGTAATTCCAAGCTGGGGTCATTAATTACTTATTTGAAGGGAAAATAAACACGTGCAAATCTTGTGTGTTGGTAACATGACCAAAGGATTGTGTAGTCATAATGAAACACATGACAGTGAATGTTTGAAGCATGTGAACGGTCAACTTCCCTCACTACTCACCTCCATGCAGTGCACGGAGGTGTACCTCAGAACCCCACATGCCTTCACGGCGTGGCGTTTAAGCAACCAAGGACTTTTATATTGACCTGTAGGCCCAGATCCCTGATGGAATATGTCAGAGTACGTAGTTATACATTAGATGAGCTGGCACATATCTGTACCTCACTAAAAATACACACATTCATAGCCACTGATATGCGCACATAATTAACCAGGAGACATAAAAATCTAACCTAGAATTGTTGCATGGTCCACCTTCACATATCTCTATTAAAGTACCCCTAGACGGTGATTAATATTGCGCAATAATATTGAACAGTATTATTGACCGTCTAGTTGTAATATTGAATGGACACTCAATATACTGTGTCAATCAAATGAAGTTTGAGTAGTCTGTGAACAGTACTGTGAAATATTCATCCAGTTGTCGCCTGTCTGCCAAGCAGTAAACATGTCTCCAGCACAATAATTCCAGTGGACTGAGGAGGCATAGCACTTAGAATTTCAGGTCCTCAAAAGTATGTATTGCGAGTGGCCAAAGAGAGTAGCGTACTGGATAAACGCTGAATTGGAGTGATCGCATGTAGCGTGTCTCTTAGCGGTTACAGGAGTAACAGTCTTCAGTAGCTCATCAAATGATGGGCCACCCAAACGCAAAAATTTTTCAGGCCTTCGGCTCACTCAACCTCAAGACTGTCATGAGATTTTCATGTGTGTGTATGTGTTGTCGTATTTTTCTGTAACATTTTTTGGTCCAGATGCAATTCTTTTTCATTTTTAAACATGCGGCTGAAGCAATGGTCACACAAGCAGAATCAGAATCACTCAACCTGTTTTCTCGTCCTGACCCACGAGCAAAATGCAAAACTGAACAATAATACTGAACTACGGAGAAACATAATTGCAGCGGGGTTTTAACATGTACGGCCTGCTTATAATTCGTGGTGTGGTGAATGTATCCAATTCGGCTTGCAACAAAAACTACTTAGACTGAGTACGATCAAAATTCATGCCTTCTGGGTAATGCCTAGCCCAGTCACATAAAATTACAAAAATTCTTTTCGTCGCCATCTTGGTCCCTCCAACACAAAAACAAAGTTTCCAACAACATGAATAAAGATCTATATTCGCACCGAACCAGATTTCATATTCCCAGGCACTTTGGTTTGTACATGCGTAGGAAATTCAAAACGAAACAAAAAAATTATGTTGTACTTTTCATGATACATTTCGCTTAATTTAACAGACAATGCCAATTATCTAAACAAATGTCTTCACGAACAATTTGAACATCACGCAACCCTAGTTCTAACGCTGTTCACACTGCCGCCATGGCAAGATAAAATAGAAAGCACGTACAGGAATCCAGTGTCCTTCAGAGGCAATCACATCAGATCCCTAAGTTCATAATACTGAGGACAGACCGCAGATACAAATTAACACAATATAAATGTGTCAGAACTCTTGCTAGTCTACCGAGTCATGGAAAACATGTTTCTTTAACAATCAATCTCTTAATCATTGGAAGATAACTTCTACGTGATTTCACTCTTCACCAGCAGAAAGTTCTTGTATGTTATTTCCACGGTCAGCTAAGAACATTTGCTAGAAATGTCACTAATCTCTTTGTCGAGCCGCTCTGCTGCATGGTAGAAGAAATATTCTACACCCTTTAACGACTAACACGGTAGCTTTTTTTTTTTTTTGCGATTCGGTACACGGCCTCTTATTCCAGTAGACTAACCTTCACACTCACCGCTGTGACCTCAAAACTAAAACATTTATCGTCCTTTGTCATACGAGCTGCATTCTTGAGTAGAACTTTTTTTTTAATAGTGCGCGTTAACGAGCGAATCAAAATATGTCTACGGACCATTCCCAGAAGTTGCACGAGATAATAACCAATGCGTAATTCGCGAGGAGGTAGGTTTACGACAAAATGATTGAGCTATAGATGCCTATGACGTCATCAGCCGGCCGGCCAAGAGAGAATGCCTGCGTGCTGTTGCGTTGTTCCGGATATGCGCAGAAGCCATGTTTACGGACAACATGGGCAGGAGAGAAAGAGAGAGAAAAAGATGGAACGAAAACAACACAGCATTTCCAAACAAAACTAGGACCGTTCAAATAAATGCGACGCAGAAATACAGACTAAATCGTAATCCACTACGAAAAAGTTAATGAAACATATAAACAGCATACAAATTATTTGTTACGGTTGAATATGCGTAAATATGGAAGGGAACGATGGAAAAGTGTGTGACTTTCACCAGTACAAAAGAGCATAACATTGCTGAAATATAATAAGTAAAATTAACAGCATCTACCACACGCCAAACCGAAGAAATGACTCATGTATGTTCGTACTTCGTAAGATGAAAACATAGGGGGCGCCTGGATACAGTCATGCACATTTATAGTATACGCACTCCATATCACAGCACTTGACGTAGCCACCATGGTGCCAACGGTTTAAACACGGAAGCAGGATTTCAAAATACCTTTATCCGACGTCTGATTTTAACACATCACTCAATACTAACGGAACTATGATATTACGACAACCCTTCTACCGACAGCATGCTTCATTTAGCAACAAATGACTGCTTACGCCTATACCACTGCCACTGGCGTAAGGTCAATTTATATTGCGAAACAGCTGAATATACAAACTGAATTGACGTGCATGTAATTACAACGTATGAAATCTATTGTACGAAAACGCCAGTCTGATGTCCACCGCAGACTGACATAGTAAGGAAATCTGCAAGCTTCATTATATTTCACGTGATCATTATGAGGTGTTAAACGATAAGCAATACCGCACACCGACCGTGTGGTAAGGAATAAATACCAATATCTTTGTATGTCTGATAATTCTCGTAGATTTGTTAATTTAATCACAACCAAAGTTAATAATTCCACGGTTGATCACAACTTACACCCATCCAAAGACCAAATTATATGATAAAACAACCCACACTCACCTCGTATCCTTGCGGTGTTATATTGACGATAACTTCATCAAGTTGAGGCTGATGTGACGTCACTTCCCCGGAAATTTCTCGACCATTGTAGGTGAGAAAAACCTTCTGTCCTGGTAAAAGTTTGAAACCTGTCACGGCTTGGAAGCCGGGACCGATCAGTTCAGTTTCCCTGTATTCTCTCATTGCGGGTACAAGTCGTTTGTTGCTTCCAGGTAGCGGATCGAAACGTACTGAGTATTTCGTTTCTCCAGCAGCATTTGCAAAACCGTCTGAGTTTCCTGGTGTTTTTACGGCGTGAATAATACCGGAATAAAATTTACCGTCCTCTCCCTGGGCACAAACCCTAGTCCCTATAATGGAACGTTTTGCCAATCTTTTCCCGGTAGACATTGTTCAGATCATTAATGTTGCTATACCCCTCGAAAATTAATCTAATGAACTAGACCAGCGTTCCCGCATCAATTCCAGCAATGACACCACTGGCAAGTAGGTCACTAAATCGCACCAATTTCAGCTTTAACTCACAGTTACAATTGGGTAAATAATTGTTTCCAAAGAAACCAGTTTCTGTATAAAGTATTTAAACGACTTCGTTAAAGAGTCTCCATACACAATTCACAATGCACTAAAATGAAATAAAATCCTCTTCAGAGATAACCTTTCTTTTTCGCATTCAAATCCACTGAAATCCTGTAAGAGTAACTGTCACCTGCGTCTTTCGCTTCTTTATCACTATCTTCACGAAACCACACCGGCAATATAACACCATCTACAGAATGGCAACGTTTGTTCATATCCTTGGAAGTAACAACTCTTCTTCAAATAACCGGCATTCATTAACAAGAGTGCTGTACAATATGGAGGTATCATACTGAAGTGACGCAAAGATATTCCACAAGCAAGTCTAACGTCGGGTCGTTTTACAGAAACACTGATCCAATCAGCTGGCTGTCGCCGGCCTGCTCCGTGACTGGCTGGATTGTCGAGCTCAGCTGCTGGCTGCAAAATTCACCGGCCGGTTCCCGGGTCCAACAGCTGACAGATAACAACAAACACACGTGACCTCAAGCTCTGCACTCCCATTGGTTGCTTCAACGACGCTTGACCTATATTTCCTCATTGGTCGCAGCTAACGTTCGAAGCCTGGTGTGAGGAAACGCTCTTCAAGCGACCGCATTCGCAAACAAAATGAGAACTGGGTTTCCTCTTTCATTTTTTTCACTGTTACTTGTCTCCTTACCAAATTACAATTGTATAATATAAAGCGGTGGGAAATTCAATCAGCTGAAGTACTACCACAGTATTAAAAGCCTGCAGGTTCTTCGAGTAGTATTAAAATTGGGGATTGGGAGAAGACGAGAAAACGAGTGTTTACATACACCAGTAGGTATGACCTCTGTGGAATGCATTGTTGGATTATCTTTATTAAATGTGGACGTCACGATCACTATGGCAATTACACGTCATACGCCGGACTGGATGGACCTTCTTTAAGTAACACGTTTTGCAGACAATTCCTAATAAATTTTCTTACTAAGTGTCATTCACTAATGCAATTGACTTTAAAGCTGTTCATGTCCTTAACATAATTACATACAAATATAAAAGAAACTGCATTCAAAAGAAACTGCAACCTCAAAAGCAAATATAGTTTTTCGGTCGGTCATCAGTTCTATTCGAAAGTTTCATTGTAAAAGTTTTTTTGTAAGTGGAAATCCCTTCATTTAAACATATTTTAAATGCACGTCAGGTATAACGAGAATATACAGAACACAGCTGCAGTCCACCATAGTTCACCATACACAGTCCTCGGATAGCCCCTGTTACTCACTTTGCTCCATCTTTTGGGTAGTTCATGAACAAATAGTACAGGTATACTGGTTTTTCAGGGCAGCCAACATTGATGGCATCGAACTTATCGACATGCATCTCACATGATCAATTTTACAACTCAAAATTTATCAGGTGATTAAAAACGCATAATTATACGGTATGTGACATTATGTATTTTATTTACGAGCAATTTGGTATTTCAATTTACAGTTCATTTTGAAAGCACACTGACTTTAGTAACATGCTTGTATTTAAATTCAATATCAACTGCGTTAATGAACCACATGCAAAACATACATTTATGAACTACAGTAGAATGCTAGGATTATGATATAACGTTTAAAATCAAATCGGAAATCAATTTTATTTATTATATTGCTTTCTTTCATGCAAGGTTGTAATGGAAGTAACAATGACTACTTTCAAATCGCCGAAATGTCGAATAATATGAACGTAAACAGCTAGTCAATATCAGAAGTTCAATGACGTGTAGTGCAGACCGTGGGGTAAATACTGATAGAATTCATTATACACAAAAGCGCATCCGGACGTAACCACCTTTCCGTTAAAAACAGCTGACACACTTCCGCCATTATTGGTACAGGAGACGAGTCATTCGTTTTGTAATGTTGGATATGTGGAACGATAGGTGGAGAGAACTTTTGTTATATTTTATTAGTATTTCTGTAATTGTTCCAAATTTCGAAGGGCTTAGTCGTCATACGGAAGAAAGCACAGGTGATTGTAAACGTGTGTTAAAATTGTTACCGATATTTCAACCAGTAAAGTCACATACGATGTAAGTTGTTCCTCATGCTAATATATCTGGGCCTGTATTTTTGTTCGATTTGCCGTTTTAGATTATTTGATCTGTCGACGTTGCGGTGCTGACATTGCAGATTCCAGTTACATTCATGACCGTTTTAGTCCAGAGGCATTGATTCATAGAAATCAGTCACTTTTTCGGAAAGGAAGTGTTGCAGTTCAACTTCTAGAAAATCCGCTGGGTATAAGGTTTCGAGTGGTGGTTGTAAACAAATCAAATTGCATCGGAGTGGACGAAGTATGTTTTGTCTGATTATAGCAGCTCGATATAATTAGTAGTGACACTATCGACGTAGTTGATGCATGTGACTCTTCTTTCAAGTTTGCTTCCCTTCATTCACATATTCCAGAGAATAATATGCATCTCTTGATCCTTTCCAGTGGCATAGTGAATTTTCTTGGTATCCTGGTTATGCATGGAAGCACTGTTTATGTTCACATTGTGGGCACCACGTAGGATGGTAAGGCTGCATAATAAGCTTCCCATACTTTTACATATGATGAAATAGCATGAGCATTGCTGATGATGTTAATCTGACATTTGGAAGTTAAATGCTTAGTACATTTCTAAATTTTAATAATTTCTTCACAGGATTTTTGAACCTTTGAAATCAGCATTTTCAGACCGTAAGATAGCGTCAGACAAAGGTTTTTATGGACTGATTTTAGATAACATACTCAGTGAAAGTTGTAAGTATAACAGTTTAAAATTTTATTTACATTAATCTTGTCTTCAGTTGTGGTTGAGAATGTACCGTATAGAAATTAGTGTGCCTAAACCTGATTTAAATGTAGTGTATACAAAGTTGCAGGGCAGAAGTGCCCTCGAGTACATGATACCCTTGACATTTATTATTATTCTTCGACATAACCTTTACTAACCTTCAGTAACTAACACCTTCAAGTATTTTTTTTTGAATGAAGTCATCCCATTGTGTTATCTGAATATTTACTTTATTACATTATGTTTCCATCAACACAACTAACATTTAAAGTATACCATTAATGCGACATGTTTCGACTTGTGACAGTCATTATCAGGCTGATCTAAGAACCGTTTAACATTTTACAGGTTTTATTTTGTGCATTTGGGATCCCATATGCCTTACACTGTATAATATTGTGAGGTAACTTATTTATATGCTACTGTATGTAATAAGCACGTGGTGTGAGTGAAGCTATTTGCTGGCCGTTTTTCATCCACTTCATGACTCTCTGCAGGGGGGGGGGGTGTTCTTCCTATTGTTTCGTTCACTTGCGCTCCTGCCTGTCTCTGCTCATAGTGTTGGTGCAGTCTTTATACTGTATTTTCTCTGTAATTGCAGAATCGGGTGTTTTTAATATGTATCCTGCTGTGGCATTCTGAGTAATGCTGTCTGTGTAAGTTATCAGTGAAGTGCTACTTACAGTCGTTCGAGGTGGCTGCCAGCTTCTTTAGAGTGGTGGTGGGTTGGGTTGGGCTCCTATCCCTTCGTAGTGTACCCTTCCTGTGGGGATGAATGGCTTCTCACGACTGAGCTATTTTTTGGGGTTCTGTTGCTATGGTGCTGTGTATCCCTCATAGGGGTCTTGTTGTATTATGGTTTCCAATAATTCATTTCCTCTGACCATTAACATGTCATTAATTTGGTTTCTGGCCTTGGCTTCCTTGTATATGTGGAAACTATCTAGTGCATCCAGCTTTTTTCCTTCACAGGAAAAGGAAAAAAGTGGAAGAACAACGGCCCTCGAATAGCTTCGTTCACACCACTTGCTTAATATTACATACAATAGCATATAAATAAGTTACCTCACAATATTAAACGGTGTAAGGCATATGGGATCCCATATGCACAAAATAAAACCCGTAAAATGTTAAACGGTTCTTAGATCAGCCTGATGATGACTGTCACAAGTCGAAACTTGTCGCATTAATGGTATACTTTAAATGTTAGTTGTGTTGACGAAAACATATTGTAATAAAGTAAACCTTCAGGTATCCTTATTTGTTATCCAAATCACCATTTTTAAGCTACTCACATCTTGCAGACTCTCAAGTTAGATCAGGGTTGCCAACACAGTGCACACACTGAGTCATTCTACCAGAAGTACATGACACAACCAACAAACTCTGAAACCACCAACCTGAGGCTTTGAAGTATGATGACAAGAGGAAAAAAATTGTAATCCACAAAGATTAAGTGATAAATTTTCAATGCAGTGATAAATTGTATACTTTCGCATTTAATCCACCAACTTGAGGCTTTCCAGTAGGATGACAAAAGAAAAGTACTGGGTTCTGTAAAGGTTGAGGTTTGAGTTTTCATTTTAGTGACAGAAACTTTAGGTTTTCTCTTTTTATTTCATTCAAAATTCGGCTTCAACAAAATACTTACAACACCAAAGTCAGACTTTGAAGCTGTGTTTATGGGCACGTTCATGGGGGTTGATTTCATTTTAGTGTTATAAGGTTATGGATTTCAGATTTAGTTTTATTGACAGAAACTGAACTTTTACAAATATGCAGAAAGGTTTCAGAGTTTCATACTGGTGACAGAAAACATGGAGACACATTTTTTTAGTTGCATTCACTGTCAATTTTGGCAAATCTGATTTGCAAAATGATTGTTCCTTGCAGTTGGACAACAGCACCAAAAAATAAGAATGTGTATTATGATTATATTAACATATTTTAAGTCACAGATGTTGCTTCTTTTACAAAGATTCCATCTGTTATACTGGTAACTACTTCTGTATAAGAAGAGAAACAAATGGCAAGGCTATTCTGGACTGAATACCACAAATATAATACAGATTATTTGATGACAGTTTCAGATTCTTTGATGATTGTGCCAAAGTCGTATAAAAGTTGATGAACTGAAAATGAAAGGACCACTATAAGAAATAAAAAAAAAAAACTTTAATCAAAACTGTATATATACCTCAGTGACTGAAAATATCTGGTGCCTTCATTATTTAAGTTTTGTGACACACCAAGTTTTTAAAGATAGTGAGTAAATATGACAGCAGAAGAGACCTTAGGAGGTGGAGAAGGCCATGCAGGAGGGGTTACATTGACAGAGGAACAGAAACAGTTTTTAGCTACCTGTGAAGCAGAGTTTGCCGACCGCTACACAGAAGCTGATGAAGAGTTTGTTCAGTACAAAGGTAGAGTGTGTACTCCACCTATTGTTGATCCATGGTACAATAAACCACGACATAATTTTGATTGGTCTGCTCGGGGCAGACGTCATCAGAACTGGGGTTCAAGAAATGACAGGGGACATAATCAGGGTAGTGAAGGTGGTGGTTATCGTCAGGGTGATCGTTTCTATGGTCACCGCTATCGACCATACTAATGCATCCTGGCATTGTTACAGATATTTATATTTGTATACATTGAACTTTTTACATTATTATGTGAAGAACAGACTAGAATAAATATCAGCATGAGTAAATAAAAGAAGCTTGTTAGAAGTGTTTGAAAAATGTTGATTCTTTATTTCAATATACCAGTAATATAGAAGTGGCATTTTTGAGTGTACATTTCAAAGTTTGCATCATTTTAGTGTAAGTAATCATGAAGGATTTGCTATAAGAGCTAAACCCAAAATGATGGGGCCCTTAAAAAGTCAATTTCTAACTTTTCCCAATTCAGGTTCACACAGTTCCCTGTGCTCAAGTGAATCTGAGTGAAGGCATGCATATGTATCCCATTGTACTTTGATCCCAAGGAGGGAGACAGCATTCTACTCTGGAACACTGCAACACAGCCTACTTTCACACAGTGCAAACACCATCAAATAGGATCAGAAGCAAATGTTAAGTCCAGATCCCATACCCACAGTTTAGCTTTTTCTTTTACCCTCAAGATCATGGTATTTTGCATACCATACGGTACATTATAATCACTTAATGGAAATACAGCAAACATGGAAAACAAAGAGAATGGATTTGACATAATAATAATAAGAATAAGAATAAGAAAGAAAAATGGTTTAATTTTGTAATTTTCCTTATTTCAATGCTAGTATTTGTGGTGGGTGATGAGTGGTATCCTAACAGGAATCTATTGTAGAATGTTCAAAGGTAAGAAATGAACGCACAATTTTGACAAGGAAGTCTCATATAATATTGTGCAAATAAGTAGATAGGCATGGATAGTTTGTTTGTAATCAGTGATGCCCTTTTTCCTTTGAGGGCTTCCATCTGAGTGAGTATCTGTCTATTCCTTAGATACCATTGTGCAGAATTTCAGGATCCAGCAGTCTCCAACCTCTCTGATATGACCTATAGGTTTCGGCCACAGTAGCTGAATGTACTTTCAAACACATTAAAGAGGCCACACAAGGGTCTGTGAATAGTCACCTCTGCACTGAACAGGTGTGTGAATCTTCAACAAGATATGGGAATTTAAAGTTATTCTAGAAAAAATATATTAACTCATGCTGTTACACAATAAGCTTGGCAGAACAAAGATTAATATTCATTGAATGCATAATAGTACCTTCGAGAAAGCGGAAGAGTTTAAATATTTGGTAACAACTTTAAAAAATCAAAATTCTATTGCGGAAGAAATTAAGAGCAGATTGAGGTCAGGAAATGCTTGCTATCATTCGGTGCAGAATCTTTGTCTTCCAGGTTCTTCTTTGTTGGCGCTACAGCCTGGGGTGTGCCTTGGCCTCCTTTACAATATGCCTCCAGGCCTCTTGATCCCTTGCTCTGTCTCTCCATTCTTTTATTCCCATCTTCCTCAGGTCCGTGGACATGTCATCCAGCCATCTCATTTTTGGTCTTCCTCTTTGTCTTGTTGCATACAGCTTTCCGTACATCTTTTTTTTGGAATTGCGGTGTCTTGCATTCTTTCTGTGTGACCAAGCCATCGTATTCTTTGGCATTTAATGAACCCCCTTAATTATAGCTTCTAATTTATCGTTTCGTCGAATTCTTCGTAATTTGTTTTCATTCACTGGTCCATATATTTTCCGCAGTATTTTCCTTTCAGATACTGCTAATGCTCTTCCTCTTCCATGGTGAGTGTCCACGATTCTGAAGCATAGGTAACCACTGGGCATACCAGTGTGCGGTATATCTGCATCTTGCTGCTTCTTGATATGAGGCTGCTGTTAACCAGTTGTCTATTTGCATAGTAGGCCTTATTGCCCATCATAATTCTCTCTTTTATGCATTTGCTATTATTGTTAGTGTTACCAATGATATT
>Ga0136643_10003093_pt1 | contig 22178 bp, 21 predicted proteins | sample TergutLab28metaG_FD_96883 | JGI IMG/M metagenome (GOLD analysis project Ga0136643, IMG submission 96883) | Labiotermes labralis P1 segment gut microbial communities from Petit-Saut dam, French Guiana - Lab288 P1 (version 3) (version 3) | ecosystem: Host-associated > Arthropoda: Insects >... | reverse complement strand
GACACGCAAGGAGAGGGCAAAGAAATTTAAAAGGGAGTTAAAAAAAACTTTGCCATCACCTTACGCGCCTTGGAAATTTTAAAATATCAAAAAATAACATACACCATATGCCAAAATACAACATTCAAAAATCCTGCCCCCATTGAAATGTGGGTGGAAAAATGATAAACTGTGCCTGTAGTGGCGGTGAAATTCCGTGTGCGTAAGGTGAGCCAATCTCGTCCTTGCGTTCGCTATGTGGAGGTTGCACACCACATAGTCACTACTCCCCTATTCAAAAAATAGAAGTAAGAACATTCTACTTGATTCGTCAAGAAAATGCAACCAAAATTTTGCTTTGTCTCTAAAAAACAAACACCCTCTGACAATTATCCTTGGTGAAGTACACTAAAGTGATATCAGGGGGTGTCTGTTTTATTTTGGAGAATTAGCCCTCAAGGTTCATGTGTTCAACAATGTTTTTAGGAATTTCTATCCCTGTTGCATAGCAAAACGCAACAATTTGACCAATGTGCATTTGCTCATGCCCTGTCATCATTGAAATCAGTTGATGTACATTGATTTGTTCACCAAAAAATTCAATACTTTCAGTGCCATTCATAAGCTCTAATGATTTTTCAAGTTTAGCGTCAAGTTCCGCCATGGTTTCTATCAGGGTTTGTGCTGGCAAGTTTATATAGTTGTCATACTCATCTCCAAAAACCACCGCTTTTGTCGTCAACGCGTCTACATAACCCCTTTGCCCCAGTGTCAATTCGTAAACATGTAATCTTATGGTGTTTAGTTTCTTTCTGGGAAATTTTCTGTCAAGGTCTTCATCACTTAATTCATTTAAGAATTTTAACGTAATGCCCCTCGTCTCTTTCCAGTCTGCCAAAAGTGCCTTTAATGATTCAATCATGTGAACCCTCCAAAATTAGTCTGTCAAAGTTTTTTAAGAAACACATTTTCCATATACAATGAAAGCCTTTCCAGCAATTTTCACTTATAGCAAAGGCTTTAGCATATTTTTCAGTATTTTCAAACCAAGTCCATGTGATTCCCCAAACGTCATGTTTCGGGCGTGTTTGAATTAAATAATCTAATTCTTGCTGAACCGCCCCTTGATAGTCCTTGTAGTAAATACTATCTGGTGTACGGATATAGTAGTGGGGATTCCCTCCGTATTCAAGCCACTTTGCGCTGTCTGTAACGATGGAATGGGATAACATTTTTTGTGCAGCTTCTGGTAAAAATTCTGCATTTAGCTTGTCCAACAAGTCAAGGTTCTGCAATGTTTCTGCAAGTTTACAAATCCCTTGAACATTGCCGCCTGAATCATCATGCTCTGTTGACTTTCTTGGTATTTCAATGAGCTTTTCAACTAAAGTGATAGCCTTTTTATACAGTGGGGAATCCTTTTCAGCCACACACAAAATAAAGCTGACAAGCTCTGCGGTCAGACCAAATTCATCAGTTGCATCATTTGGTATATAAGTCCACCATATTGCATGGGGATATTCATTATTTGTAGGAATAGTAAATTGCCAACCATTTTCCGAAAAATACGCCCCACTGTCCAAAAAGCGAAGGATTCCACGAATCATTGGGTGTTTGGCATCTTTAAACCCAATTGAATTGAGTATGTTGATTGCATGATTTGTTGTGTACGGTGTGGAATTTGGATTCAAACTGTCTGGCTCAAGGGCATTGCCAAAGCCGCCATCTTCGTTTTGATAGAATGACAGTGCATCCAAAACAGTTTCCTCACTGCCGTTTTCAAATTCGTATTGCCATAGTGCCAATTCAATGTTGCGTGCATTACGATACATCCATTGACGTATCTGGTTAAATTCTTTTGTTTCCATTTTAAGCATCGTTTAAGCTCCTTTTTTTATGATTTACTTTGCTTTTGTATTTTTGAACAATTTAATTGTAAGGTAAAGACGTAGCAATTTCATTGTGAAAATCGGACATGTTCGCACGGTACGTCTTAGGGCTTATGCCACTGAGCAATTCAAAATCTCTAACAAAGTGAGATGGGTCTTGAAAGCCTGCTAATTCAGAAACCACTTCAATACTATTTTCAAAATTTTGCAGCATAAGACATGCGGCGTTCATGCGAACCAATCTTGCAAAGGTTTTTACACCTGTACCAACATATTGCTGGAATATTCTGCTTAGGTGGCGTTCGCTATAATGAATATCATTTGCCAATTTCTTTACAGTAATCATTCCAGAATAATCCATGACATGATTTATTGCCATATTTAATTGAGTCGGATAACTTCCATGCATATTTTCAAGGAATAATGTGTCAAGGTCAGCCACTAACTCAGCAATACAATTCGCCTTTTCAATCATTTCAAAAATTCGCTTGTTTAGTGCAGAACTGACTTCCTCAAATGATAATATTTTATCCGTCAACTCATTTTGATTAACGCTTAAAAGTAAATACAATCCTGCTGGTTTAAAATCTACGGTGACTATCATTTCAGATGGCGTATAAATTAAACAAGGCTTAGTCGCCGCGCCATACAAATGGGCGGTTAAGTTCTTGCGACTATATTCAACAACAAGCCCAGCATTTCCATATGGCAGTATGGTCGTTTTATCAGATATAAATGCGCTTGTAGGAAAGGAAATAGTATACACTGCAATATGCGCTCTTAATTTAGGATGGGGAAGAATATATATAAACGCATTGTCTTGCCGCAATATACGGTGCTTTTCCCCAAATGCTTGTACATCTTTTTTAGAAATCATCTTGTACTCCTTAAACGAACGGGACTTAAATATATGACCTATTAAAAAAAAGCCCTTGAAAATTCATAGGATTTTCAAGGGCTTTGCTTGATTATTCTTCATGTTCTACAAGCACCTTTGACGTTTCACAGTCTACTAAAATAATATCTTCACCAATTTTGTGTACCCGTTTCCATGGGATTCTATACTCTTGGTCGCGTCCAAAAACGCCAAGTACCCGCCCAGGGCCAGGAACAATGAGTGCCAATATTCTGCCTTCTGTTGTATCAAGGTCAAGGTCGCTCACAAAACCGAACCTTGCGCCGTCATTTATATTTACAATTTCCTTCTGGCGTAAGTCGTACATTCGTGTCACTTTACCACCCCAATAAATTAAAAATCAATAAATCCAGTAGAATAAAGGCTGCCAAAGCCCATACATAATAGGAAAAATAGCGAAGCTTTGCGGCTTTTACAATTTTTAATAAAAGTTTAATGGCAGCATAACCAACAATGGCTGATGCAATAAATCCTGCAATCATGGCACCCATACCCACAGTATACCCGTTAGGTGTTTCCCCTGTGAATACTAAAATTGTTTCCAGCCCGCTTACCCCTGCAATAGAAATTGCCGCCAGCAAAAATGAGAACCGCGCCGCCGTTTCACGGCTTAACCCACGCGCCAATCCACCAGCGATAGTCGTTCCAGAACGTGAAATGCCTGGGGGAAGCGCAAGGGCTTGCATACAACCTACAATGATTGCATCAATATAGGTCATATCACGTGCTTCTTTTTTGCCAGCGGTAAATTTATCGGCAAATATCAGCAAACATCCTGTGATTGTGAAAGCAATGGCAAGCCAAAGCCCGCCGCGGAAGTTTTCAATAACACCCCGAAAGAAGAAGCCCACCACCGCCACGGGAACAGAGCCTACAATTAAAAGCCCTGTCATTTTGGAAAATGGATTTTTTAAAATATTCCAAATATCCTGCCAAAACACCGCCATGATTGCCACCAGTGTACCTGCGTGAACCACAATGTCGAATGTAAAGGCATTTTCCAAATGGCTCATATCAAAAACCGCTTGAAAAAGTATTAAATGTCCTGAAGAGGAGATAGGCAGAAATTCTGCAATGCCTTGAATGATACCTAAAATAATTGCTTGAAAAATTGTCATATATAAACCCTACTTTTTTAAATTTATCCCCAATATTCCACCAAGTCCGCCGCCTGCAATACCCAAAATGACGACTGTAAATGTACGTACATCCACTGCAAAAGTGGGCAGAATTACAACCATGATGGCTGCCAAAATGAGTACATATATAAGCCCTGCACCCATGCCCCATAACCAACCGCGGCTTGCTGCGCCTTTTGCAGCGTCAAAACCTGCCACCATGACGGATAACAATGTTGTCACCGCAACAACAATAGATAAGTTACGCTCACTCATGTTTGTGTAAGTAATAAGCATCGCATAAGACAAAAATACAATGCAGGTGATAGCAAAGGCAATTAACAATCCCACCGCTAGATGTTTGATTTGCTTTGTGCTAAATCCCAGTTCCATATTCGTACTCCTTCAACACGCTTTATTCACTATACGCCCGCGAAAAATCGAATATGCCTAATTCCATTATAATAACCTTTACACACAAAAAAATCTACCTAAATTTTAGGTAGATTTTCAATCAATTTTTAATCGCTTTAACTTTGAAGCTGACGTTGCAACTCAGGATTAACCAACATTCGGGAACGGAAAAACCCTGCAATCGTATCTTCATCATCTGTAAGTCTTGCAAACATGAGTTCTTCTTGGGATTCTTTGCCGATTTCCCTAAGATGCTGATAGTACTCTGCAAGTCTTTCTGCAAATTCTGCGAGTTCTTGCTCTGTTGCAGGTTCTTCAGGGGCATATTTCTCCCTAAACGCCATCATTCTTTCTAAAATCTCTTCCTCCGTCAATCCATTGCCACGAAACTGCCTTGAACGAAACGCATCTACAGCTTCCGTAAAATTTTGGGCTATACCAACCTCATCTGCTTGTGCATTGTTTGTATCCATCAAACTTTGGGGGATAGGTGGTATGTTGTTTGTGACTTGCATGAAACTTCCTCCAAATATTTTGCGTCCATGCTAAAATTTTGAATCCTTCGATACATATATCGGTAAAGCAGTTTTTATACTTGAGCTTATAGGGAAGTCACCCAGCCTGTAGGAAGATTATTTTTTAATCTGCCTTGGACAAGTTTAGCCCACCCTAAAGGAAAATCATTGTAACAAACCAATACCCATGACTTGCTTTTATCAGTGTGGCTGGAAAATGCCAAGGATTCACCCCGAAGATAACGAATTGCGTCTTCATGAGATAAATTGATAGTGAATTTTGCTTCTGCCTTACGAAGACCCATAGCCAGTGCTTGGCTTGGAATAAACCGCCCTTTTGCACATTCGCCCAAATGCCAACCGCTTCTGGCAATACGAAGCCCGCGCAAGTCTATTTTTTCAGGTTGAAGATATACATTTGTGCCATGAAGCACTAATTTTTCACGAGGAAAATCATATTGCAAAAAATCTCGGCAAAAATCAAAAAATCCTTGGGGTACTTGAGGGCTCGTTGACAGATGTACATGCGGCTCAATGGATGTTGTTCCTTTTTTCTGTAACAGGGCAACAAAATGTCCTTCCCCGCTGGCGTGGTGAGGCCAAATTCTGCCGACGCTGTTTAATCCATTTAACCCCGCTTTGATACCCAGTTCATCATGGTTGATGGAAATGAGTTCAAAATCATCATGTTTATCTAAAAAATCAATCATCACATCTTCGTTTTCCATGGTGTTAAATGTACAAGTTGAATAGACTAACCGCCCGCCTGATTTCAACATCATTGCGGCAAAGTATAAAATTTCACGTTGCATTAAAACGCAGGCTTCGGGTTTATTGGCTGTATATGCCTTGACTAAATCCTCGTCACGGCGAAACATGCCTTCGCCAGAACATGGCGCGTCAACTAAAATACAGTCGAAATATTCAGGGAATCGCTCTGCCAGTTTTTTTGGAAGTTCGGTGGTAACAATAGCATTTGTCACCCCTGCACGTTCCAGATTTTTTACAAGAGCGCGGCTTCGTGAGGCACTGGCATCATTGGAAATGAGTACCCCTTCTCCCTGTAAATGTCCTGCTATTTGCACACTTTTGCCACCAGGCGCGGCACAAATATCTAATACTCTATCACCGGGCTTTGGTTTCAAAACTTCTGCTGGACACATGGCACTTGGTTCTTGGATGTAAAATAGCCCTGCATGATATGAAATACTTTTTGCAGGGCGGGTATCAGATGGAAAGATAAAGCCACTTTTGCACCATGGAATCACATCACCACCCCCTGATGGGGTGGTTTTTAGTAAATTCCAGCGTAATCCACGCAAGGAAGGCTCAATATAGGACTGGATAAATGCGTGAAAATCTGACCCATTTAGCAATCCTTTCATTCTCTCAACAAAAATTTCAGGCAGTGCTATCAAGCTTGTGCCTCTGCTTTCCATTTTACAAGTAAGTCTGCCAGCACTTGCTGCCCTTCATCACCATTTGCACGGCTGCGTACAGCTACTTTATTTTCTTCAATTTCTTTGTCGCCAATCATCAACATGATGGGTACTTTTTGTAATTGCGCTTCACGAATTTTATAGCCGATTTTCTCGTTACGGCAATCAATTTCTGCACGAAGCCCTGCACCCACAATGTCTGCCAGCACTTTTTTTGCAACATCATGATGTTTTTCCGAAATTGGCAGTACAATCATTTGCACAGGTGCAAGCCAGAAAGGCATTGCGCCTGCATACTTTTCAATCAACAAAGCCAAGGTGCGTTCATAACAACCAATAGACGAGCGATGAATAATATATGGATACTTCTTCATGCCGTCCGTATCTACATATTCCATGCCAAAACGCTCTGCAAGTTGAAAATCTATTTGCACGGTAATGAGGGTATCTTCTTTACCATGCACATTTTTAATTTGAATATCAAGCTTAGGCCCATAGAAAGCGGCTTCGCCGTCAGCTTCTACATAGTCAATGCCCGAATTATCTAAAATTTTCTTCATAAAGCCCTGTACATGTTCCCACTCATTGGCATCGCCAATGTACTTATTTTTGTTGTTTTCATCCCATTTTGAAAAGCGGAAGCTTACATCTTCTAATAACCCGAGTTTTTCCAAGAAAAATTGGGCTAGGTCAATACAACCTTTAAATTCATCTTCAACTTGGTCAGGAGTACAGGCAATATGTCCTTCGGAAAGTGTAAACTGACGTATACGAATAAGACCATGCATTTCCCCAGACGCTTCATTGCGGAACAATGTCGCTGTTTCGTTAAGGCGCATGGGTAAGTCACGATAACTGCGCGTCTTGCTCAAGTACACTTGAAATTGAAATGGGCATGTCATAGGACGCAATGCCAGCATGTCTACTGCCTCATCATCTGCCTTTCCTTCATCGCCTAAAAGGAACATTCCATCACGATAATGCTCCCAGTGGCTAGAAATTTTATAAAGGTCGCGTTTTGCCATAAATGGCGTTTTGGTAAGCTGATACCCACGGCGCGCTTCTTCATCCTCTACAAAGCGTTGCAAAAGCTGTATCACTTTCGCACCTTTTGGCATAAGAATGGGCAAGCCTTGTCCAATATAATCTACTGTTGTAAAATATTCTAATTCACGTCCAATTTTATTATGGTCGCGCTTTTTTGCTTCTTCTACACGTTCTAAATAGGCTTCCAGTTCTGCTTTTGTAAAAAATGCAGTGCCATAAATTCTGGAAAGCATTGGTTTTTTTTCATCACCACGCCAATATGCACCAGCTACAGATGTGAGTTTAAATGCTTTAGCGTTCCCAGTACGGGGCATGTGTGGACCTGCACAAAGGTCAACAAATTCACCTTGTTTGTAAAATGACGCTTCTTCGGTGAGCCCTTCCAAAAGTTCACGTTTATATGGTTCGCCTTGCTTATCTACATAGGCAAACGCTTCATCCCGCGGCAGTGTAAATTTTTCCAGGGGCAAATTTTCCTTGACGATTCTCTTCATTTCCTTTTCAATATCATCTAGGTCTTGAGGTGTAAATGGTTTTGACGTTTCAAAGTCATAATAAAATCCGTCTGCAATAGAAGGTCCAATGGCTAACTTCACATCAGGATACAGCCTTTTTACTGCGTGAGCCAAAACATGCGCCGCCGTATGGCGTAATGCATTGATATCTTTTTCCATATATAATGTCCTTTCACGACTGCTTCACAGTCATTTTATAATGGGCATAACCTTAGAATTTGTCAAAAATTTTTATTATAATACCACATATTTGAAAGAGGCAAAAGACTATGTTCAATCCTTTTAAAGAAGCCGAAGATAAATTACAATTTGCTAAACTATTAGACCGCCTAACAGCTGCACAAAAAAAGCACCAACCTACATTTTCAGACTTTCTAGACCCTGCACGTTGCGCAGCATTTTTAACCCTATTGGAAAAACATGCAGAGATATTGCCTAAAGCCCAAGGGGGACATGAAAACGCCGAACGTAAAATGATTGGGTTCATACCTGAATTTCTTGAAGATTCAACATTCCCAATCACCCCTATTGCCATCACTTACAATGAAAAATTCTCTAAAGCACCCACCCACCGAGATTATTTGGGTGCAATACTTGGGTTGGGGTTAGACCGTGGTAAAATAGGCGACATTCTGCTGGGTGAATCAGGCGCAATACTTTATACATCCAATGATATCGTGATATTTATTTGTGAGTATCTTACCCAAGTTGGGCGTGTTTCTGTAAAAGCTGATACAAACCAAACCATCCTAGGAACAGAATCTACAGGTATCCAGTGCAGAATTACCGTGCCGTCTATGCGGCTTGACGCGGTACTTGGCGCAGCCTTTAATATTTCCCGAGGAAAAGCGTCTGCCCTCATTGACAGTGACAAGGTTTTTGTCAATTGGAAACCAACAAAAAAGACCCACATCATAGCCACGGGCGACGCAATAACCGTGCGCGGGCTTGGGCGAGTCTTCATAGATTCAGTCGAGGGAAATACAAGAAAAGACCGAATTGTACTAAAGGTTACAAAATTGTAAAGTCATCATCCTGTTTTATTGTATTAAACTGAGCCTGTTTCAAAAGTAAATCCTTTGCCATGCACATTAGACACCACATCTGTGACGCAAAAGGCTTCTTTATCATGCCTGTCAATAATTTCAATAAGTGACCGATAACTACCTTTGTCAATTGTCACCATCAGCATAGGCAGTTCTGTTTTCTCATACGCACCTTTTGCAGAAATTATAGTTACGCCCCGTTTAATTTCATCCATAATATCCTTCGCAATTGCCTCATGATGTTTGCTGATAATATGCACACGTTTCACTTTATTTGTTCCGTTTTCAATATAGTTCATAACAATCATGGTGATGAATATAGATAAAATTGCAAAAAAGAACGTATCCACATCAAAAACCAATAGACAAAGTGTAACCACTACACCATCAGCAATAAACAGACCAATAGAGGGACTAATGCCAAAATATTTTTTCATAATCAGCGGCGGAACAGCCGTTCCCCCACTACTTGCTTTGTGATAATAAAGCATAGACACTGCAATGCCAAAAAGCGCGCTTCCAATTATCATAGAAAGCATCCTATCTTCAACCAGCGTATACTGGGGAATAAGCCCAATAAACACAGGTAAAAGTCCTGCCCCAATGACTGTGTTAAAAAATACTTCCTTGCCAAGGAAAGCAAGGGCAAGCAACACCACAATGCCATTGCCAATCCACACAGTAATTGCACGGTCAAAACCCATGTAGGCTTCTAAAATAACCGCAAGTCCTGTAAGCCCACCTGCCGCTATATTATGAGGTCCAAGAAACATATTGACCCCCACGGCAATCAAGTTAATGGCCAGTACAATAAAAAATAACTTCTTAATCCAATACTTTGCTGTATCCATTTACAACACTCCATTCATTGCTAATCTTATATTTTTTATTATTTCCGGCTCTTGTGGGGGTATTGGCTTTTTACCTGAAACAGTAAAGCCCTCTTGTAAAGCCGCATACATAAACTTATCCATCTTTGCTTTCTCATTATCTTCATACCATGGTCTTCCATTTGACTTAGAAGCAATCGACCAGGATTGTGTTGCCTTTTTGATAATATCAACAAACGCACTATATTCAGGTTGTTCATTTATGGGAAATCCATACCCATTAAGAAAATCTGATTCTAAACAACCACTATCAAATAATGGAACATTCACCCCTCTGATTGGCAGTGGAACAATGCCTTGTAAAATATCCAACTCCCAAAAAGACCCTGAATTATCCAACATCGGTGCAACTTTATCACCTATGTAGGCATAATCGCCACGGTAATAGTCTCTAAAAGGTGCTTTATTACTGCTGTCTGTATCTATGATGAGAATGATACCTTTAAAATCATTTCTTCCAATATTCGTATCCAGTAAAATTTTATCTGACGGCGACCATTCATGCATATTGAGTACACGCCGCTTTCCACTCATTTGAATCACTTTAAAGGATAATGCAGGACTTACCGCGCTTAAATACTGTTCATAAATACGCTTATCTGTTGAGCCTTCCACCACAATAAGCCATTCATATTTAGACGCGCCTATCATCCCCTAACCTCCCAGCCTTCACCCATGACTGTTGGAAATAGAGAAGCATTATACTGGGTAGGGATGATTTCATTATCCATCCGTCTATGCAGGCGGACAAGACTGGCATCGTCACCGCTGTGTTCAAAAATATTGCAAAATGCCCTCACACAATCATCACTGTGGGTGGTTGCAATGATTTGAATATTTGGAATGTTGGACGCAAAAGTTGATAGATAATTCCACATTTCACGGGTCACACTATAATGTATGCCTGCACCAATTTCATCAATTAAGATAATGATAGGCATATTCAATGCTTCGGAAGCTTTAAATTGCTCAGATATTTCAATCATGGCAATTAAGGTACTTATCCAAGTGACAACACCGTTGCCAAGTGTCCCAAGAGAAAATTCTCTTTCATTATCAAGCACGGCACTTAATCCATTTTCACGGCTGGTTATTCTTATATCTGTCACACGGGGGTTGATTAACTTTAAAGCTTCTGTAAGACGCTTTGACATTTGATATGACAATCCTTTTGGGGCAGCTTGCATCAGGGCAAAGTCCAAATAAGCACAGGCACTAAAGGCTTGATTTTTTGAAGGCACTAAGTATAACCCTCCATTTGGATTTAAAATTTGCGCTTTCTTGCTTACTATTTGATTATCACTACTTTCTTCCTGCCACTCAAAAAGTGCGATATCTGTCATAGAGTCAATCATTAGACCTCTAATATTTGCAGCTGTTATCATCTGTGGGTCAAGTTCGTTAATACTAGCCTTACTATACTGCCACTGCCAACCAGTATTGTCGCTTTTTTGAGCTGAAACAATGCTTGGCTCTTGACTAACCATGGGCAACTCTTCCCAAAAGCGTTTATAATCATATGCAGGATAGCCTACAGGTGTTGGCACGCCATTTGGATGGGCAACACCTGCACCTTGGGTGCGTTCATACCGTGTTAGGGGAAGTACATCTAGCTGGGTTTCAGAAAATAGGCAGTAAAGCCCTTCTAACACGCTGGTTTTGCCTACTCCATTTGTGCCTGTTAATAAAGTGACTTTGGACAATGGCACTGTGATATTTGTAAAGCCTCTGAAATTCTTTAGCGTGACAGCGTTAACCATGTTCTCACCTCATAATATGATTATAGTTTGCATTTTCTCCATGTATTATCACATATCATACGAATCATCTTTGATGCCCAATAAATTTTCCTCACCTGTATAGATTTGAACATCCCGTAAACTGCGGTTGATGACATTGGTGCGTGTACCCATAAGATTTTCAATTTCTGTCCCTGCTTTGGTTATATGCTGATGGGTTTTTTTGAGTATGTCTTCAAATTTGCCAAATTCTTTTTTAACTGCGCCTAGGGTTTTTTCAATATCCGCCGCACTTTTTTGAATTTGCAAAGTTTTAAAGCCCAGCTGTAAAGAATTTAACATAGCAGAAAAAGTAGTCGGCCCTGTTATCACGATATTGTTTTGGCGTAACTCTTCAAAAAAAGCGGCTTCGCGGGCAATTTCTGCATAAAGCCCTTCTGTAGGAAGAAACATGACAGCAAAGTTTGTAGTCTCTGGCGGAGAAATATATTTGTCACGAATATCCTTGGCAAAAGTGCGGATACGGGCAAGTAATGCTTTGCGGGCAACTTCCACTTCCTCTGCATTTCCAGTTTCATAACTGTCTAAAAGCCGCTCATAGGGTTCGAGAGGGAATTTTGAATCAACAGGTAAATATACATGTCCGCCAAATTCTGTACCAGGGAGTTTTACAGCATATTCTACCCTTGCAGAAGAACCGATTTTAGTAGAAACCTCTTTATCATATAAATGACTGGGAAGCATATCCTCAATAATTTGCCCCAGTTGAACCTCGCCTAAAATCCCTCGGGATTTTGACCCTGCTAAAATTCTATTTAAAGAACCTACAGATTGGGCAACGGTTTTCATTTCACCTAACCCTTGATTAACACTTTCCAGTTGATGACTAACAATTTCAAAAGACTTTTGTAACCGTGTTTCCAATGTTTTCTCTAGCTTTTCATTGACTACATGACGCATTTCATCCAGCTTCTTTTCATTAGAGGTTTGAATGCCTGTGAGTTTATTATCCACACTTGTACGAATAGCCTCAAGCCCATCCGAAGTATGCCGTAAAAAGCTGTGCAAGCCCTCTTGCATGTCAGTGGAAAGCCCAGAGATAGCCTTTGTATTAGACTCGCGCCCACTATTGAAGGTTTGCATTAGGCTATCCCGCACACGGTCAAGCCGTCCGTCAATTTCCTCACGCAAAAATCTATTATCACTTGTAATGTGTGAGAATAAGTCTTCTCGGATTTTGTGCAAAAAATTTTCGGTCTTTTTTGCATTCATAATCATCATAATGATAACCACAACAAGTAAAATCATTACACCAACAACACCTGCAAGTAAAAAAATTTCAATAAAATCAATCATTTAAGTATCCCTCCATAACCTTGATATGTAAAAAAGGAGCTGCCGTATTCGACAGCTCCTCAAATTTTAATTTAATTCATGTTTAGCCATTCATAGCTTCTGCCACTTCTGCGGCAAAATCTACTTCTTTTTTCTCAACACCTTCGCCTTTTTCAAAGCGGGTGAAAGATTCAATTTTAAGGTCTGCACTTACAGATTTAAGATAAGCACCTACAGTAAATTGTCCATCTTTTACATACTCTTGGTCAAGCAAGCAAATTTCTTTAAAGTGCTTGGCAAGACGACCTTTGACCATGCCTTCAATAATGTTTGCTGGTTTTGGCTTTTCAGATTCTTCGTTTTCTTTAAGCGCCGTTCTGGTGAGTAGCTCTGTTTCGCTTTTTTTGAAATCTTCAGGCACATCATCAGCAGAAAGAAACTGTGGTGACATAGAAGCAATTTGCATACACACGTTGCGCCCGGCTTCAAGCACTTCATCAGTAATATTTGCAGAAGAAATTTTAATCAAAGCACCAATACGCCCGCCGCCATGAATATACTCTACAACGGCTTCACCTTCACCTGCATTGTAACGTGCAAAACGGCGAAGACCGATATTTTCACCAATAATGGCTACTTTTTGGGTAAACATATCCCCAACGGTTTGAGATGGGTCTGCTGCCCATTTTTCTGTAAGCAATGCTTCGGGACTTTCTGCTTTTGAATTTAACACTTGCTCTGCGGCTTGCTTTACAAATGCTACAAAATCTTCATTTTTAGCCACAAAGTCTGTTTCACTGCTGACTTCAACCATTGCACCATTTTTGCGGTCAGGGGTGATTGCTGTAGCCACAAGACCTTCTGCGGCTATACGTCCAGCTTTTTTTGCGGCGGCAGCAAGCCCTTTTTCACGCAAAATTTCAGAAGCACGTTTTACATCACCATTGGCTTCTACAAGGGCGTTTTTACAAGCAGACATGCCCGCGCCAGTCATTTCTCTTAACTCTTTTACCATTGCTGCGGTGATTTGCATATTAAAACTCCTCGTTAATTTTTTCTTCAATTCCAGCTTCAACTGGGGCGGCTTCTCCAGAAACTTCCTCTGTGTCTTGTTCACCTTGTTTGGCTTCCAAAACAGCGTCAGCAAGTTTACCTGCAATGAGTTTAATTGCACGAATCGCATCATCATTACCAGGAATCACGTGGTCAACTTCGTCTGGGTCGCAGTTTGTATCTACAATAGCCACAATTGGAATACCTAGTGTTTGGGCTTCTTGAATTGCAATGCGCTCTTTACGGGAGTCTACAATAAACAGCACGTCAGGTACGCGCTTCATTTCTTTTACGCCCCCTAGATTGCGCTGTAGTTTTTCCATTTCATGCTCAAGCTTTGCCACTTCTTTTTTTGGAAGCAACGCCATACGTCCGTCTTCTTGCATTTTTTCAAGGTCTTTTAGGCGTTTTACGCGAAGCTGCATGGTTTTAAAGTTGGTTAGCATTCCGCCTAGCCAACGTTCGTTGACATAGTACATGCCGCAACGAATTGCCTCTTCTTTGATGGATTCTTGGGCTTGTTTTTTTGTACCAACAAAAAGAATCTCCCCGCCATCTGCAATAATTTCACTGACTGCACGATAGGCTTCGTCAATTTTGCGTACGGTTTTTTGCAAGTCTACAATGTAAATACCGTTACGCTCTGCAAAGATATACTCTGCCATTTTTGGATTCCAGCGTCTGGTTTGATGACCAAAGTGTACGCCAGCTTCCAAGAGTTGTTTCATGGATATAACTGCCATTCAGGCACCTCCTTGGGATAATTTCCTCCACGGGCTTACACCCTGCCCGTGTGTGTAGTTGTCTACAACTTTCGCATTATACATGGTTTCTAAGAATTTGTCAAAAAATAGGCTTCCAGATTTATGTTTTGGGGTATACCGCTGGCAATTGCCTTGTTTGCACAGATACCTGTCATAATAGACATCACCCCGTCTTTTACACCTGCGGCACGCTTAAACTTATCAGGGGCAGGATTATCTCCAAAAATATCTTCAAGCATGACAATGTCCCCACCCCCATGTCCCCCTGCTTTTGTTTCCACTTCCACAGCATAGGGTGCGTCAAACATTGGGTATACCATGATATTTTTAGTCTTTAATGCACCTTCGTCATTGCGATTGCCGCCAGCATTGATATAAGATTTTTCCACGACTTTATACTCTATGCGCCCTTTTGAGCCATTCAAATTAACACTAAAGCCCTCCCATGGCATGTAACTGTTAAGGGAGTAGGTTAAAATTGCATTGGTGTTGTATTTCACAAGCACGCCCATGGTGTCTTCAATGCTGATATCGTCAGAAAATACGCTTCTGTCACGAATATAACCACTGTCTTTTTCTGCGTCAAGGTATAGTCCTTTTAGGGTAGGATTCTTCTCCATATCAATTGCAAAGGGGTCGTCTTTGATTGGGCTTTTATGAGAACGAGGTGTAAATGCTGTCATGCCGCGTTTTTCTGCATTATGCCGTCCGTAAAAGTTTAAGTCACCAAAAGCAAAAACATTTTCAGGCTCTGCGCCTAACCAAAAGTTAACCAAGTCAAAATGATGGGTGGACTTATGCACCAGAAGCCCGCCGCTATTATGCTTGTTGCGGTGCCAACGGCGGTAATAATCCGCACCATGGGATGTATCCAAAAGCCATTCAAAATGAACGCTAAAAACATCGCCAATGACACCATCCATGATTAACTCACGGATTTTTGTATTATTCGGTGCGTAACGATAGTTGAATGTGACGCGCAAATCACGCCCTGTGCGCTTGATTGCATCCACAATGTGCTTGGTCTTTTTTTCGTCAATGGTCATAGGCTTTTCTGTAATCACATCACAGCCTTTTTCCATTGCCCGCACAATATAGTCATGATGGGTGCGGTCGGTTGAGGTGACAATGACAAAGTCCGGCTTTGTCTCGTCAATCATTTTTTCAAAGTCCAAGTAACCATACATTGGAATGTCTGCATGTCCATGTTTTGTGATTTGCCTATGGGTATAGTGCATACGGGTTTCACTTTGGTCACAAAGTCCAACGATAGTACATGTATTTTTATATGTTGTAGCAATGGCATCATAAAACATGGCAGCCCGTGAGCCTGTGCCTACAATTGCATATTTCTTCATAAAAATTTCACTCCTTTACAAACTGGCAGCGGCCACACTTTGTCCAACTCTTCTGGCTTTTTCGTCAGGTGTATGCATGTTAAAGCTGTATTTGGGGTATTCTTCGGATATGACCTTTTTTGCGGTTTCCAAAATAAGATTGCCGCCTTCACCACTCATGACACGTCCCAGAAGCAACACATGTTTGAACTTGTATGAATCCCAATAATAGGGCAGTGTATGCCCAAGGTAACAGCCAATTGAGCGAAAAATATCCCTTACGATTTCAGCTTGTGATGAATCACTCATCATCTCTTGAATCATTTTTAACTTTTCACCAGGGGACAATGTTTCAGGGATTGGCAAGCCCGCTTTTTGCGCCAGTTTTATTACACCGTCTTGGGAGAAATATTTTACGCCACAACCTCTGTCCCCTGCCCATTCATCAATCATTGCGTAAGGGGCGGCATCAACAGGACAAAAGGCAAGTTCATTTAGCCAGCCTTTTATATTGCCGTTTTCGTCAATATATCCCCCTGCTTCACTTGTTCCCATGGCAATGCCCAGCACATTATTTTCCCCAAATTCCATTGCACCAGCTAAAGCAGTCACATCACCATCATTTACAACGGTGAGGGGCACATCGCCTATTTCCTTAGCCGCACGAATGTAAATATCTTTGACTTGTGCGTCAAATGCATTTTGGGGAACTTTTAAAAATAAGGATGCTGCCATGGTGCGGTTATTGATATAAATACCCGCAGAACTTACACCAATGGAATCTACACGAGGCAGTTTGGATGCGGCAGTTTTTAAAGCAGAAACAATACCTTCAAAGTGATAATTGGGGTCAGGGTTAATTTTAGGGTGCCAGACAACTTCCTCACTAAAAATCGCTTCACCGTCAATGACGGCAGAAACTTTCCTATCACTTCCGCCTGCGTCAAAACCGATACGGCAGCCATCACGCTTTCCGCCAACTGGCTTAGATTGCTCATTTTCAAGGGGCTTTTCACTAAAAGGCAGGGACAATACTTCAAATGGCTTTTCATATACTTTTGACATAAAACCATTGTCAAAGGCATATTGCCCGCTTTTTGAAAATGCTTTTTCTATATGTGCGGCAATATCATCATCTCCGCAAATGGTTACTTTATAACCGCCGCGGGCCCACAGCAAAAACTTTACAGCACGTTCAACAAAATATTTGTCTGCTTCATGGTTTGTGCCTGTAATCCATGTATCTTGCACTGTGCGTAAGCCCCCGTCCCGCTCTACACAAATGGCAATCGGCTTTTTGGCTTGTTTTAAAAATTCATGATTAAACCGCCCCATGGGAATAAAGCCTGAATCATAAGTGGGAATATTTTTCAAATCTATTGTAATACCTAAAAATTTCATGTCTCCACCTCTTTTTTTCAATCTTATGCTTAGTCAATGTCTTTGTCAATCTTGATTCTTAGAATATTTCAATATATACTAATTACCACCATTTTACAGGAGATGATGTTCCCTTGAATATAAAAAAATCCTTTTTGATTGCAGGGGCAATTGCTTGTTTATCCCTTATGACTTCTGTTGCAACAGTTGTCACTTTATTGGCACGTGATGCTGAAAGGTATGAAAACTACCCAGATACATGGCTTTCCATTGGGTCAACAGAAATTTCTGGCGACACACTGTATTTTGACCAAATGGATATGACTGGAATAAACCGCCCAATAGATACAGATGGGGGAAACTTGGTCAACCCGCCTATGCGCACCAATTTTTTAATGATTGGATTAGACAATCACTTGCTTACCGACGCACTGATGGCAGGAACTTTCTACCGTGACACAGGCAATATTCACTTGATGTCCATTCCGCGGGATATGTATACGGAGATTCCCCGTCACCGTAAAGAACAAATGCGCACAGATGGAATCCGTATGCCCTCACCAGTGAAAATCAATGCAGTCAGAGCCTTTGGCGGGCGTGAGCGGGGTGTAAATTATTTGCAAGCCCAGCTTGGTGAAATGCTTGGGGTAGAATTTGATTACTATATAGAAGTAGAGCTTTCAGCATTTAAAAAAATTGTTGATGCCATTGGTGGGGTAGAAATGCATATTCCTCACCCCATGGTGTATGATGACCCTTATCAAAATCTTTCCATCAATATTCCAGCAGGAACCCAGTTGTTTGACGGCGCAATGGCTGAACATGTTGTGCGCTTCCGCTCTTTTCCCATGGGAGACTTAGGGCGAAACCATACGCACATGGAGTTTATGTCACAACTCATCAAACAAATATTAACCCGCGAAGCCCTTATGAATGACCCACTAACCCTTGCAAATATTGTGTTAACAGATGTGCGTACAAATGTAGGGTTAGATTTTGTGCGATATCTGCCATACCTTGGAAGTATCAATAGAGAGGGGATTTCTGCCTTTGTCATGCCTGGGACTGGACAATATATTGATGGTGTATCTTGGTTTATGCCAGATACCCAAGCCCTTCCAAATGTAATCAACCAAGTATTTTATGCTGATGTTTAAGCTTGATAAATATAGCGAAGTCCCCTTATATCGGCAACTTGCTGATACCATTGCAGAAAAAATCATTTCCGGGGAAATTCCGCCTGCTTGCAAACTGCCAACCATCCGTGCTTTATCAAAGCAATTACAGATAAACAATACCACCATTGTTGCCGCATATAAATTTTTAGAGCAAAAACGGGTGGTGTATGCGATTCGCGGCAGTGGAACATTTGCGGCAAAAATATCAAAACCAATAGATGAGGTCAAACCACAACTACAAATCACCCACAACTTTAATGACATGACCCCTGACACAGCATATTTTCCTACAGATAAGTTGCGTCACGCTTTTGACACAGTACTCATGCGGGATGGGGCAAAAGCATTCGACCGTCCTTGTTGGGGAGGTTGTGAATCCCTTAAAGAATCATTGTGCGAATTTTTAAAAACTGCACATGTTTCAGCCAGCCCACAAAATATTCAAATTTTAAATACCATGTATCAAGGAGTTGAAATGACAGCAGAAGCCATAATAAACCATGGGGATACGGTTTTAGTAGAATCTCCATCTTCTCAAGAAGCAAGGGCCATTTTCACATCTTATGGGGCGCGGATTATTGAAGTGCCTATCGTCAACGGCACGCTTGATTTATGTAGATTTGAGGACTTGGCAAAAAAATATCAACCAAAATTATTTTTTTTAACGCCAACATACCAGAACCCTACTGGAATGTGTTATAATGATAAAGTCCAAGAGATTGTTTTAGGGTTGGCAGAGGTTTTAAACGCATATGTACTTGAGGCAGACCATTTAAGTGACCTGTATTATGGCACACTTGATACACGGCCATTTCCTTTAAAAGCAAGGGATAATAACGACCGTGTGATTTATGTCAAAAGTTTTGACAAGGTTTTATCATCGGGAATGCCAAGCTTTATGTGTTTTCCCACAGCACTTTCAAGCCGTTTTAGTGATGCAGAGCAAGCACCAGGCTACATACAGCGGGGGTTTGACTGGTATATACGAAGCGGCGGTTTTGCTGAACATTTGCTTTTTTTACGAAAGCAGTATTTGCGAAGATATCACAAGATGCAATTGGCAGTAGAAACGTATCTTTCACCATTTGCTTCATATATAATACCCGATGGGGGTTTAAGTTTTTGGATTACCCCTCATATCTTTCAAGATTTTTCGGGTAAGTTTCTTCATCGCAAAATACTTGTTACTCCAGGAAAAATTTTTACAGGTGGATATGATTCGTCTTTTCGCATAAGTTTTGCAAATATGCCTGAAGAAAAAATTTCTGAAGGCATAGGCGTTATCGCATCTATTTGGGGGAGCATGGATTATGAATAAAGTACGGTTGATACTGGCTGTCAAAGATTTGGAGTTAATAAACCGCGTTAAAACGTCTTTGGCGAGGCGGCCTTTAGTTGATACGATTTTAACCGTCACGCGCCCTATAGAAGCAGAAAATAAAATTGACCGCAACGGCATTAACATTTTATTGTGGGATTTAGACGAATTTAAGCTTGACCGATTTTGGATGCAGCAATTACAATCACGGCATATGCTTTACATCATCTTTACATCACTTGCCAGTGGTTCTTATTTATCTGTACCCAAAAGCGGCAAGGAAGAGTTTTTACAAAAGCCTGCTGTTTTTACCAATGTCACAGCACTTAGATTTTGTTCAACACTAGAAAGCCAAATGGACGGGCTAGTTAAACGTCAGCGTCCTCCATCTATGAGGGATTGGGTGAAAATGATAGACCCAAACAGTAAACAAAAAATAATCGCCGTAGGCTCTTCTACAGGGGGCACAAACGCATTAGAACTTCTTTTAAAAACCTTGCCGCCAGACGTGCCGCCTATGGTGATTGTCCAACATATGCCCAGCGGTTTTACAAAGCTTTTTGCAGACAGGCTTAATGCTATTTACAGGCAGGATATTCGTGAAGCCCAGTCGGGTGATTTTTTAATGCGTGGGCGGGTACTCATTGCCCCTGCTGACAAGCACATGCGCATTATTCGCCAACAGGGGAAACTTGCAGTAGAATGCTATATAGGCAATCGTATTCATGGGGTCATGCCTGCGGCAGATATTTTATTTGAATCGATTGCAGATGTTGTCAAGGGTGATGCTGTGGGTGTCATTCTTACAGGCATGGGCAATGATGGCGCAAAAGGGCTGCTTCGTATGAAAAATGCAGGTTGCAAAACCATTGGACAAGATGAAGCCACATGCGTTGTATATGGAATGCCAAAAGCGGCTAAAGCCCTTGGCGCAGTAGACCACGAACTGCCGCTGGATAAAATCCCTGAAATGATTTTACATCTTGCTAGTAAGTGAATTAAAAAAAATAGAAGCCCCTTAATACTATTGATAATAAGCCATTTTGTTTTAGCTTTTAAAACAAAATGGCTTATTTGTGTTTTCAGATGGTGTAATTATTTTTTGACAAAATCTGTTGACACTTTCAAAAGTTAGATTATACTAAATTAAAACAAACCTCTACAAGAATCCAATCTGTGTACGCAATGTTTCTATTGACGATAATTGGATAACTTTCACATTGATTAAGGAGGTAGCTGAACCTAGACATTGAGGACGGCAACACCAATATTACCCCTATCGAATCTATGATAGAAAATGAAAAAAGAACAGCGATAGCACCAGGTACATTAAAACATTTTTATCAAACTCGCCATAGAATCAAAATAACAGAAAGAACAGGTGAAAGATAATGCCAGACGGATTTATAGGCAGACCAGCCTACACATACTTAAAACGTATAGAAGAAGCCCATGCCCTTGCAAGGGACATCATTAGTCAATCCCCTGCCGTTGGGGTACAAGAACCTAGGCTCATTCGATTACCCTATGAAGCAGTGGATGCCATGTCTGGTCATTTTAGTACGGGTCACGGGCATTCTGGCAACATTGTTTCTAATCAACAGATGTATTATGACTTGGCATACAAAATCAGCCGTTTATGTGACAAGGTGGGTCATCTTGTATACAGTACTGCCACCAGTATAGAAACCATGACCCAAACCATCTTTAAACTACCCCAAGCCGTGCCTAGAATCACAGAAATCACCAGCAACTTAAAAAACGATTTAGCCACATTTGAATCTATTTCAGACACTTTAAGAAGACAAACCATGCAGTTTGGCGGAGAACTAGCCATGATAGGGGATGAGGAAGGAACATTTCCTATAGAGTTTGTATGGAATGAAGGACAGGCAGAAGAAGTAAGGGCAAGAAGTGAATCTGCCCTAAGAGAGCAAATCAATGAACTCCTTGACGCTTCTGCACGGTTTAAGCTTCGGGCTGATGAACTTATTGCAGAAGCAGAGCGTATCGAAGCCAGACTGCCGATTCAGAAAGCCATCTCCCATATTGTATGGAGAGAGTACAGGGATGATGAAGGCAATGAGCGGTCTTATCAAGACACAGTAACAGAATGGGTCACAGACCATCCTGCCACTGCCCAAGCCCGCGCCCAAGCACAGGAGCTTAGAGAACAAGCCAGAGAACTACGCCGTGTGGCTTCTGAATTTTCACGCACTGCTGGTGATTTAGAAAAGGCTATCATCTCTACCAATCACCGCTTCCGTCAAATGCACCAAGAAGCCTTGGACATAGACGCAAGATTC
>Ga0136643_10003087_pt1 | contig 22191 bp, 10 predicted proteins | sample TergutLab28metaG_FD_96883 | JGI IMG/M metagenome (GOLD analysis project Ga0136643, IMG submission 96883) | Labiotermes labralis P1 segment gut microbial communities from Petit-Saut dam, French Guiana - Lab288 P1 (version 3) (version 3) | ecosystem: Host-associated > Arthropoda: Insects >... | reverse complement strand
CGTTGTGCAGTACCGTTGTGCAGTACCGTTGTGCAGTACCGTTGTGCAGTACCGTTGTGCAGTACCATTGTGCAATACCATTGTGCAGTACCATTGTGCAGTACCATTGTGCAATACCATTGTGCAGTACCATTGTGCAGTACCATTGTGCAATACCGTTGTGCAGTACCGTTGTGCAATACCGTTGTGCAGTGCCAATTGATCAGCATTATCTAGTATAAATGTTGTACAGAAAAAGAGTTTTTTTTAAACAGGAAAGTAAAAATCCCTGGTTTCTATGATCTGTTAACAAATGAAGTGTATGAAAAATAAACGCAGCATAAAGGAGTGAAAAATAAACAGAGAAGAAAATAAATAATGAGATACGTAAAAAAAATTCTAGGTTTTCGTAATACTTATCTAGCCCGGTCGGAATTAATCTCAAAATTTGTTGTACCGTTAATTAGTCCATCAGTAGGTAACCACCGATTGGGATTACTGTAATTTCCTGGACGTGCGGGTACCGAGCTATTCCCGGGGATAAAGCGGCCGGTGGGTGGCGTTAACCACCCACCCCATCTAGTGCTTAAGTTAAAGATAGAGTAGAGCTATACCTCCACTTCTCCTCTTTGCCTTCATAGCAGGTTATAAGGCGAACTTCACCTTTACATTTTCCTGGAGACGAGGAAACGGCTAGGAGGCGATCACTGCCAGTGATTCAGAAAATCACTTTCAAATTCTCAAAGGAGCGCCCCTCTGGCAGTGAAGCGCCTCCCTTCCAATTTAAAGCTTACGTAAAAATGGACGGATTGCCTGGTCATGCCCAGGGCTTTGATAAATGCTCGGCTAGACAACATATCCCCTGCCTTCCCATGTGATCTAGTAATTTACTTCTACGAGGAGACGAAGAGGGTCGAAACATCCAACATGGCACATGGGTTACGACAGCGTCCCACTTTTTCGGCCACTGGGTGCCAAACCGACCAACCGGGAAGGAGACTACATCATAACAGAAAGCACATGCGATATGCCAACGAGTTGCAGCCGTCAAACTCGGGGTTTCGTTGGAACCTGCATCATGAAGCCCAGCGGACAACTCTTCTTGTCACAGATTAGGTGGGCTAATATATAAGTCCCCGCTCAAGACCCGGTAGCGACACCCGGAAACTCCAAGGCACGACACGTCATCGAAAGTGTCCAGCAGCTCGGTTATGCCAAGTGTGAAAGGGCATGTGCCTCAAATCTAGTCGGGCGAGCTCCTTCAGAGCATCCAAGAGGGTCGCGCAAAAAAACTCTGCTTCTGTCGTAGTAGGTCATGCGCGTACCTCTCTGTGTCGTGTTCTGGCCTCTAAATGACTTGCCAGCTGGCAGTAATGAACTACTTTCCCAAGAGGAAAAAAATGTAGCTCCCCTAAAGCAGCAACAAATCAAAACTTCGTATTTGTATTTGGGGTCAAAATTACGTGTGGTTTCCTGGAATTGGTACCAGCGGCGTCTTCTGGTGGAATCACGACTCGGCAGAAGGGGAAACCTTCTGCTGGTGCCCGAGATTGCCGACGGATATGGATCTACAGATGGCGTTCTGCTATTCATTGGCCGGATGAGCGTGTGAACGTATGGCATTTCTTCACTACCGATGCTTCCTCCTGCAGGCGCAGAACCTTGAGAAAACTGTGCTTGAATCGGATGTGCGAAAGAAGATGTAGACCTTAGATAACCACATGCAGGAAGTACTGCAGGTTCCAAAAACACGACGAAATCTGAATTTCGAAAAGTGATTCCCCTGACGCACCATTTCATACTGTCAGTCACGCGGGCGCCCCAGCTGTCGAAGGTGTCTTCTTTCACTTAGCTCTGTGGACTGCATGTTAAGGTGAAGTCATGCCGCATCGGAGAGGTAGCTACCAACACTTTGGCCACACGTAACTGAACTGCGGCTACATACCTATTTGATGCTAAAATCACAGGCAATTGTGTAATCCAAAGGAGCAACTCAAAAGTTGCATTTGCGTGGGCAATCATTCTACATTTTGTCAAGGTTGTACTAAGATGGCAAGGTTGCTGCTGTAAAGCGAGGGTATAGAGCGCGGCCGGAGGGACAGTGCATCCGTGCGGCATGCTGAAACCGATATGCCTGCATCTTAGCTCTGTCCTGAAGAGTGGGATTTAGGCTAGGGCCGAAACCGCGTTGTTCAACGGAATTATCTCGTCAAGGCACACACTTCTTTAAACACAGCACCCCTTACTGGCCCTGTCAAACAGGCCTTCAACAGACCAACTCCTGAACAAGAGTCGTACAACTGAAGCTGTTGAGCCTACGGCTAGGTTTCAATGAACCATATTTAGGTACGGTAACTGGAACCTACTCCATTCGGTCTGTCACCCCTCGAAGGAATTGCGAATTTCCTCAAGAAACTTCCTATTTAGTTTTCTGTTGAGCTCAATTCTCTATTCTCCCATAGACCGTTTTTTCCATACAGGGAGGAATCGCCCTTACCCTGTACCAACAAATGGAACCTTCTTCATAGCCGAGTGTGTCAACATTGTGTACGGGCAATAAAAGCGGAAAGCCTCATATGTCGCCTGCTGAAATGCAGATGCTATTCGCTGCAGGAAGTTCTTCCCTAGTCTGCAGGGCATCTGTTTTAGACATTCCTCAAACTGTGTCGTGACTTACAGTGGTTAACAAACTATGTTTTCGACCGAAGGGATCGTCTGACGAAGGAAAGTGGCACGGAAATTCTCTTCTTCAGACCTTAGGTAGTTGTGCCCTACCCGTCTCAGGTCTAAGGCACCCGGAGGATATTAAAATAGAAAATGAAAAAGATAACAATAATACTCGCAGCGTCTTACTTTGCACCCGCTCATTCGTGGTCGAATCGGACAAGTCTGATTACCTCGGAGGACCGTTTTCCATCTTGATGCTAGACCATCTCAATGCGAAGCACGGGGACTGAAACTTCGGATTCATCACGACAATTGATTTGCTTCCACATAAATCTGCGAACGATAATTCCTTCAACTGTAAAAGGGATTCCCCATGAAGGTTCCTTGCCAAAGCAATCATGGTGACTAAAGACCTCGTTTTACCTGTTCACCTGTCCGGATCAAGTGCCAGTCCTGATCGACACTTCGTGTAAAAGACCATTTGTAAAATCTCAAAGCTGCTACACTTAAAAAGAGTGGTTTTGGCTGCAATTTATTTTTGCTCTTGAAGAACAACTGTGGAGATCTGGCAGTCCCCAGCGACACGGCACGCGACAAAAGCGTTGAGCAGCTGGCCAAGGCTATAAATTACTACTTTGCAGTATTAGCCCCTAAAGGATCTTCCACATGACGACATTCTGCTTGCTTTAGCATCAAGAGTTATGCATGAAATATTCCCGAATGATTTGCCGTGGAGGTAGTGAAAAGTAACTAAGTATGATGTTTGGCAGATCCAAACCCATTGCTTCAATAGGGTGACTTAGCGGTCGAAAGAGTGGAAAAATTTCGCGGTCCACGTTATTACAAGACCCACAGTAAAGTACTTCCCTGGTAGTCAACGTTAAAATTATTTTTTGCCCCTGCTGCACAATATTATTTTAACGTCTGTTAGAATATTCCAAAACTTCAGTTTCGGATCGAATATGAGAGGTCTATTGATACCAAATTCAGATCATATAACAACTCGCTCAGGTCTGCCTTAAGATTTTAAATGAAGGTTTGCCTACGAAAAAAAAGGGTCCAAACATCGAAAAATACTGTGATGATCTTCTGTCAGTAATGGATGTTTAGCTTGTCATTATAAGGCCATAATTTTCGTTCTCACATAATGTATAGCAGACTGGGTAATGTTAATTATGTCTTATGGGTTAAAGGTAAATTAGGGTATTGGATTTTAGTTGAGGGTCGGTGAGAAAACATTTTTACAGTATGTGTAGATGTTTATATATATATATATATATATATATATACATAGAGATAATCGACAGCACAGTGTATATATATAAACATAAACTCACACATAGAGAGTGTACTGTCGATTATCTGTACACTATATATATATATACATACATACATACATACACAATGTATCTGTACAATATATATATATATATATATATATAGTGTAATGTCGATTATCTGTACACTATATATATATATATACATACATACACAATGTATCTGTACAATATATATATATATATGTAGTGTAATGTCGATTATCTGTTATGCAGTTTATACATGCACGATCCTAAGTTGCTTATGACTAATGAAGAAGGTGGGAAATAAAGCGATGTAATGCCGAGTCCTCGAAAAAATCCTAAATCATAAAACAATCGGTATATTTCGTTAGTATTTACCCTAACAATAAGCCTAAGTTAAGTATGTATCACGCATGTAATCAATAAATTACAATTTTATTTTTTTCATGGCCCAATAATGTATGTTGTTTGTATTATCCGTGTTTATCGAATATCCGTGAGCTCAATCCCCATAATTACCCTGGAATATATATATATATATATTGTTGATATTTTCACCAACAGTGTAGATTTTGTTTTGCTACAGTCTACTTAGTTTCTACATTATTCCCGCCAGAACTAAGGCATTTACAATATCGTAGGACGAGCCTTCTTATGATTGTTGATATCACTACATGTCCTGTTTTCAACAGTCGTGTTGCAAATCTATACACTTCAGAATCGTTTTCAAACGTGCTGTCGCCCAACATTTGCTTAGGACTGGAAACACACGATAATCGCCTGGCGAATGCTTTCGCTGATATAATCACAGAATTTGTTTTTAGTCACGTAATTATGCCCCATGTAAATATTTTTATGACCGACTTTCATATTTGAGCTTCACCGCAACTCTTCATGTAATTTTTAAGCACTGCAAAGCAGAAATAATGAAACTTAAATGGTCTGTTGTCTCTTTCCGCTCCAGTGAAACAGCTAACGTCATTTGGCTGCGCCCATTAGTCAACTTGTCATAATATAGAGCACCTGACACGCCGTGAGCTGATCCCCTGAATTACAACAGAAATAAATTCCGTAAGATTTTTTGGAAGAGAGATGTGAAGTGTAGTCTTTGAGAAATCGTGTTGGCGTTTCGACATACCCTACAGTAACTGCTTCAGTGAGTCACACTTAGGTGATATTCTGACGTGCAAGAACAACAGACAGGCACGAAAATGTGGAACGTTTGAAATGGTGAAGAATTACGAATCATATGCGCGATGTCGACTGAGCGACGTGACTTCAAGTAGATCTAACGAGTAGAAGACAGTGCGTAATCGAAGCTGCGTAAACAAATTAACAATCACAGATATAACCCACACATATCATGAGAAAGGTAGGGTGGATAAACTTACACAGCCGAAGAGCAGTAAGTAGCAGAATCCTGGTCTTCCTATTTCATAATTTTTTTTGGGGGGGGGGTGGTGCGTCATCCCCGTTGTGTTGTTTCAAAAACAAAGAATTTTGTGTATTACACATACAGTCGAACAAAACTATATTTTACCTAGTAGTACAGTAGGTTTACAACTAACTGTTTCACCGTGTATGTTGGCCATCTTCAGGTTGTAATTTAACTTAAAGAGCAGCTATACAATATGTGTGGGGTGTATCATAGTGTCACACTGAGTGACACTATGATATTATTGCTAGAGTTTAATTAACTATATTTGTACATTATAGCGTGCTAGTTTTAAGTATAATGACACCAGTATTACTGATGATACTATTTATAACATATCCTTAGCGTTAAGTATAGTAACCTACTTTGACATATGTACATACATAAACAGCTAATGATAATTCACTCGTAACAGCCCTAGGTCATGGTACCCACCATTGAAACAACGAGATCTCGTTCCCCCCACCCAAACCCCAATACCCTAAAACAGCACCCCACACATCTTGTATAGCTGCTCTGTAAGTTAAATCACAACCTGAAGATGGCCAACATATAGGGCCGAAACATGTAGTTTTAAACCTACCGAACTTCTAGGTGAAATATAGTTGTGTTCGACTGTATGTGTAATAGACAAAAATTCTTTATTTTTTCTATTTCAGCTTCATTTTAACATTCTCAGTTCCACTGTCACTCAAGAAATATGGTTGACAGAACAGCCATTTGCATTGTTTTAGCCCTCGCAGTGAAATGTACGTAAATGATCCGAAAACATATGTGAGACAAACTTTATGGAGTTTGCTTGTGCCTACGAGGGCTGTTGCTGAACTGCCGAAGAATCTGAGGTTTGTTTTGGGTATAATTGGTAATTTACAACTGCTTGCTTTACGCTGTCGTCAATACGTTACTGACAGGTGCATGTCTGTCCTGAAGGGCCACATTCCTTAAACAATTATGGTTAAGTGATCACAAAACTCAACAACAATATTCACAACGCCCTGGCGCTGGACCCAAGGTACACTTCTACGATGTGAATTAATGAGTTTCCCTAAGTCGCCGCAGTTCACTGATTGTACGATTGTTTCTCCACTACACACACTTAGACTGTACGTAATACAAAGTAGGCCTTGTGCATGTCAGTAGAGAGAGTCCCACTTTGTCGGCAACCATATTTATTTACATATGACGTCACTTCTGGAAGATGTCATTGACCCAGCCGCCATCTTTGTTTACACAACGTGACTGTGACGTCACTTCCGGCTGCAAAAGTGGAATCTTCTCTACTCATGTCGTGAAGGCATGTGAAGAATATGAGGTATAGCTCTACTCATTCTTGTGGGAACACGGTGGTACATTTAGTTGAAGCTCTGCTCTATAAGCCGCATGGACGTAGGAATTTTTCATTGACTTAATCCTTCCGGCCACACTCCTGCCTTGGACTCTACTCACCCTCTAACAGATGAGTATCAGTAATATTCCTGGGGATAAAGGGAGCCGCAGCGTAGGGCTGACAACCTTATCATCTTCAAGTACCTAGTGGCTTGATATCTGGGAGCCTCAACCTCCCGCAATCCTCAGAGCCTGTCCAGGCCTGTACAAGAATTGCTTTGTCCTGCTTTATCCACTCATTCGTAATCTCGGTACTAGATGGAGGTGCCACTTTATCTCTACAAACCACCGTCATATACCCGATTAGGGGCTGGGGAATGCCCAATTGAGTCTCAGGATTGCCGGGCTTCTGACTAGGATTTTAACGGGGAAAATCTCAATAAGACGTAGGTGATATTATGTTTTGTCCGCAGTGTGTGAATTAGATTCTTGGGCACTACTTCAGGCATTTCACTGGCACAAATTGACATGATAATTTTGACTTGCAAAAGGTTATTTGATGAAGTACCTGAGTAGGTCGGAAGAGGGCGTGTTCGCTGTCAGTGAAACACATATGACTTCACCGGAAAAGGAAATAGGCCTGTCGTGGGTGCGCTGGAGCCAGTTCAGTCCGGCCATGTTGAAGGTGAATTGGATAAACCTTCACTGCTAGGGTTTAAAGGGTAAATCACCCGAGTTGTCGTTTTCACAAACTCACAACAAGATACTTTACTACTCTTCGAAGACTTTTAGATAAACGGCCCGTTTTGTACACACAACTTCGTAGTCGACTCTCGTCCCGAAAAAGTACCGTAAAGTTCCCTGTGCAGAATGAATGGAAAATTTGTAAAGAAATTCGTAAAAGATTTGTGATTCTCAGAACTCAAGGCTATTGTGCGGCCTATCATATATTATGCCCTTCTTTCCTGCCTTATTTATTTATTTATTGATCCTGAATAAGAACTTTTTTATTTATGTGTTTTGTGATTAATCAAATGATATTCAAGTTATGAACAAACCTCGTGTTTTATAAGGTGCTGGCAAAGTCTGCGAGTATTTCATGTTCTTTCACCATCACTAGTAATGATGTTCCACTGTTGAACAGATCCTGTTCACTTCTCGGTCATAACTCTCAAGATCATCGGTTTCTAACTCTATGTTACGCATACCAACACTGGTACAAGCAAACCAATGTTTGCTGGTACTCGGCCTTGATTAAAAATCGAAAAAAAAAAGATAAATAAATTTAAAAAATATATAAAATATTAGCCACTGATATTTGACAATGCACAAAATTCCTGGCAAAACACATAATTCATTTAAAATGTTAGCCACTCTTTAAAACATTTAGTTTATTCCGCCAATAACATAAAAATAATATAAAATATTGGCATGCTAATATTGCAACATGTTGCGGTCTTCCTGTAGACCATATTCAGACCAACGTATTACACCCTTTACATATGTACGTTGGCCTGAAGACGGTCTAAGAAAGACCGAAACATGTTGCCACAGTAAGATACCAATACCATATACTACTGTTGTGTTACTGACGGACTATATTAATTGTTTTATTGTGAGTATTGAAACACAACGAGATGTCTTCGATTAAAATATCAGAGTTTAACTGTTGAGCTTTTTTGTTTAAATAAAAAATGACGTCACCATTTTTAGGTTTCACTTAGTGGTTCTTCCGCTAAAACTTCTGCGGACCCGTGCTGTAGATCCAAGCTGGTACAGTGATTGATATCGTCTTCAGTAAGATATAGTCAACAATTTTGTCTATAGTCTGTCCTGCACGGTCCCTGACAGACTTCGTGATCCACAACAATGAAATATTCGTTTAGAAATATATCGCACTTTAAATTGTCTAGGCGGGTGATTTAGATGGCATTGGAGTCCGGGGTGTGTGGAGAAATGAATATATTACGATCTGTTTTCCCAAATGATCTGATCTCGATTCCGGACGGTAACAAAAATGCTTGAATTTTTGGGCAACATATCTACATGCAGTGTCTTTTTTATTTGCTATGTATTCTTACCTTTCTTCCATGCAAGTTGTTCAAAATTATGACAGGAAGAATTGTAGTGATGATCTGTAGACATTTTACCGCCAAGTGCCACTTCTATACAATTACGAGATTAGTAACAATAAAATGTCATCTTGGTCAGGGAATGACGCCTGTCTATTGCACTTCCAGGAATAAAGAACAAGAACTGTTAAGTAATTGCACACAAAAATTGGAAATGTAGAACGTGGCATGGGATAGAATTCTACTCCGTCTATTTTCGAAATGATGTAAATCTCTGACCTCATAAGCGAATTCGAAGATAAAACGGTAAATGGCTAAAATGTTTCTTTCTCAAGTACTTATTCCAGAAATATTATACATATTTTTGAATTGTTTTTATTAATTGTAGGGTACCTACATTATGCAGCTGTCACTATCCCTGCCTGTACGATTGTAATATCTTTAGGACTGCTCGACACACATCCATTGAATTTCGTATTAGAGAGTTCTTGAAAAATTTGTCGACATATACTAATATAGTTCAATTCAGAGATAATTAATATATGTTGTGTATAGGAACCTTCGTCTGTTACCTGTTCGTGAATGCTTGTTCGAGAGAAGTGTTTTTGCGCGATAATATTTGTTTGAGAAAAGTGTGCTTCTGTTCGTGAATGATTATGTGATGGAAATGTGTTTTGCAACAGGCGGTGTAGAGGAAAATCAAATATATATTACATCCAATGAACTTGGTCAAGAAGTCCTACGATTTTCAGTGTGATGGAGCAACAGTGACTATCTTGTGTAAAATTGCTAAGTAATGTATCGTAAAGAATTTACAAAGATCCTCCAACACCCCTGAAAATTTTCGAAGTCTGTTATTGTGTGTCTCATTTCATGATTGATGAATGAAAGCCTTGATCTTAAAATGTATTGAAATCCATTTTATTTTAGTCTAGCATAATGCGATTTCGAAGCACATTTTGATGTTTATAGTTCATAAAACAAGCCCGAACTGTTAGGCCCCAATAACCTTTGCTTTCCTATCAATACAGTGGTTAACATGATAACAGGAATAACAAGTCAAAGGCACCATGCATGCCAATTCTTAACTATACACACTATAATGCAATATCAGTGCGTAGTAACATTGCTTATGGTGTTTTGTAAGTACGTGATATAGGACTATTGATTATAATCCCAGTGATAATGATATGGTACATGTACGTACATTTCCTAATTATAACACTATAATACAATATCAGTGCGTAGTAACATTGCTTATGGTGTTTTGTAAGTACGTGATATAGGACTATTGATTATAGTCCCAGTGATAATGATAAGGACTTACTTCTTTCATTGCTTCGCCTTTCTTACGAAGGACCAGATACATAATGACAGAATGCTACAGCAACAATCATTAAAACTACATATTGTTCGAAACTGCAATAGATATTTTAGTTTTATAGAGATAATTAAGTGCATTTCAATATAGGGGAAATTACATAGAAGAATTTTCATTTACGGGAAGTTTATTGTTGGCCGACAGAACGTATAGGATGCCTGCAACATTGTGACAGTAACGAACAAGAACGATTATTTCAATACACTAGTTTTTAAGGAAAGCCAGAGGCGAAAGACTAGCGTTTTCGTTCGTCTATGGCAGGGGTGTCCACAATGCGGCTTGCGCACGTCACTGTTACGACTTGCGCAAGTTGTCTGTAAAAAGCAATGTTCAGGCAGTTCACCTGTACACGACGCAGAGTGTGTACGGCGTTTTCAAAGATGCACCAAAAGGAAGAGACTCATAACCATCTGACAACCTATACAACAACATCACCACCAATTGCAAGTAAGTAATTAATATTAGTTTATACATACAGGTAAGTGCTACATGTTTCGGTCCGTCACGTAGCCATCTTCAGGGATGTTAAATGCAAAGGTTAAACAATAGCGGTTTTTAGTTAACGTTTATATTTTACATCGCTAAAGATGGCCACATGGCTGGCCGAGACGTTTATGAACAAGTACGTGGACGGTGTTTGTCTCTACTAAGCACATTTCCACAGCTTCGCCACAGATATCGGGGATACTCTCAATTCGACCCACTGCAACACTTTTATGTTACTGCCTGTCTGTCACTGGTCTCGACCCCCGAACTCCCCCCTCCCAATCACTTCTATCTTCGTTCTCCCATCACCTTGATCCAGGCATTGTAACGAAAACTAATGAGGTGGGCGTTGAAAATTGAAACGGAAAATTAAAATAGAACCATTCCGTTATCGCCTACGATTTTCACAGGTAGCCTACCACTTCCACTGCCAGCCTGTTACCATGTATTGTCCTTGACGGACGCACAGAAATTACGGTGTCACGCTACACACACACACACATTCTGCAACTATTAGGCAAGGGTCCACACTTCAGTAACAACTGAATCACTATTCATTGTCGTTTATGGCTGCCATTTTGTTATTCTCTCCCTGTTACGAATAATTCACATTCCTTCACAACACACAAATAATCTAACACAAATCGTGTCTTTATATAGGCTTACTTATACAAACACATTTGTGCATGTGTGTTTATGATGAACAGATTTAAGAATATACTGTAGTTAAATACTTGCTGTGGGTAGGACGAAATAATTGTTACGTGTGTGAAGCTTCGGCTGTCTTATGAAGGCAGCAGCACAGAGGACATGGTTGCTCATTCTGTCACTGCTGATGTTCCTGTCGTGTTTTGACATAGTCTGCTTGCTTGCATCGACTGATGATCCTACACGGTGTCAAAACGAAGAGATACGTCATTAGATAGGTTGGTACATCCTATGTGTGTTGCATGACTCCGTCCTGACGTGCACCTTAACTTGATTATGCTCACAGGTTAATATTGGATGAAGAATACAAATTACATGGCTCTTCATTACAGAGTTTGCCCCAGCCTGCTCTTCCCACCCGCCTTGTGGATCCAAACATTCTGAGGACCAAAGATAACGATGTGTTAATTTTTAATTTTGTGATTTATTGGTGAGCCGTTGGTACGTGGTATGTCGTCTGGTCGTGTCATTAGAATTGCATAACACCTCAGCATATTCCAGTGAATGAAGACCAGCATCAGTCCGTTTATCGGTCTTGGGACCTTCGACCTTGAGCCGGGATAAATCAGTTGGTATAAAGAATCGCCAAGGACTGGACGGTCCGGGGATCGAATCCCGACAGGGGCGAGATTTTCCGCACCCGTTCAGAACGGCCCTGGGGCTCACCCAGCCCCTACACATTGGGTACCGGGTCTTTCCCGGGGGTAAAGCGGCCGGGGCGTGGTGCTGACCACCCAAACCCATCTAGCGCCGAGGTTAAAAAAAACAGTATATATATGTACCTATACTTCCCTTCTGAGCCTTCGTGGCTTCTTCTAGGTCAAACTTTACATTTTACCTTTGACCTTAAGTTTCATGCATAATATGTGTACAGTGTTTGACAACTTCCTCAAACACGGATTTGATATTAAATCGTAACGACGTTGTCACTTGTGTCCAGCAGGTGATTAACTACCCGCTCCCTCCATACAATCTCTTGCGTAATTAGCGAAGAATGGAAGTATAACAACGGCCTATGTAAGTAACTGTTACACAATCGCGACACACCAGTTGGGGGTAAAATGTAGCCCTATTCCTCTACACACGAAAACACACTGTAATATCTGCTTTAAATGCGTTCTTTGTCACATACTGCGAATTGGTCCATTGCGTAATAGAAAAAATGGACGAGTTTAAGTTCGGTTCCCGGCAGGAGCGACAAAGAACCACGTGCTATGAGGCGTTCTGGCCCGCTGTAGACTTCAGCCAAATTCATACTCAAAGGATGCAGGTGGCTCTTCCGCCAGGGATAAAGCGGTCTGAACGTGTTGCTGACCTCTCACATTGAGTGCCGAGGGTAAGAGTGAGAAGAATTGGTACTTCCAGTCTCCTATAAGCCTTGAAAGCTGCTCTCGCCTGGGCTATTACACAGTGAGTATTGGCAATTCTTTACCGACTTTTCGCGACAACCTGTCCGTACCATGTATGATCTTGAAACATCAATAATGAGGCGGCCGAGGCCCGAGTTGGGCTGTCGCGCCGCAAGTTGGGCTGTCGCGCCGCAAGTTGGGCTGTCGCGCCGCAAGTTGGGCTGTCGCGCCACAAGTTGGGCTGTCGCGCCGCAAGAACAAAGAAATTGTAAAAAAAAATAAAAAAAAAACCCCCGCTTGAATGTTGCAGTTCAGTTTGTTACAAATAATATTAGTTGAACGTTAGTCAGTCCTATGTGTTTGTCTATACATACAAAGTATAACGCAAACACAAAAGTTTGTTACACAAAATGCCATTTTAGGGCCCTAAAATAGCATTTTATGTAATAAAACGGTTTTGTTTTTGACTGACACGTTATGCTTTGTATGTATAGACAAACACATCGGGCTGACTAACGTTAAATTTATAGCCCGTCAAGTTAGTTCCACCATTCTCTATAAGAACGTGAGTTCCAAGGTACTAAAATGTTGTGCCAGCATCTACTTTAAACTTTAGACGCCTAATGTCAACTATAGTTGTCGTACCGCACCGCTAACCTCCAAAGTTGCATTTTATATATTTATTCAACAAATATAGGCACAGAATATTTTAAACATGGTGTACACTGTCCGTTTTTTTCTCTTCAAAATGTAGTTTGTTTCATAATTCTAACTTACTTTGTTCCTGTATTATGCACATTTTATATACAGGGTGTGCTAAAATTTAAAAAAAATGATTCCGGCGCCAAAAGGTTAATAAACAGGCCCTAAAATAGAATTTTATGTAATAAAACTGTAGTGTTTTTTGACTGATACATTAAACTTTGTATGTATAGATTATATTAGGCTTTACTTGTCTTATTGAGTGTTGCAAATCGTTGGTCATCTTGCAGGGGTACATCACACCTAATAAGTACTTTGTTGAACGTCGAAGTTACGTTGGTGAAGCTTAAGACACGTGTCCCTGAATGTTTCTTTCACATCGCCTTCTGGCGATTGTCACTGAACACTCTGTGCTTGAACATACACCACAGTAAAATATCAGTCGCAGGTTTTCAGGTCTGGTAACACAGTAGGCCATTCGGTTACCAAAGTCTCTGCCGGCAGGGCACAGAATTCTGGCGATACGAACTCTTGTACCCTCTTGCTACAAAAGGGTTTAGACTCTCCTGTAGTCAAAGAGATGATAAGAAATGATGTCATAAAATGTATAACTTATCTACATTTGTTACCAGGAAAGTATGGGCCCATTAGCCCCAGGTGCACTCATAGCAAGCCGATACCAATTGTAACATCATATAATGAACCTTCGTCGGTGAAAATTGGATCTTCTGCAGACCAGAAACTTATCGTCTGACAGGGTCCTTATCCACTCAGTTGAAACCAGTTTTCACAGCTAAGCAGAACAAGTTCAGGTCCTATCGCTTCATCATGCACTTCATGAAGTTAGCAGTTCACAAAATTCAGTCTGGCTTTACGATCTGTGTCGCAGTGCTTCTGACTCATATACACAAAACCTTTTAAGCTGATTGCCCTCTTTATTTAATAATAATATTTCTGTTTTTTAGAGTATATTGTTTTTTTTAACTACTTTATAATAATTTGAAGGGTTTTATTAAATTTATGTACAGGGAACGAGACTTTTTCCCATTTTTACATTAGGACGATTGCATGGTGTTTCTTTAATTCTAAATTATACATAGTCTGATGTGTGGGCCCGGTAGCTCAGTCGATATAGCAACTGGGCTACGGGATGGACGGTCCGGGATCGAAACCCTTTGGGGACGAGATTTTCAGCCCGTCCAGACCGGCCCTGGGGCCCACCCAGCCTCCTGTATAATGGGTACCGAGTCTTTCTCAAGGGTAAACTGCGGCCGGGGCGTGCTGCTGACCACTCACCCCCTTCTAGTGCCGCGGTCATGGAAGAGTAGAGCTATACTTCTACCCACCCTCTGGGCCACACCGGACCTGTAACGGAATAACTTTACCTTACATAGTCTGATGATGGCCTGAATACAGGGTCGAAACTAGTAGCTATTGTAAATTGCTGATGGTGTTGTTACAGGACGCTGTGTTCAACAAGTACATAGATTGCCTTGCACAATGGGGATGTGTCACTTAAGAATTCCTAAATTTCCACTGGCATTCGAATAGTGACTATTGACTGATTGGGGACTCCAGGAATGACAACCTGTCTCTGATAACGTGAGAAAAGGCAAGTCGATTCAACAGAATGTAGTAGACGAAAATTGTCACACAAAATAAGGGCATTTTACTGCAACAATGCGGGCAAATTCATATTCTTTCGGAGGGTTATAGCAATCATTAAACACAGATAACAAACGGAATTTGGATTCCTTTATTTGTGTCGAAAAATACGTGAAAAGTTAGACGAGCTCTAATTCTCCATTATGCGTTGTCTTTGTGCAAAAGACGCGCCCAGCGGTTAAGCAGGCATAGTAGGCAGCTGTTTTGTCTACACTTCGCTTCAATTGAGTACGGAAATTGACGGACGCCTCGCAAATTTTCGGAGTAGTCATGTCAGAACAAGTTTATTAGAGGGCACGACAGCGCGAAATTTAGTTTTTGTCCTCACTCTAAATTGATTGCATTAGTCAGTTCTATGCTTTCGCAGTTGGTATCAGAATCTACCTTCACAATGAAGCCCCGGTGGTTGTGTCTGAATCCGCTGTTGTTATGGCAACCAAAGGTCAAACAGAAACCGCTGTAAGCAATATTAAGGAAAGAAGACTAGTTTATATCGCCTAAAAGTACAGCAAATTCTACAATCTTTATGCAGCAGTGGCAGAAGTTGCTATTTCAACCCGAAGCAAAAGAAAACTGAGCTCTTGCCTTTCAGAATCAACTTGTATTTGAGCTGCTGAAAGAATAGTACTAACTGTTTTTAGTGCCTGAGGTGATTTTTTAAAAATCCGCATTTTTCCGACAGAATGCTACGATTTGTTTCTTAAAATTCGCATTACACATACTGACATATCCCTGAAACTCACTGACGAGCTGGTATGCGCAGTGAACACTGCGTTAAACTCTGTAAGGTGGGGACTTACAGCTTATAAATGCATTAGTATTGAAAGGCGAGACATGTTTGCGGATTTGGGAATTCCAAGGCAGGAACTTCGGCGCGCCGAAGGTGCTGCTAAGACAATATTCGAGTAAATTAGTAATTTGTCTCATTAGTAATTAGTAATTAGTCTCACTGGGTGCATCTTCTCACACCCAAATACTAATGTGGTTATAGTAGTATTTCTACATTTTTTCTGTGGCGCTACACCCCAAACGGGACTAGGACCCCTAAAAATTACGCACACACACACACACCCGGTAGGACTCCCCTGAACGAGTGATCAGCCCATCGCAGAGGCTGATACCTGCGAAAAACACAACAAATACAAGAGATGGACTTCCAGAAATTCAGCGAGATTCGAACCAGCTATCCCAGAAATCAATGACTGCAGACGTAAGCCTTAGACCTCACGACCATCATGATCGGCATTCGTTCTACATTACTAGCATGAAACGTGGGTTGTCAGGCTCAATTTTGAAGAACTGCCTCCTAAAGGCAGAAGATAAAAATTACTTTGGACGAGTTACATAAAGGTAGATTTATTGCCGTGCGTGCCATGAAGGCACATGGTGCACAGAAGTACAGCTACATTTGTTCTTAACTTCAGCATAGTTGGAGATGACTGCTAAATTTCACACCTCGTCCACTTTACCAGTGGGATAAAGTGCCCGGTATACAATGGCTGCCTGAAGTCAACAGAGACATTAGCGTCTTAGGCTAATCCGTTAATCTAGATCTTTTTTAGGGATTTTCCTCAGTTGCAAAGCAAATTGTACGGTATAGTTAAAGAGGATTACAGAAATCTTCAGCCCCCAGAACACCGCGTGTCTCTTCAATCCTCAGACATCCACCCAAATAGCCAGGTTCCCTGCCAAATGCCATACCTGCTGGACGGGAGCTTCTCCCGCCAGCAGTAACAGACGTTACGGTCTTCAACTAAGAAGCCAAACTCACCAGCTGGTAGTTAAAATCCTTAGAGGCACCACTTGCACATTCCAGTTACGCTTTTCATAGGCAGGAAGTGTTTAATTTAGAGAGGGATATAGACTTTAGTTAGCTATAGTTTTGGTTGGTTATCGTTGGCTGCAAGACAGTCAAACAGCTCAGTCACTAGCAGTTTCAGATTTCGGGTCCTGCAGCAGAGACGTTACCCACCATAATGTTTAGACGGATACAGGACGTAACTGGGACCTACCAGTAGAGGCTACAAGCGCCGCCACTGAAAACAGCGCGCTCTCTGGCGCTCCGAGACAACAAAACCCGGACGAGTAGCGACTGGATATTGATCGTCAACTCGCGTTGCCCCAGCCCCACAAGACACTTGCTTCACGACGCACTCCGCTGTTAGTAACGGCGATCTCGTTGGCAAATGCCGGTCAGCCGACCGCCAGGCTGACTTGTATGGAAGCAGTAAGAGACACGCCAATAGAGTAGCATAGCGGTAATGGGACTGACCGCTGTAACCGAGGTACCAGCTTCGATGTTCTTTCTGTCTTCCTGGTTTTCGTCGTTCTATTCAGAAAGTGGGTGGGTATCAGCTTTCAGCAGGCTACAACCGACTTTGTCCAATCCCATGGATACCCTTATCCCTATTTATTTATTTACTTCCTTACCTTTAGATCATTTAACGGTAAAACCAGCATAGAACAACCGGTGTAGTGTCTCGAATGACTGGAGATTTGGATTTCCGTTTCCAGAATTGATACAGATCCTCTCTTCGGCATCTCATCCAGTCACGGGCGCAGCCAGCTCCCTCACCACACTACAACAGTTTCTGTTTTGTGGTCGCATTGCGTCCGGGTCGCCAAGTTGAATACTGAAGTGCGTCTAGTGCCGAGGTTAGGAATTCGTGGAAATTCGTGGCTGCTGCTGTAGGTATAAGTGGAGTAACTCAGCACAGGACTTTCTATGTAACGACGCTAACAGACTATGTCTGTGTAAATTATTAGTGTGATTGATGGATATTGAAATTAAAAGGCGTTGCAAGGAAGTGGCCGTGGCCTAGTAGAAGTCTCATCCCCTTGCATTTGCGTGGACGGACTTAAGTAAACGAAAACCTCTGTCCAAAAATCTTTGTTCTGGCGGAGAATCCAATCTGGAGCTCCTAAAATAGGTCAGAGGCCGCATCGCGTCAGACAGTTCGCTCGAGTTCGTGTTTCTGCCACATTCAAGTCGGGCGTCTGGTGCCCTAAAAACGTTTGCCAAATGTCAGCAACTTATTAGTTGGGCTGTTATGTTCGAAACGCGCGTTGCATTAACACTGGTCCGCCTAACGACTTGATGCAGTTGTCATGTCCTGGTCTTGTATTCGGAAGGCGTCTGGTTCGAAATTCAACCGGATCGTTCGCCACCCTGACTGGTCTGTTCGTGCGTGATTTCAGGCTGCCGCCATGATGTCGATGAAATCTGCTCTCTTCTGGGATGTTACGCAGCGTGAAGTGGTTTTTCCGTAACGAGGTTTTGGGACAACCTATCGGTCCCATCTTCAAGTGTCAAGAAGTCCGACTTCTTGGAATGGTTGACCCTCGAAGATGTGACCAATAGGTTATCCCGAAACGTCGGTACATAATTACCAGTTTACGCTGCGTAATATCGTAAAAGACTGTTGATCTGGTCTATTCATGGTATACCTCAGTTCTTTCAGGATATACCGGAATGAAACCTCAATCTGGCCATGACCGTTTCTGCCTATATCCTTTCCAATTTGTCGTTCATGAATCACCGTAGCATTCTGAACTGTAGATGTATTTTGATCCAACGACAGAATCGTCAAATAAAATACAAATGTCATTACATTACGGATCTGTTGCAAGTTTCCCCTCTTGGCCAGTTGTGCAACACATCTTACTTCCGCAACCAACAGCTCCCTCACCATTCGCATAACAAACACTGCACTTTACATTTAGTCGGTTAAATTCAATCCGCGTCCATAAACTTCATTTTTCTAAAATACTCTCAATATTATCCTCCTATATATCTCTAGACGTCCTGTGTAGTTTTCCCTCTCCAAGGTTCTCGACGACGATTTTGCATTCTCTGAGCAATTCTCTATGCGTGCTGCATACCCATCCAACCCAGTCCCCTGTACTTAAACACTCTAAAACTATTAGCTGAAACAGACAAAGCAGCGTCGTAAGAATTATGAAATAAATGAAAACTGAACCTTCTATGGCATCCACCATTTCATGCCATTTTACATATTGCTTAAGAAAGAATGTAAAAGAAAGAGCAGAGTACTCTCTTCGAATAATAATAGTTCTGACGTCACTCGCAGCGCCAATTGTGCGTGGTGGTGGTGACGTAACAGACGTCTACCTGCATCAAACAAACTGTACCAAAATCCTGCGGAGAAGGTTCTTCGTTGTAAATAAGTCACTGAACTGTTGAACAAATTGCCTATTTTCATGAAATCCCAATTTCCTCCATAGTGGTAAAGAAAACAAGCCTTTGGGTCTCATTCTGAGCCACTTCAATTTGCTTCCTGTGTTCCAGTTCACAAACGTAAGGGAAGACAATGCTTGTTACTATTCGGTTCAGAATGTTTGCTTTCCGCTTGCTACCTAAAACATAACAACTGCAATGTACACAACTATAGTTTTGCCTCTTTTTCTGTAAGGGTATGAAACTTGGTTTTACACACTGGGCAAGAATATAGATTGAGGACTTTCGACGTAGAACAGGCTTCTAAGGAAAGTGTTAGGACCCAACCAGGCGAAATGCATGTCGAGGCTGGAGATTTGCGCTCCTCATTAAATATTACTGTGTAATGAAATAAAGAGAAAATGACGTGGGATGGGCATGTGGAACACTTGGGGGAAGATATATGGAGGGTTTTGGCGGGGAAGCCTAAAGGAAAGAAACTTTTGTTAGAGCTAGGTGTAGAAGGTTGCATTATACTGAAATGGTCCTTAAAGAAAAAGGACGTGAGGGCGTGGACTGGTTTCAACTGGCTCAGGTTAGGATCAAGTGGCAGAATTTTGTGAACACGGTAACGAATCTTCGGTTTCTGTAAAATGCAGAAAATTTCTTGACGACCTGAGGATACATTAGCTTCTCCAAGGCGAACCTTGCTTCATGTAGCGATTGAGTGAGGGTCAGTATGAAGATAGATTCAGTAATTTGAGGGCCCGGTCTCGGATACACAATCTGCTGTGAACTCGCTAGTTCTTTAGTTATTCAGTTAATTAGAGGGGCGAAGTGGCTATCCAAAGGTCACAAGTTGAATGGCATTACATAGACGCATGCTCTGCTGGTGTCACCATTCTGAAAATTAAGTTTCCTCTAGAATCTAACACATATGCCTGCTAATTACAGACTGCTGAAGTGCGGACAGGCTACAATCACACGAGAGCGACTCCGCGGCATCTCGACTCTGCAAAGCACTCTTCTGGCAGCCTGTCATTGAGTTCAAATGACAGACCCTTCAGACAAAGTGTACAGGTTCAGTTCTAGCTTAGCAATGCAAAGGCAGTCGATACGAAGAGAATATTCTGTATCAGGTTAAAACTTGCTTCACGGTCGGGGAACTGGCCTTCTTTCGCAGAGAATTCTGGCTGTGAATTTTAGGTTCTGCACTTTACAAAGTTTTACTTTATGTAAACTTGTTTTCTAACCGACCGTAATAGTGAGTGGCTCTACATTTACGTATCGCATTTTGTTTATATGGAAGCGTCTTGGGAGAAAGACGTAGGAAATGCGATTACAGCGGCTCAGTGGCCTCCATTTGAAGTCTGAATTGCTTGTACAATTATGATAAATTCCGTGACGTTCAATATGGGGCCGCACCTTGAGTCAGGCTGTTAGTCGCTGGCCTCAGAACAGAGTTCCGAGTTCGATATTCAACAAGTTCATGTGATGAGATTTATGGTGGACAGTGTTGTACTGGGACTGATTTTTCTCCGATTACCTCAATTTTCCGCTGTCATTATTGCACCTATGGTGAAGACTCATCCTTTCATTTATCACCAATGTTGTATAGTCTCAGCAGTTAATAGCGTCATTAAATAACACACCACACACACACACACACCACACACACACACACACACACCACACATACACACAAAAAAAAAACACACACAAAAACATATTCTTTACTGTACAGGAAAAAATGGTATAAGTACATATATGCCATCCGATATGTATATTACCATTACACTACGAGTATTTAAATGGATTCACATTGAATTAACTCCATGGAGCGGAGTTAATCTTAGGAAAAGGAGCCGCCAAAAGAGTCAATAAATTCCCCGCAACTTATAGCACCTGAAGTTCCTTCATTTCTTAAAAAAATCTTCACCGCACCGCAATTATCATTCAGTCGGGTTCAGTTAGCACTCTGCTATACTTTTTGTTTAAATTCGTTTTAATATTATCCTCCTATTACACATAAGTCTTGAGAGATGTCTCTTCCCAACTGGCTAGGTTTTTCCCAAGAAGGTTTGTTGCATTTCTTACATCTGCCATGCATAATACACGCATTGCTCGTCAGACGTTCCTTGATTTTTGTCGTCCTAATAATATACTGTGACGAACACATGGAGCTATTGCAACCAGCCCCCCCCCCTCCCCATATCTAAATTCTTCTACCTTAGCTCCAAATAATATCCTGAAACTTTAACCCAATTAATCAATAGGACACAGAATTGGGAAAGTGTTTCGTAGGAGTGCTTTTCATTTTCCTAATCCTGGCTCAATGATTGTTTCGATTTCGTAATTTTTGAGATAGCCTTCATGTAGCCGTTCAAATAAAAATCACACCTCTGCGGTCCCTCACGTGTCCATCTTCTTCCCCGCATGTAGTCTACGTTCATTTTTGGAGCAATGTTCAGCGTGGCTGCCATTTGCTAAGATCATATAGTGTTGTTGATTAATGAATATAGATCATTTAGGGAATGTTACCGACAGGAGAAAACCAAAGTATTAGGAACTGAACCTCTCTCAGTGCCATTTTGTCTCTTACGAGTCATTCATATTCTGCTCCTTAGAATGAACCCGGGCTTCGGCTTTGAGAGGTAGGCGACTAACCGCCTGACACATGGTACGGTTCTTTCATTATTAACCTTCTGGCACCGGAATTATTTTTTTAATTTTAGCACATCCTGTATATAAAGTGTGAATAATACAGTAACCAAATATTTTAGAACTATGAAACAAACTGCATTTTGAAGAAAAAAAGAAGGAGAGTATATACCATGTTTAAAATATTCAGTACCTATATTTGTTGAATAAATATATAAAATGCAACTTTAGAGGTTAGCGGTGCGGTACGACCACTATAGTTGACATTTGGCGTCAAAAGGT
>Ga0136643_10003081_pt1 | contig 22214 bp, 6 predicted proteins | sample TergutLab28metaG_FD_96883 | JGI IMG/M metagenome (GOLD analysis project Ga0136643, IMG submission 96883) | Labiotermes labralis P1 segment gut microbial communities from Petit-Saut dam, French Guiana - Lab288 P1 (version 3) (version 3) | ecosystem: Host-associated > Arthropoda: Insects >... | reverse complement strand
GGTGGTGGTGATTGTGATACAAGATACACAGGATGTTGGTCACTTCCATGACAGGATTTATAAAATATGATAAAAATTTTAGGTTTCTGTGACCGTGCATCGTGAGCAAATTGTGAAGTGAGAGAGAAAACCAACAAGATGCAACAGTTGCATCTTGTTGGTTTTCTCCCTCACTTCACAATATGATAAAAATATTTGGATAAAGATGTCAATGTTGCCTGTTGACATCTTTGGGAAACTTTTTTTTGTAGCTTTGCAACAGAGCAGTGACTCATGATACATATCTTGCTGAGAATGCCACTAATCAGCAGACGGCAGAGCAGTAGATATTATACAGTGCAGTTGTGCCATATGTTGCTTAACATTGTTTTAGCATCTTGGTTTTTGCTCTGTGTTGTATCACTTAGGGTAAATATGAGAAAGAGAGTAAAAATAAATTGTTTTTCTCATCTATTTTTTCCATATGTGTGTTCATTAAGTGATGGAAAGTCACAGTTTATTTTTACTCTGACTCATACTTATTCTGACTGTTGTTAATCTGTAGTTGTGTATGACTGCTACCAAAAGGATATTATTCATCCTGTATGTCTTGGAACAGCAGACTGAACTGAACTTGTACAACATATTCAAAAGAACCGTTTACAGCATTAATTGAATTTGACACAGATACTGTAACATTTTTTTAGATTATGAACATAGGTTGTGTCATTCTCTTATATTTATGATAGCCTTTGTTTTCCTGACCTGTCAACATGAATTCTATAAATAAATACCACTAAGTTTTCTTTCACACATTATGTGTGTGTGTGTGTGTGTCTGCACCGGGGCTGGACTGGCCTGTGTAATACATGTATGGCAATGAGAACTCTTTGATTCTTCAGGGTTAGATTTGTCATTTAGTATGATCACTAATACAGATAAACCAATTCTGAAACATGGCACTTCACTAATTTTAAAATTCTCTATCAGTGATTTTGCTGCTAAAGCATATTGAATCTCATACGAGTACACATTGGAAGACGGAAGTCACTGTAAATTCAATAATTCTTATTTCCACGGTCCATGTATCTTGTGCAGTACACAGACAAAACATCAGTATGCAGCCCTAGTCAGAACAGTCTTGAGAAAAAAATTAAACTTCAATGACAAAAAACAATTTGTTTCTACAAACCTGTTCAGTCCAGTCCTGGTGTGCACGGTTGTGGCGTGTGTGTGTGAGTGTGCGTGCGTGTGTGTGCGTGTGTGCATAGTAATTCTTACAATTAGCAATCCAAACTGGGTGTTGTGAAGTACATAGTAGCCAATAAAGTACATGGTATTATTCGTATATATATATTTTTAGGCTTGTCATGTCCAGAATATCCTCATGCTAATAACAGTTTGTGTACGTATGGTATATGTCAGTGTTACTGTCATTGTCTGTGATGGTAGTTTGGTACAGTGTAATAGTGGTGGAAGAATATTTGAAACTCTTGAGATTTTTTAAGATAAAACTAATGTAGGTGAATAAATATTAGGTAAACATCTTGCAAAGATATGGAAATGTAAGAAACCAGAAATAAACCATATAGGTTTGTCCTATGTAATACGGCTCTGCAACAGATTTATAAAAAATATGGACACAATATTTGGAAGATATGAAAGTACTCTAAATATTATGTATAATATTAAGCCTTCTAATTTCCATATTTTTTCCTTTCTGTCACACTGTCTTTGGTCTGCTTGCAAAGGGTCACACGTAGTATTTAACACATAAAACAAGTTCCATGTGGTGCTACAGTAGAAAATAATAGAAAAGATATGTGATGTCGTATCATTTAATTTCCAAAATGCATAATTCAGAGTTGTTTCTTGGGGTTCAGTAGGTTTCATGTGATAATTAGGGGGATATTATTTGTTGTATCTATGTGTATAACATAAAAGTAGTCATTTCCCGCAGCATATGGATATATGAATCTGCACATGCAATATGATTCTAGTGATATTTGGATCATCTTATCAGTATTGGAATGTAAGACAGTCACCCAGTCAAATGTTGTGATGCACTGCAATTTGTCAGTATATGTCAGAAATTTTTGTGGTGAATGTTCATCAACAATACTCTTGCAAAGTACACACCATAGAAAAAATGTCACCAAAAATTTAGTAAAGGAATACCCCACTCACCAGTGCCATGAAGAATAATGTACAGAATAAAGGAAAAATTTTGAACAACGGTTTTGAAGCTCCACTAAAACGAAAATGACAATTTATGTCTGAACAGGGCAATGAAGTTTTTAAAATTATGCCCATTTAAACTTACAGCCACACAAATACTCTTTCATGTAGACAGAGAAGCAACAAGCTGATATTGCATATGGTTCCACACATTGGAAGCCAATGGATTCTTTGAACCACAACTTATGTCTCTCTTGGATGACACTAAATGTGTATATAAACAGATTTTGGCCTCATAAGTCTCCCGTTTTAAATCCACACTATTACTATTTGTGGGGAAGATGGAAAAGGCACAGTTTACTTGAAAACCCCACATTCTTTATGAAAACTGAAAGACAATATTCAAAGAGAAATTGTCAGGGTGTCAAGATAAAGCTCTCTCATGTGTCAAGGAATGTTGTCAAAAGGTGCTAGGCCTGTTTAAAGGCTAAAAGTTGGCAGCAGAAGAATCCTCTCAGAGAAATGGAACTCTAAAGGCAGGATATATATGTGGTAAAACTCCTATGATAGCTGCCATGCTGAGGGGAAAGAGCAATGGAGCACAAAAATGCAAACACACATAACTCATTTGCATATCTGTAAAAGTCATTATAAATGAGCACATTCATTATGTCAGCAGAATTTACTTTATAAGAAGCTAAATAAGGAATAGTCAGATTACTACTTTCAGGAATAAATGATTCATTTCTGTATTGGCATGAAGAACTGTCAGCTGCTTCACAGAAGGACACAACATGTTCCATTACCAACTGTTACTTGCCAGTGTCTTGATATATATGCCCTAATAATGTCCTTAGATGCTGCTCCTGAAGTTATAATTGTTTACCATGTCAACTGGCCCCATTCCTTAGTTTCTTGAGCCTCTGAATATGTTGACATGCATATAGTTTCCTTGATTTCTGTGAGTCCAATCTAACATTTTGGAGAAAGGAAAGGCAGTCATCATTCATCTTTTCAAGATAATATTACCTAATTAAAATACACTTCACAAATATGCTCATCCCCTGGTTATTCTAAAAATAAAAGGCCTTTTAAAACCATACAGTTATAATGGTAACATATGGCCTTGGTAATGAAGGATATGTAGAAAAAAAAAGAGTTACAGTTTTGCAATACCCTACAGAAATTAAAAAATTATAACTGAACAGAGATTTGGTTTAGACAGACAAGTAGACCATCAGAAAGTAATGTTCACATTAAATATATAAATTTATGACACAGAGTCTAACATAGTAAATCATACTTTCTCAATGTCAGTGACGTATTTGGGTAAAGGTGTAAGAATATTTATGATTTGAGAGCCTGAAGTTTAGTTTAGCTTTTGCTATTCAGTACCCTACAGTTATACACATTCTGTGAAAGTTGTTCACATAATCCAATCCATCACCACAATATGCTTTCCAAAGTTTGTGCACCACCTGTTTCATTGATCTGTACTTATATGCTGAGCCTAAGTGTGTACTGTAACTACTCTTCTACTTCGTGAGTGTGTATCCTGTATTTAGTTTATGTAGCACCCGCTTAACTTTGCACTTATCTCAGAGTCTGGTGTATACATAATTGATGTTTTTCATGTAAAAATGTCACATACAAGCCCTGAAATAATATGGTAGCTATCAAATTTGCCAATTACATCTTTAAAATAACATGGTAATTTACAGTAGCATCTGATTTGGTAGTAATAGGTGATGCATTTTGCCTACAGTGTGTAGTAATGGGTTTCATATGATTTTTAGAAAAATAAAGATTACTCCCTGCACATTGTTAACTGGTTTGGCTCTGTAATGGGGACGAATTGTGTTTCCTGTGACATACGAAGTGAGTTCTTGTATATTATGTAATTGAACTCCATGCTTCAAACATACATTCACCTTCTGAAACGCAGCACCTGCAACAAATGGTGCTCTGCAACACCAGAAATTTCCCAAGGAACACATCAATGTGGCTTTTGAAATACATCGTTTTAATGACTGTATTACAGATTTTACAGGCATCAGACAGAAGACATACAAAACGACAAAAACATAAATGTTTGCAGAATAGAAATGGAAAAAATCTAACACAGAAAATGTAAGAGATGTATTAAATTTGGTGGGAAACAGGTATATGCCATCCAAGCAGTCGGTTTGTTGTTAGGGCATAAGATAAGTAAAATAAGGTATGGTTTGCTGTACAAAGCCTGAAATGACAGAGGTGACTGTAGATGTCCACTGCATACTGTATTATAAATTACACACAATATGTATGGTTCATATATATATATATATAAGGTAAAAGGTAAAGTTCGCCCTATTACAGGCCATGAAGACCCAGAAGGGGGGGGGGGGTGAGGGGGGTATAACTCTACTCTTTCTTTAACCTCGGCCCTAGATGGGAGTGGGTGGTCAATGCCTCATTCCAGCCACTTTACCTTCGGATAAAAGACCCAGTACCCATCGTAAAGGAGACTAGCTAGGCCACAGGGCCGCTCTCATTCTGTCATCAGGGAAGGCACTTCATGATAATGTGACTGCAATGGTTAGACTTCAGACTTAACAATCTGGTCGTGAGTCCACAATATGGCTTGAAACCAAAACTGACTTGGGGTCGCACAGTGGACTGAACTTGGACTTGGACTTAGACTCGGACTCATGGCTTAAAATGTTATGCAATGATGTTCAACATGGCAGATCATCAAAGAATATTAATATGGAACAAAAGTTAATGTTTAATGTATGGTCCACAAATCGGTATGAATGTCACTGAGAAAAAGGCAAGAGTAAAGTTCAATATTTGGCAAGGAAATTCACCACTTAAAACCTGTAGTATAGTGTGATGTGAATATAGCACACCCAGAACCTAGAAGATGGCTGCAGTGTACATTGTCTGAAGCCTGAAATTCAAGCCAATAATTGTTAAAAATTCTGTGTATACTTCACAATAGAAACACTGCATATCCAAAACATAAACTACCCTGTTAAGGCTGTAATCTCTGTTCATTCTAGGAATCACATAAAATCCATTCCTGCAGTCTGTGGGCAAAATAAAAATCTTTTTAATATTAAAGGAACTGGTACACATAATAACCACTGTGTTTGGAGAATTATTAATGCATATAATATCTGTACTATACCAGTTACATGATTGAAATTTTGGAGAAAATAAACCTACATATAATCTACTGAACATTACATCTTCAGGGTTTAAAATGGTACATGATGGAACCACTCTGGTATAGATCTGTTAATATTAGAAATGCCTCTGAATTTACTTGCTTTGATAAGGCATCAGTTTCTATTTCTGACACTGTTACATTTGGATATTAAATTTCCACAACATGCCACAAATAGCCAAATGGTTTCAGTATGAAACATTTCCATATCTTACAGCTGGTGAGATTTGAGTTTCACATGACAGTGTTTATGAACAATGCTGTTTTCAGGGATATGACATAGTGTACCCTGGCAAAAGTGTACTAACATTTCAGTGGAACTTGCTACTGACATCATCTGCATACAGGCCTTCTTGGAAATGGGGTACACTCATACCAGAATACATGGAATTACATCCTAGAAGACAGAAGTCATAATCTCCATGTCTGGGCATTATAAATTAATCATTCCTGTGAAATTGTCAGTATACAAAAATTCTGATTACAATTCAAAATATCCTGTTCATTGAAACTGTGATACACATACTGATACTACATTACAGTATGTGAATATGGTGGTTTCCTGCATAAATCATTACCACAAACAAACTGTATGAATGTTCTCAACAAGTTTCAGAAATTCATTCCACATATGAAAACGTGATAAACTATCATAATAGCTGTAAAGTAGATGAAACAGTAAATAAAGTGTAAGCACCAGTTACTTATGATAAGTACATTGAAAGTTTTTTGCATAAACAAATATGCATTAAACATAATTGAATACATTTATTGGTTCACTGCATACACAGTATGTTTTAGAGAGAGTGGCATACAGTTTAAAATAATGATGAGTACAGTTTTGTATTAAAATGATCAATATGCAGTTGAAATACAATAATTACTCTTTTTTGTATGTATTACGCAACAATAATATCCAAAATTAGAAGTCATAAATACATATCATGAAGAACACTGACGAATCATGTGTATATCAACATGTATAATGCATGTAATATCCAGCATGTATTTCAATTATTAGTTTAAAATTCCTGTTTCCAAAATTTTCCTATTGCTGCCACTAAAAACTATGGAGTAACTTACATGTTAAATTGTTAATACTTGTATGGAAATTATTAATAATATTAATTATGCTGGATATTGTATTATGTCACAAAATTTTAAAGGCAGAAGGAAATATCTGTGTATGTTAATTTAAAGTATGCTCTGATTTAATACTTTATCACGAATTATAAAAGGAAAGAAACAAATAAAACTACAGATCATTGTAGGATGCTCTAGTATTTCAGACAGAAACTAAAGCATGTCAAGCAGATAACATATAGCAGAGGAGAGACAAATCAAAACCTACAAAATTTGGATAGTTAGATAGGTGTTCTGTGATGTAGTGATAAAAATGTAGTGCAAGATGTAGGTATATAGTACTAGGCAGCATATGATAGGGTTGAAGAACTTTGACATTGTTTAAGTGCCAGATAATTATATTAAAAAAAGTAATACACACATATATATATATATATATATATATATACAGGTATATACAAATAAGTTGCTGTAAGTGTGAGCTGAGAACTGTGAACAAACTTAGTATAAATTTATCACTTATATATTAAGTTAATGAAATCATATAATTTAAATGAACAAATAATCAGTATGATGAGGTAAAGAAAAGAAATAAACAGTGATAGAATATAAAATTAGCCCCATATGTCTTGGAAGTTTTATTTATGGGTAACAGAATATTTTTAGCTGTTTACCATACTGTTACAAATCAATCAATTACTTTGCTACAGGTTAGTTACTTATGAGGTTTAGTATCACAGCTGCAAAAGATGTATACAAATCCACTAAATTGTGTGTAAAAAGAATTTATATCAGGGGTTTCCCTGACACAGAAGAAAAGAATACCTACCACAGAACCCTCAAGATATTTCTGTGCACAGAACAAAATCCTTTTGTTTATGAAAAAACAGAACTTTCATACTGTAGAGAGTACTAGTAGCTCAACATGTTTCAGAACTTTGTTCACTTATGTATCCTTTGTGTTGACTGTCATACTGTATATGGAAATGTAGAGAAATAGTGGATTCCATCTCATAGGTCACTTTTTCTTAAGTACCTTCCTTATGACAGAGAGGCTGAGCTAACAAAGGTCAATAATGCCATGTGTGTCAGCACTAATAATGGTTAGTACTGAATATGTTTTGTGAGCTGGGTAGCTCAGTCGGTATAGCAACTGAGCTACAGACTGGACTGTCCGGGATCGAATCCCGGTGGGGACGAGATTTTCCGCCCATCCAGACCGGCCCTGGGGCCCACCTAGCCTCCTGTAAAATGCATATTGGATCTTTCCCGAGGGTAAAGTGCGGCCGGGGCGTGCTGCTGACCACTTACCCCCTTCTAGTGCCGTGGTCATGGAAGAGTAGACCTATACCTCTACCCACCCATTGGGTCACACCAGGCCTGTAACGGGATCACTTTACCATTACCTTTTACTGAATATGTTTTACAGTGCAGAATAGAATTAAAAATTATGTATCTTACAATTATGTGCACATGTTAAATTCCCCCTCAGAATATTACAGATTTTCATTCATAAATATTTTTAGTTACAAACAATCCATGATCATTAAAACAGTGATGAATATCATTAAATATCCTTTGCTCAGGTTCTGTGAGATTAAATTCTTAACCCACAAATTGTATTTTGCACAGTGATGAAATTAGATTTACTAGCAAATAACATGAATATATGCTTTTTTCAATGAAACATTGCAAATGGAGTCAAATTTTAGACATGCTCTACAAAGTTTTATGGTATATTCAACATAAAATATGGGAAGTCTAAATAAATGTATTCTATTAATTGGTGTATTACAAAACAGAATTACATCCAACCAATGTCAAAAGTTCTTTAGCACTGTCACTTTCAACAACTTAGAAGTAAGGTCAAGTCTGTAACAAATATTATTGCCTGTGCAGGAAAACAAGCTTGGTGACATCTGTTTCTCTCTGCGCTATGTTCCAACTGCAGGCAAGCTTACTGTTGTCATCCTGGAAGCGAAGAACCTGAAAAAGATGGATGTTGGTGGTCTGTCAGGTTAGAACTGTCTAATTCAGCCATTAACATACAATAGACATCTAAAAAAAAGTATTTCATATAGGTAGTGTACAAAGCCAATAATCTTGTGGTAACTACAAATCTGTATTGGTAAATGATTCCTGGATTAACATCTACACTCTAGGAGTGACTGTTGGGTACCTTAGTTTGTTGAATGAGACTGTGTCAGTAACTGAATATACACAGTGATGAACGAAAGATATGGAATGTTGATGTATGTTTATGTAGAAATGGTAAGGGAGAAAAAGTGGTTGTCTTTCTGGTCTGGCAGTACATGAATTTGGCATTATTTAATACCCATACTTTATTCATTTTAGAAACAAAACTCAATAAGTAAATAAATAAATAAATATGTAAATAGAATACCCATTGTTACATAATAAGAAATTATGTAAGTCGAAATATGGACAAAACTGTCACTTTAACCTAGGTTTATTGGTTATTTCCTCATCAGAAAACTTTAAATGTTTTTATTTGTATATAAACTCTGACATAGTCGAAGTTGTTAAAGACTCCTAATAAATTCAGTTAGTACAAACTTATTAGCCAACACAGTTTTGTTGTAAATTGTAACTAATACATGGTAATAATACACAAGGAGTGACTAACTTCGGCTGTAATATGATTCAGCCTGCAGCACATTATCCTTACAGTGACAGTCAGTTATTTAGTACCTGCAAAAAGGAACTGCTATGACAAAACTTACCACACAGATAGTTCTGTCATTGTTTTTGTGATGTGCATATTTACAGTTTTAAAGTTTTTTGCCAAAATAATAAGTATGCTGATAACTTAAGCAAAAGTGAAAAAAAAGTGTGGTACAGGTACTTATGCTTTGTTTCTTAGTTATAATACAGAATTATAATAACAGAATGAACAAGTTACTGGAAATACAAAATATCTAATCTGGGGCGAACAGCAGCATGGGCAAAATGGAGGGATCGAATGGATTATGTTAAGCCTGTCAAGCCTGAAATTAGATTATTTAACATTATCAATCCTGGTCCTAACATAGAAAACACTGCCTCTTCATTACTAAGACCCACTGGCTGATGCAGCTTAGGGAAATAATCATTGAGGTTTTCAAATTTATGTGCATTAACTGTAGAAAAGATAACGGACATATGGAAGCATTGTGATATCAGAAATATAAAGTTCCTGCATCTCCTTGAAGCACATCACTGAGCTTGGCTGCAGTGATGTCCAGTATTAGTTTAACAGTGATGATTTGATACAGTGTAGACTGCAATGTTGTGTTATTGAATCATTAGAAGTAACTATGAAGCATTAATTCATTCAGCATATTCTTATTTCTAATTTTTTAGATAAAATGAAGTGTAATTTACCCTATAGGTAATTTGTAAATTAATTTAAATTCACTTCATTTTATAAATTTAAATGTATTAATCAGGGTAAGTTAAAAATTGTATTTATTTATTTAATAACTGACTTAATGACTGTTACTAATGAAGCATAATTAAACTCACATTTTATATTTTAGTAATTGTATCTGATGGTTATTTAAAATGGTAAATACAAGTGAAGTGCATTTGTTATTAACACTGTACTGTATTCTTAATAGATCCTTATGTGAAGATTGCTCTGATGCAGAATGGAAAGAGGCTCAAAAAGAAGAAGACTAGCATCAAGAAGTGCACACTAAACCCTTACTACAATGAGTCCTTCACATTCGAGGTGCCGTTCGAGCAGATTCAGGTAAAAATTTGCTGAATTTGAAGCACACTTGAATAAAGCAGTAAAAATCTGACTCCTTTTATGCATGAATCTTCTGACAGCTGAATGAAGATGCTAAGCAATGTGAAATTTTACACAAATAATTCCATGGAAGGGCATGAAACCTCAAAAACAGCCTCAACAATGGGTCTGAGAAAGTAAGTGTAGCATATGGTTTGGTCATTCTCATATCCCATTGACCTACAAGACACCTGTTTTCCATCAAGTAGTGGAGGGGAAAGGAGTTGTTGTAAAATTAATTTATTATAAGACACTACAGAGACTAATGTTCTCAATGCATATCAGAATGCTAGTAATATTAATCATTTTCTTATGCAACAGTCACAACCCTTATGCAGTTTAAGGTGTCTGATATAGTCTGGTACATAACATACAAATGTTATTAAAAATTGGTGGTATGAGAAATAAGTATTAAGGCACAAAGAACAGCTCTTTTGAGATCTTAGTAACTGGTTTTATTTTAGATTATATTTTCATGTCTTAATGGTCAGAAGAATGTTCAAATATTTATTTCAGATCTAATTTAATTTCTTCTTCTGTGAAAGTGATCGAGAATGAAGACAATCTTGAAGATGTCAGTATTCTGAGATGTGGTGTTGTGTTTTTTGACTAGTAGTTCCTGGCATTTTGAAGGATGGTAGTGCCTCCATGTTCAAGATCACCTGGACACTGAACATGGTGGCATTACTATCCTTCCCAGCTTGTTTAATGACACAGTATCACATCAAAAAATACTGGATTCTTCAGCAACATCGTTGTGAGAACCACAGCTTTTTGAAAATGGTCTTGTTTATGACATTGTAGGTATCAGGCAATTTGTGATGTACTTCTCATATCATCTGTGACAATGCAGTTGTGTGTGACATTGAAGTTCTCAGATATGTATGACATATTTTCACAGCTGTGTAGTTAAGGACTGCATTCTTCTAAAATATGACAAAGCATGACCATGTCAGTGATACCCAGCATTTTGAAGAAATGTAGTGCTATTACCTTAAAGGGTTGAGAGGTTTGTTCAAAAATTCAGGGACTGCTTATTCAGTGATGTAGTGCCACATCCCAGAGGAAGGAAATTATCATCTGTGACATTGCAGTTCTGACAGTTCATAATATTTCAGTTTTCAGATAATACGTAACATTACAGCTCCCAGATACTTTGTGACATTGTACTTCTCATAGTTTGTGACAATGTAGATCTCATAGTTCATGACTTTGTAATTCTCTGAGAACTTGTGACAATGTGGTTCTGAGAATTTGACACTATAATTCTGACAGATATGGACACTAATTTTAACACAATTTGTGACACTGTAATTCTTAGTTAGTCTGTGATGTCGCACTTCTTGGATAATTTGTGTCACTGTAGTACAAAGATAGTTTGTGACACTGCAGTTCTGATAATTTGTGACTTTGTGGTTCTCAGAGATTTTATGATCAAATTTAAATTTTAAGGTGATCTTTCACCTGATGCTACAGTAACAGGAAATGTCAACACAGAACATACAGCAGTGTGGAAATATAAGGAAACTGAGAAGGGATTTTGTGGTTATTGATCAGAATCAGTTTGGCACGACCTGCTACATAGTGAAGGCTTGTAGTTTCAGTTTTTGAACAATACATGAAATACTTGAAATAATTCCTTCAGTAGTCACAAGTGTGAAAATGCTTAACACATCATTCTGTGTTCTACAGCAATTTTAAAATAAGTAATTATTATGGCAAATAGTTGGATAAAAAACTACAATCACACAATTATAACATAATTGTGAAAAAAGATGACAAGTAAAATGAATTTCACAATTTGATTTCAAAAGTAATGTGTGGGAAGGAATCAGAAGTGCTGGACTTCATGCCTGCCAAAGCTTTTGATCCAGTGATTAGTTAATTGCTAAGTACAGTAATAAAAGCTCATGAGAAGAGATGGCATATTGTTCCATTTTTAAAAGTATGAAAACTGTATTCAGTTATTCTTTGAGTCTTAGTTTCTAATGCATTTTGTTTGAAAAAGGGACTTATGCCAGAAGAAGAATAAGCTTCTAGTGTTAAAAAGACAGCAATGTACATACGAACATAACATACACCTTTGTGTAACCATTTTGGCCTGGAAAAGCAAAAGTATTACATATCCTGAGTTTGTGTCTGTAGCCTCAGTTATCCAGCATGCAAAGCACATGCACCATGTTATACTGTCATCTGTGGCCTGTCCGCTCAATAATGTTTTTACACATTATCTCATAAACGGCAGGATTTTTGGAAAAAAGCTATACAACATAAAATGTGTTTTGATTTGTTCTACGATTTTCTCTTGAACATTTCTCAGTCTAAGAAGAATTCAGTGATACATCCTAAATGTACAAAGGTCTTCATGTAAAGTACCTATTATTCTTGCCAGATTTTAAAGAAACTTGAATTTTCTTGACATAGTCTTGAAAAAAATACTCAAATATCAGATTTCATGGGAGCTGAATTGTTCCATGTGTATGGATATATGGGATGAAGCTAAAAGTAACTTTTTGCAATTCTGTGAATGCACAGAAAAAAGAACAGAGTGAGCAAGGGTAGTAATTTAATCTGAAACCATGAATTAAATTGAGCATGGTGTACTATGCCACTTCTCTTTGTCCATTATAACTAATATTATTACATAAAAGCAAAATACAATCCTGCAGTTTTGTTTACTTGTTTTTGTAATGTACTGTATATCAGGCAGTTTTTAAATAAGTCTTATGTTACTAATACAGAAAGTCAACTTGATGATTACTGTGGTGGACTATGACCGTATTGGTACATCAGAGCCTATTGGTAAGGTGGTACTGGGCTACAATGCAAGTGGAACAGAGTTACGCCATTGGTCTGATATGCTGGCATCTCCTCGCCGACCAATTGCACAGTGGCATACCCTCAAAGATCCTGAGGACGACAAGAAGGACTAAGAAGATGAGACCACTTCCTTAGAAGGTACATGGGGTTAGACTAGTAAGACAGCCACGTTGTGCTTTCCCCATATGTGGCAGCAGATGAGCTGTGATCTCAGTAGCTAAAAGCATGATCATAGTGTACTACAGTATATATTTAAAATACAGTAATAAGATATAGAAAAATAAACTCAATGTAAAATTTACTTATCTGCCTTACATATTTACACTCTGCTTTAGGTAGTGTAATACAATTTGATGTCAAGATCATTTAAATGAAATGTCATGAATGAGTTGTTACTAATGGATAATGACTGACATTTAATTTTTTGTGTCAGTATCAGTTCCTGCAGTCATCTCTCATAATTTCATAACACAACAGAAAATTTTATGTATTTGCATGGAACCATGATAAAGGTAATTAACACATAATATGTCAACAGGTTAAAACACACATACACACACATACACATACACGATGTAGAGGAAAATAATACACATATGTGACCAAAAAGTAATCTTGAAATACTTGGTAAAAGAAACAATGGAAGGACTTAAAGAAAAAAGGAGGACAAAGAGAAAAGAGAAGAAGGAAGACACGCAGAAGAAAAATAAAGCTTATGTTATGCCTGTGAGGTTTCACTAACATTTTATTAGAAGAAAATAAATTGGGTATCAATTCCATTCCATCAGCTACATGAAGAGTTGTATATAAGGCCTAACTGACATACCCATTCTTTGAACAGAATACTTATTTTTCGGGTAGAAACAAATAATGAAACTAACAAACAACACCAAGCTATGTGCCGTTACTGCTTGAGTTTCTGTACAATGTTCATTGTCAGTTAACAACTGGAATGATGTTCCATTGAACATAATGAGTTCTGATGGACTCACACTTTTGGTACATTCTGTAAAGGCCAGTATGTGCAATTCTTCTGCACCTCCAGCCCAGGAAGATGATACATATAATGGTTTGTGAGATAAACATTTAGTCTAAAGACCAACACTTGCATCTTAAAGGGTTATTGTGGGTTATTGATAGATATAGCAAATGCAAGGCATAGAGGAAAATGCATTAATCTCAGATGACTTGGTACTTCACTGGGAATTATTGGTATTGGGGAATAAATACATCCCCCTTTTGTACAGCCAGTTAATCCAGTACAAAAAAATGCAGATGATTAACGCTCCCCACATTGATCATCAAGGGGTGCACTACATATAATTGTACATAAGGTAAATAGTTAGGCTTAAGATGAAGCCTGAAGCTTCAAAGGACTGCCAATGTGCTTTGTTGAAGTACACAGCAAACATAATTTGGACTAGCCACTGTACTGGTAACAGTCCAACACTGGCACATCAGTAACAGGTGCTATATCATTTCCTGTACTCTTGCGGGAGATTTGTGCTACCAACCAACAAGCTAAACTTATTTATATGTGAGTGTGTGTTTGTGTGTATGAAAATACAGACAAATTCCTAAGGACCAAAACACCAAATGTCATGGACCCTGCCTCATGAACAAACACTGGTCAATCCCAGCTCTATTGCAAGCAGACCTATGCATGGTGAATTACAGAGTTTAAAAAGCTTAGTACTGTGTAATACAGATCAGTTTCAGACCCTACAACCTCTCTACTGTTTTGCAACTTTTGAACAACGTTTTTTTGCAAACTCATAGTATGGATCTAATGGCATGCAAATAATGAGAATCATGTGTATTTACAGCATGCTTGTTCTATTCTACTCTGATGTGCTAATGTGTCATATAACGAGGATAAGCATATCTTCCATGGATAAAGCAAAGGTTATATGTAAAACATGGATACAAGGACTAAATAAAAATATTATTGCTTTAGCCTGTTCATAAAGAATTTGTGAGGTTTTGATGAAAGAAACGAAAATGAAGGCAGACAAATTCAACTGCAGCATGTGGAATCTTATGTCTAAATAAACATTGTATTTATTTCATTTTTGGTTGGTAAATTGCTACTTTTGCCACCTAATTTGAAGTATTGTACAATCCCCACATTTTTCTGGTGGGATTGAAGACAACCAGTATAGTCTTCAGTCAGGTTACCTGATTTTTAGCTCAAAGATTTGTAGCTGCAGTCTAATACAAAAGAGGAAGTGCTATTTGGTTGCATTACACCATTCATTTCCTTCCTGCATGTATAGCAAGTTAGTAGGTCTGAAGCTGGGAAACTGATAAGTGGAGACAGATTGGAGAATACTGGATATTCTGAAATGAGTACTGGCCAATTCATACTCTGAAACATCAGCTTTTAACAATATTACTTCACTCAGTTTTTTAGGAACTAATGTGGTGATTTAATTTCAGGTTTAACAATTATGAACTATTGTAATATTCTCCTCTTTCCTTCTTTCTTTCAGGATATTAACTTTGGAAGCAGTACAGTAAATGTCAAGTTTGAAAAAAACAGATGGATAACATTCCTCCACTCAGTATTTTGTTTGTGCTAAGAATAATAATTGTGTTATAAAAACATTATCTTCTAAAAAGAAAAAAAAAGTTAGAATGTTTTATTCTTGAAATGAGATAGACAGTGTATATCTTAACCTGTTAAATCTTAACCAATGTAACGTCATGTTTTGAAGATATGTAACATCCATACATAATCTATTTAAAGCAGATTCATCTTATTTATTAAAGAAAAATACCTATTTTCAAGTTGTTCAGCTGCTTGCCTTGACCTCCTGTTACACTATAGGAAAGTCTGAACAGAACTAATATCGAGTGACTCGGGAGTATGGGTTTGTTGCCATAAAATGTTGCAGGCGTTACTTAAATGTTGCACTACGGGGTATTCTTCCATTCTGGTAAAGAGTCATTCCATCTCCAGAACAAAAGGAAACAATGTGTAATATAATATGCTACATGATGTAACCAGTTGGTGTTTTTCATATCACACTTTGAAGTCCATTGTGATTTAAAGCGGGCACCAGAGTAGATTGAGTAGGAATAGGCTGTTAGGTTAATATGATAAATTAGCAAAGACTTTCATTTTTAAAGTCAGAGACAATAGATCTTTACAAGCAACAATTAGTATTTTTCGACATGAAGATCTGATTTCTTGAGGGTCATTAAACTTTCCAGTAATTACAGGTATAAACTAAGTGGTTAAATTTCGTCCACTATATCATGTGACATTTGGTTATGCAAGCAGAAACTTTAAACACGACATAAGTTACAGAACCAAAAATGACAATATACTGTACACATGAACCAAGAACACAATAGTATGTCATGTAAATGATTGTATCTTCCCAGTGTTTGGTTCTAACTGAAATGTAGTTTTGGTAACACTGGGTGCAATGATGAGATAATCAGAGATTTCATTATTCAGTTTTCCTAAGACGTACTCCAATGTTATGTTTTATCTTACCATCACTGTGCATACAGATACTGTAAATAGCTTATGTGTACAAATGCTAAATGAATTAATGAGTGGAAAGTTTTGAATGCTGGGCATTTATGGGTGGTACTGATAAATTTATACATAGTAAAACATAACAGAAAGCAAAAGCACTATTAATTAAATTTCAGATTTAAATAATTCCATTAAGGGAATGACATGAACAATTTTTACATTGTGAATATATAGCTAAAGAAGCTGGTTTGAATATATATATATATATTTTCTGCCATCATTCATTGTCTAGATGCAGTTGTCTATAAATGCACCATGAACTTACAGAACAAATATTTTACAGAAATGGAGCTTATAAGTATTACAAATTGTGTGAAGCAGTGTGAACGCTTACTTCATATAATACAACTCCAAAATAATATTGTAATACATGTTTGGGTTCAAAATTGGATTTCTTAATCTAACCCTGTACATTTAAGAGCTGCCAACAAATGTACCGCACTGAAACACATGACTACCCACCTCACATACTTATGGAACAGGCTATGTGGATAAGTGTCATTATTGTTAGACTGAAGCAACATTAACTGGAAATCTGTTAATCATCTGTTGCATCATTTGAAAATGAATCAAATCATACATTGCAGTAATTGTTTTTGATTTAAATTGGAAATTTCAGTAAGTACATGTACCTTTTCAGAATAATACAGTGTAAGAGAAAGCACATCTCACAGATGTGCCAATTTTATTAAAATTTCCTTTATATTATTTTTTGGGTGAATGCCATTAAATAATTATTTTGCTGCAGATATAAAAATGTGGGAACTTCATGTTTGTCATACTTGTCATTAATGAAGAACAATATTATTACAACATGGTAAATTCTAAATTTTACACAACACAAATTCAAATTTGCTTTACTGTCTGAAATGACATTGGTCCAAAACCTAATTAACAAGTTCGTAATTTTGCTTTTGTTAATAAATATGTCTAGCCCAGTGGGTATATGTGGGTATGTAATTGTATATGTATATATGAATGTGTGAAGAATAGATGAGTGTATGTGCATGTGTATAAGGTTGATCTATATAGATTCCCTACTGTATTTAGGCCCTCACCATGTACCATAAATTCTAGTCCACAAAACATTATCAACCAAAAAAAAAACCCAAATACTGCTGTATTGATAAACGTGCTAACTAGAACAAACTAAGTATTCAAAAAGTGTGATGTTTGTGTGGTGGTAGGACTGCCTGGAACACACTTGCTTTGTTGTAGGATTATGATGAAATGACTGGCATTCAGAGTTTCTGAGTAACAGAAAAATAACTGTGTTTGCATATTTATGTAAATAACATGTTGTTATATACTTCTTCATCAAATAAAAGCTACTTAAAAACATTTATGGTATAGAAGGCCCAGTGTAAGCTCACTTCTGTGTCCGTCATTTCTTATATCAGTATACCGATTAATAAGAAAGCATACTAATCTTTATTTTTTATTACTTCAACATGGTTCCATACACACTTGAAGTCACTCAGTATATTGCCACTCCAAACACAGAAATTATGTAGCAGGTTAAATATCTGAAGAGTTTTTATTTGTACAGCCTGACATTAAAAACAGCTGTCCATTTTCTTATTTCTTTAGGCCCCCCAGACCAACCACCAGCTATTTCCTAACCAATAATCTTTACCAAAAGCCTCAGAACAAGTGGATACTAAGAATAAAACTATAAATGCGAAGGGCATTTCAACGCCTTTCTGACACTTTCCTTCAAACAAGAAGTCAGTTTAAGATGTTATATAACCATTATGTACCATAACTAGATGACAGGATTATTTTTTCTTATGTATCATTTCACATGATCTGTTTTGGTATAAAATCACAATTAAAGAGTTGTTGCTTTGTTTAAGATCTAAGTATAACTTAAATAAAAAGTCTTTTCAATAAACAGTTTCCTTTTAATTAACTTGTTTTCTGTAACTATAAAGAAAAAGTAATTGTATGTAATTCACAATAGACTTGAATTTGAATAAGGTCAATGTTATGTCAGTGTGGATAGCTGTGAATTCACTTTTAAAATTTGTAGGGATTCCAAAGGTAAATCATTTTCCAGGTTCCTGTCTGTGCAATTTTGAACTGTGAACAATAATGTAAATATGAAGCTGTGTGCACATAATATTAGCCATTTCATGTAACAAGACAGGATATTGCAATTTGTAATGAGAAACAAAGAAAATGCTTATTAGGCCAAAAGTAAATAATTATCCATTCCAAATCACACAGGAAATTCTCTCCAAAACATTGAGAGATAACATAACATTTCTGACAATAGTTCAAATTATATATTATCAGATAGATGGATGCACAATGAAAAATGAATTGGAAAGAATATGAAAGAAAACAGTCAGAATATAATTTGAGACATTATATGGGATATTTCCTGTCTGCCTGCTTGAGCTAACCACAAAAAACTTCAGTCATTATTGTCTGTGAATCAAGATTAGAATCTGAAACCTCCTGAACATAAATCAGAAGTAACACATACTGAAACACCGAGTTTGGTAGTTAATGGTGTGATGAAGATATACAGATTCTCCATTCAGAGTCAGAAAACTCCATTTATTCTTGTACTGTTGTAGCTATATCAACCACAATCACATTCTTAATAAACAATTAAGAAAAATACAGGTATTTCAGAGCTATTTTGTCTCACATAAACGACATTTTAAGATAAAACTGGCACACAATATACTTGTTGTAGAATTTAAAAAAGTTTTCTAAAATAGAATTTTCATATATAATTGAGGAAATAGTAATATATGAAGCTGAATATAGGCTGTATGGCCCTCAGGATGGATGGTTAAAAACATGGGTCCACAAATTTTCTAAAAATCTAGGAGCCACTTCCAAATTCTGTGGACCAGGTTGACATGAAGTTCCATAGTGATAAACCACAGGTCTGGAATGACCTGTGAACCTAAGTTGCCTTGTGCTTTCTCCTTGGTGCATATTAACTCAATGTGTATTTTTTGTATAATGGGGGGAAAAACTAAACAATTATACTGAAAATATTAGATGCCACTGTACAAAATTTTTTCATGTGTGACAAGGAAATTCTGTACCCCTTTTTCAGAAGTGTCCATGATTATGCTTGTTAATTCATTATAGCTGAAAGAAGATAGAAGTTCAATGCGTAACTCCAGCTATTTCGGTTGTCTGTGAATGCTATTCTTCACATTTAGCATTCACTCCAAACAGGTAGCAGAAATATATAGACAATTTTCCACTAACTAACTATATGAACCAGACCCCTTGAAAATCCAGCAGTTCCTCACCTAGTCAAAACATTCCTTACATTTTACAGAACTTCAGCCTTCACTACCATGTTAAAACAGCCCACTGCTGGCCTCCACCCTGAGTCAGTTGAATTACAATTTTTGGTTTCTTGCAAATGCTTATTCCCATCCAGCACTTTGAAAATATCTTACCCCCATACTTCCAAATCTATTTCACTGTAAATGTAAATTTGAAAATATGGAAGAAGAAAGTGGAAATTTTCTATTATTGTTCCTGATTAAATATTGCAATATTCATCACACATTTCGGAGTATAGTAAATATATTTCACATTCTAATTTTGCAAAATCTGTAACATGTTATAAACCATTACATTAAATTTTATTGAAGGTTAGTTTTTTCTCCTTTCTATGAATAAGCATAATAATTTTCCTGTGACAGCTATGGACAACAGTTTTATCAAAATGTGTAACTAAAACTAAGGTCTTGCTTACCTGATAATGTTTTTAAAGTAGCAAAATTATATATCCAACATTATAGAATGATAATTGTCCCAGTACAAGCCACAAAGTGCCACAAAGCATTAGAGTACTTATGGTAATGTGTAAGTGTTTGTACATGGCAAATGCAGTAGATCATACATGTGTGAAATTACAACATGGGAAAAGGCACTAAAGAGAGTTTACTTTTTGAATGTTAATAATTAACAAACTGAACAAGAATATTATCTAAATCCATGTGGTACCAATGACACACTTATGGAAAGTGAATAACCAATAAATCATATCAATCATCCTGTCTGGAATAACGGTGAACCTAAGAAATACCAAAACCATCCTGTTGTTACTGACTTTTAGGTTTCAACACGCCTAATAAGGTCAAATTCTAAAATGTAACTTAAGCTTGAACTACAATACCAATGTATTTTATGGGATGTTATCACTTCTGCAGTGAACAGTGACTGGGCACAACTCTTCTCTAATGTAAGAGGTAAGTAACTTTTGCATACAGAAATATTTTGCAAAATGGGACAATATAATTATGCAGGCATTCTTGTAGGTACTTCATGCAATGTGCAGTATTGCTTATTCTGCCATCCCTGATTAAAGTTTCTCTTCCATGGATATCCTAGATTTTGACATACAGCAGTTTTGTGTAGTGTGAATGCTTGAGAACTAAGTTAAAATCATTTGGTTGCTCAGGTGGGAGGTACAAAAGGTAATCATGCCAGTGTGGTCCACACATTCAGACTGGTAATGGCCTCAATGTACAAAGAAGCTGTACACATTAACATTTCTCTTCACAATCACTCTTAGTGAATTACTGAAGTTACCATGAAGCAAGCTTATGCATTATGTGCTAGCTGACCATAACCCTGAACCCCTAACACAGCATTTCATTTTATATTCAGCCAGTCGCATTATGTCTTGTACTGAAACTCCATATGAAGGAGCACATTGGAACAGTAAATGTTCACCTAAAATAGTTACATGTGAATTGAAAATGTGACAAAATTGAAGATCCCCATACAAATTTCTGAATGTTCTAAACAGGAAATATAAACAGAAAAACTCTTCATACACACACACAAACAAATTAGGAGACAGATCATCTTTATTGGAAAAAGAAGAGTCAAATAAAAATTCTGAGTGCTCACAAAACAGAAACTGAATCAATGCTAGGCTTTAGCATTCTCCTCAAAAATGTCAGCAGAAAATGCAAAAACACCCAAAACTAAAACAAAGACATGTCTCTCTCTTGCCTGAATGAGTTTTAGGCAGCTATTAGTCAACCACTATATATTTTTCCACACAGCTTTGTCCATAATCTTGTATATTCTTTTGAAGAGAATATATGTTAGTTCTTCCCTATAAATTCTATCCAGCTTTGTAAAGGCTCTCACTTTACATGGAAACTTTCAACTTTGTAGTCAGCTTCTGTCTGCCAACTGATCCAATTTCGTTATCATTATCACATAAATGTGTACAGATGCATTAAATTTGTAATTTTGTATCTTTTTTAGTTTCATCCTTCATATTTTCAACTAATGGTTTTGGAATGTATGCAGATTTTTGTGTGTGTAGTTACCAATTTGTAGCATGTGTCACCACCCTATGTGCCACAATGCACCATGTGTTCTTTGATTATCAGTTACATATTTTATCTTCAGCAATTTCTCCTTGTGGCCACAACTTTGGATGGATTTCTCTGTTACATGATTCACAGGTGGATAAAATTATAATACAATTTTCTTACATTTATCATGTTTATTATAAAATAATATTTGGTTTTCCCCCCCCCCCCCACCCCCCCAAAAAAAAGACTGTGTACCCTCTGTAAAATGGAAATGCTGGGTTT
>Ga0136643_10003080_pt1 | contig 22214 bp, 10 predicted proteins | sample TergutLab28metaG_FD_96883 | JGI IMG/M metagenome (GOLD analysis project Ga0136643, IMG submission 96883) | Labiotermes labralis P1 segment gut microbial communities from Petit-Saut dam, French Guiana - Lab288 P1 (version 3) (version 3) | ecosystem: Host-associated > Arthropoda: Insects >... | reverse complement strand
TTCATATAATGTGCACCTGGGAACAGCAGGCATTGACTAATTAGCTGGCATGTTTCCAGCATGCATCTAACGTTGTAATTACTGGTCTAATTGCTGGTCACTGGCAAGAGGAGTGCAGTCTGTATATTTGCAACAGCGCTGTGAAAATGTACCCTGCGATTCAGATAAGAACTCACTGTTTACACGAAGTTCAATTACGCCTTACATTGCAATTCTGAAATAAAACACATGAGTAAAACTGATGCCAACATTGCGCGGTCTCTGGTCTGTCCTTGTCATAAATAATAAACTACAGGTTTAAGAATGCATTAATGGTTTCGGCAATCGATGTTTGGATATCCCTCAAATAATGGTTAAATTATTTGTTTTTGAAAGATCAGCCAACGTTAATCTCACTCGATAATAGACAGAGAGCGACAGAGAGAGATATATACAGAAAGTGATTGAACGAAAATGATCCTTGAAGTTTATATACGGAGACGGGGTGGGGAGAAGGGGTGGTCAAAACCAAGGTAGAGAGAAACACACTGACAAAGAGTAGGAGATGATTAGATGGTCGGTCTGACGGAGGGACGGACAGACAGACAGACACAGATAGATAGATTAGATAGATAGATATAGATAGATAGAGGGCCTGGAATGCTACTGCATTTGTGCAACAATACAAAGACAGCGGTTAGATTGTTAGGCTGTCGCGCTCTGGCAAGCGTGCCTCATTCACATTCTAATCTGAGAATGTCGGCACGTTACATGGATAAGAACTCGCAGAGCATTCTCTGGAAGACGGTTTATACAAACAATATGACTTGACGTAACGAAGGCATAACGGTAAAGTAAAATGAATACTTACAATGAACTACTCAAATAAAGTAACCAGAGTACCATGTAATGAAGTTTACATTATGTAAGTGTATGCAATGTCAAGGGATCAATAAAGTCCATGGGCTGGCAGGTCTGTGAGGCATTGGTAACAGCAGTCAAGGTCAGGCAGGTACAGGTTGCTACTTAAGAGAGTTTTAAACTATAAAGTTATGGAAGGAGTTCGTTGAGGGTGCGGGAGAGGGGGCCTTTCCCTCCCTAAATCATGCCTTTGAATTCATTACTACCTGCCATTCTCCTCATAAGAAGGAAAGGTTATAAGAAAACAAAGAGGATACATTCATTTATTAAATTTTTATAGATTACAGATATTCCTGAGCTGCTCACTGTGCAATGAAACTCATTAAGGAGGGCACGAACAGCTTCAAGTAAATTTAATCTTCGCAGTAAATCCGACGTGGTCAGCGTCGGGTTCGAGTTTGGGCCGCTGTAAACACGGAACAGCCACCGACTTCCACAGAATAAAATGATGCGTGCAGTTTTTATGATAAAGCAGTACACAGTCGAACAAGTGGACATGTAGTAGAAGATAAAGGTGTCCGGAGAGTAAAGGCAGTCTCTACCCAAGGTAAAGAATATCTGGCACATAAATCACACAACTCATTTATGCCAAATGCAGGTTAATGTAACGGTAACTCTTGTTTTCTGGAGTCCTCTGTTCGAACCTCTCTATATTAGTTTAACTAAGTGAGGACTGAAGAATAAAATCCAACCAGATGCCACTTATTACTTTATTATGCTTATATTATGCTCAACATGTTTCAGGCACCATTATGCTCATCATCAGGAGCTCACGACGATAGCGTTGGTTACCACATAGGCCGTCTGGTCGTCGAGTTGCTGCTGGTTGGGAGTTAAGTGCAGGCAGGATGGATGAGTGTCCGGACACTCATCCATCCTGCCTGCACTTAACTTTCCAACCAGCAGCAACTCCAGAACCAGAAGGCCTATGTGGTAACCAACGCTATCGTCGTAAGCTCCTGATGATGGGCATAATGGTGCCCGAAACATGCTGAGCGTAACATAAGCATAATAAAGTAATAAGTGGCATCTAGTTGGATTTTATACTTCATTTATCAAGATGATGCACGGTCCAATACACATCATATTTAAGTGAGGATTTTGTGGTTTTCCCTCGCTTTCCCTACACTCATGTTGGAAAGTTACATAGAAACATACCACGGCGCCTCCTTTAGAATCCGTACTTATTCACCAACTACACAATTTAATTCCACGCTGTAGAGTGCATTCATTTAAAACAGTATCGTTAAATAAAAGAGGAATAAACGTTACACGTGTCATGTGATAAAGAAGCGACTACAGTGACAGCAACAATCCTGAAATGACGCAATGTGCCACAAGTCAATGCATATGTACTTACGTGTGCTGTTAAAAAATTGCTAAATAAACATCTTCGGGAAATATGCGGGGCACGTGGGTTAACGGATGGTCTTTACTTATTTACATGTCAGCATCAAGTGGAAGTAGGATTACAGTCTACAAGCTTGCAGTGACCTGACCTTTATGACGGTACGCAATCAGAGCATATCTCTATTTGACCCGCGCTCTCACCAGTATAAACACTCACTCCACCTCCGCTTCTGCTAGCGGCTCGTGCCTGCAAGAACAGCTAGTTAAGTACGAAGCTATTATTTAACGGCACACACGTGACTGGGAGCCAGACAGCTTAAGTCGGCATAATGACTAAGCTACGGGATGGACGTCCGAGGAATCGTTATCCGATTCCCAGCCAGGGAGTATCTGGAGCCCACCTAGCCTCCGGTTTAATGGGTACCTACAGCTTGTTCCGCGGGATAAAGCGGTCGAGACGTTACGTTCACCATTCAACTCATCCAGCGCTGAAAAATATGTGGAGTTATCCCTTCACTCCACCTTACGCCCTCACGGAGCGTAAAGAGGCAACTTACCCTTTGCACGATCGACTGTGTAAGTTACCTAGCCTGAAGAAAAGCAGCAGTCCCGTTACAGGCCCGGAGTGGCCCAGCGGGTTCCAGGAAGTTTAGGTTCCCAGATTTCATGACAACGGCACAGGATGGTGGTAAGGTTGTCAGCCTTACGCCTTTACCCCAGGAAATACTCCTGGTATTCATTTCTGTTAGAGGCTGAGTCGACCCCAGGTCCATAGTGCGATCGAAAGGATTTTATGTCAACGAAAAATCCACTGACACTAGCTGGGATCGACCTTCCGATTTGTAGCACAGCACCTTAGCCACTGTGCTACCGCGGTCCCCTAGCCTCAAGAAGACCGCCATTAACGAAAGGTAAAAAAAGCGGGGAATGGTCATGCCTGTTGCTGGGTAGCGACAAAACTTGGGAAAACAGCACGTCTCCCGGACAAGATCTGAAGGTGAGATACTATGACTGATTGACTGACTGATTTGCGATTGGGTTCGAGATCTTTAGGTCCCGTTGCACTCAGGCCTTATTTGACGGGCCCTTTGCGCCCCATATCGATTTATGGGAGCCCTATTGCTTTGATAAAGTTCCAGATAGCCCCCAGACTTATACTCTTGATGTCCTCTGGCTCCAAGAAGGATCCCAGATACACCTGTCTGTGTGAAACCAAAGTATCACATTCACAAAGAATGTGGGCCGAGGTTTCATCCTCTGCTCCACACCTCCTACACAGTGGACTGTCTGACAGCCCTATTACGTGAAGATATCTCCTCAGGGTATTATGACCAATGAGAAGACCAGTGACAGCCCTGGACTGTGTCTTTTAAAGGACAGAAACCTAGCCTTGGCACCCAGACAGGGTCCCGAAATTAGTTTTGGAGCCTGTCTTTGGGTGTCACAAAGACCTCGAGGTCCTCTCAATATTAAACAAGTTAAATTTATTTCCCTGTCTTCCACGTTAAAGTCGCGTTTGTAAATGACTGACGTAATTGTTCCATCTTCTCCTGAGTGCTCTAATCTCCCGTCTTACGACATTTTATCTCATATACTCTGCTCTGTGCACGGACATATTTTTATTCGAACATTCGAAGTACACTTATTTCCCTTCAGTAAGTATCTGCACAAAAATTACAACTGTACTATGAACAGAATTTGTAATTTATGCGGTCTGTCCTCTTGACTTTTATTCACGGATTAAACGAGCGGCAGCCTGACATCCTGCTGACTAGTCTATTCCTGGTTTCCCTTAAGATGCAGGAACAGCAAAATAATCGAGTCAAGTTAAGCCGAAATGAGTGTGACTCACTAAGGTGCTACAACGGCAGGCCTTCAGTCTCATTCGACTCGACTTGGCCCATCCCTGTGACTGCAGAAGTATGAGGAATGCAAAACAAACGTGTCTGCCTTTATAACGTTTTAGTCAGACTCGCTCGATTCGACTCAGCTCAACGTGATCGGCTGGGCTGAGTATTGACGGATTATGTGATGTGAGTGGCAGAGAAAGGCAACTAGGGAGCCGCGGAAAGAAATGTCACAATGACAGGGGCCTGGGCTACCCGCCTCTGCACCTACAGTCGTACTCTCCCCTGACCTGTTAAAAAGCCCGAAGCGTTCGTCGATAGCAAATGCTATCAAATGATTATCAATACCGGCATTCCTGTGCACAATATGACTTGGCTACTGGAGGGGACTGAAAGAAGGTACACTAGAGGGGGAATCGTAACAGCTGGAGGGAGATGTGAGCGGGGATCGATATATGGGCCCTTTTACAAGCGGCTTTAGTATTCTTGTTCTACCAATATCCCTACAACTCCGTATGCACATGTCTGAGGCCAATAAGAACGTTGAAAGCTACAAGCACATGTGATATTTCTTCGTGCAATCTTTCTTCTCGCATTTAACGATGCCTTTTCCCGTACATCGGTTACATAACAACGAATGAAAGGATAACCCTGTGTCTGTGTGTGTGTGTGTATTTATGTGTGTGTGTTTATTTATATATATGCGTGTGTGTGTGTGTGTGTGTGTGTTGAACTCTGAATGAAATTGTGACAATCGACATTGTCTGAAGAGACTTAAGGAAAAAAAAAAAATGCGGGTCCGGGCCGAGAATCAAAACGTGCCTCATGCAAATGAAAGTACTGACTGTCCAGTCGCGAGAGCTGGTGCCTGTCCGAATCACTCACTAACAGCATCCTTGTGTTTCAGAATTATAATCCATTACGAACAGTAGGATTACATTAGAATTAAGATCTACAACACCGAAGACCTTCCAATATACATACGTTTTCACAAACTCTTACTTAAAAATAATTATGTGCGGTTGTCTTTCTAAAAAAAAAAAACTTAGCAGGTTGAAGAAATCCAACAAGATGCAACAGTATGCAAATATTTATTTACTGCTAAATTACTCTACATGTTTGGGGCGTCCATGGCACCCATCATCAGGAGTACATAAACCTCCTCAAATGTGACCAAATAGGGACTGGTGTGGGCTCATACTATCTGGCTCCCCAGACAGTACGATCTGTACCAGAGGCTGCAACTACAGTTTTATGTACACCTGATGATGTGCGCGATGGACACCCGAAACATGTAGAGTAATTTAGCAGTAAATAATTATCCGCATACTGTTGTATCTCGTTGTATTTCTTCTACCTAGAATTACGATGCACGGAACCACGAATATAAACCTAATCAATTTTTTAGATAAAATTTATTTAAGTAATGGTGTATGTTAGCTTGCACGTTCCTTCCCACATCCTAATGTTCAAAGGAAGATCAGCACGCATGTGAGCTTACTTCCGCTCACCGTCAGTCCAAGTGTTCTAATCTTTAAATAATGTTCAAGATTATCTGACGCCAAAGTAGGTAGGCTTACCCAGCAGCGGAAAAGTTACTGCGCAAGACATAAATCCTGAGCTTCGCTGCGTTGGATTCACTTTACAGTGTGTCTAAACCGCGTGGTTTGCCTTTCGGTTCACGAAACGTCAAGAGTGTGTAATGGAGGGTAACAGGAAGACGGGTTTAGAAAAGATTAATACAAACTGGAGCGAAGTTTCAGGAAACTGCATTTATGCAGGGGAATGACAGTTATAGTAGATGTGGAAAAGCGCGAAAGGGTTGAAGAGGAACGAGTGAAAACACAGTTAGAAGGGAGTCGTGGGAAATTAATTTCATACCGACAAAATGGCAAGATAATATAATATGAAGGACAAGTCATACAGAATATTCCTACATCTCATATTTAACACGGCGAGGGAAAGGGAAATGTAATAACAATTACGGGGATGAATACGAAAATAAAGCACAAGCTCTGTTCTTACAGTACCTAAGCACTAGCACTAAAAGTCGGTACGGTTAGTGAGGGTACAGTTATCGCGTTAAAGGCGGCACAAGACCGAGATAAGCGTGCAGCTCCCTGCATCGATATGTCAACGTGAGCAGACAATACAAAGTACAGTAATCTCTCGTACCATGCGGATTTTTGGAGGCGTGATGGGTAAAACCGCCTTGTGCAGACTTCTAATGGAGAGACAGGCTTGCGTGAATGCTGACGCGTAAAGACACACGCCCATCAGTTACAATGTATAAACGTTTGGACATTAAACACATACACAGTGGTTGGGAGGCTGATGATCCAACTTGCGCGGAGATTGAATGAGTAACCGCCCACAATAAACCGTGCGAATTTCAGTCTTTCAGCTTTGTTTTCCCCATACATTTAACTACGAGTGTTGTCAACGGAGTATAGCCAAACCGCGCTGGGAAAACCCTCTCTAAGCGATGGGTTCAGTTGTATGTCTTATGCCTAGAGGCTGAAATGGTTCTTAGACAACCCTTTACAGACGAAGAGCAGACTATTTTATTTAAAGACCCAGTTCGTACCGCGCAGTAAAAACTTTTCATCTCGGTTATAAGAACCAATCAGTTTATGATATAAGTGGCACAAGTCGCTGTTTTTCCTCAGATAAATACAAAACACATAAATACAGTGTGGGCAGAGCGTAAAACTGTTGAATGTTAAACGTGTTTATGCATCACGTAAGCAGTAGGCTTTTAAAAAGTTCATAGTGAGGGAAGCCATGATTTGGATGGGTTGGCTCATTTAGAGTAGATCTAAAATGACGGATTTCAGTAGACATAAAACTCTGTAAAAGCTGCGAGTTCTTTGGCCACTTACACAGCTATCAGCGGCGCACGGAAAACTCTTTACCGTGAAAGTCGCTTGTCGGCCACTAGGAAATCCTACCAGAGACCTTCAGCTCCTGGAAACGCTACAGTGCCAGCAAGTCATGCATGATACACTCTATGACACGGGCTTGTAGGTCACCATCTGGATAGATGAAACCCTCACTGAACTGAGTCCCAATTCTGAAGCTGATAGTCGCTTCATCGGTCAATAAATTCTCCTTTCACAGAACAGCATTTACTAGAGGCAGTGCCTGGACCCTACCAAACGCCAATTTCATTAATTCAACAACTGCACCCTTTATTTCTTGGCGACAGAGAACGCTATTCGGATTTGTCGGTATTGACCGCAAACATATCAACTTAGCCAAGTAACCTAAATTAATGAATATGACAAACCTGTAAGAAATAGGAAGTGGAGACATACCGTGAGAAATGTAATCACAACGCTCATAAAATGTCCGTGTACGAAAACCACAAGCCACGACACAAAATTTTCCAGTTATTAAGATGTTTTAACTACCATTAAATAATCACCCATACGAATTCAAAATTTCCCCGGCACAACGGGTGAGAAAAACAAACCCCGGCAGCAGAACAAAAGGTCATACATAAACAATGAAACATTAGTTACTGTAACAGCTGAATGAGCAACAAAGAGACAAACACGCAGGTGTAACTCGGTTAGAACTTACTAAATGAAGTCACTGCTCCTCTGACGTCAAAACAAAAGGTACTACTTCCGTCAGACCACATTATCATCACGTAGTTAAGTGTCTTGTAACAAACTTCGTGAAACCTCAGTAACATATCCCCAGATTTGGGCAATTCCAGCCTAGAATACTTTCGCGTGTATATATATATATATATATATATATATATATATACACATACTTACAGACATACAAACATACATTAATTACTGTTTGTTGAAATCCAAAAAACAATTTTTGTCAAAAGTGGGTAAAACTGTTCAGAATTTCAGTGCGTGTTAAGTTGCAATTGTGTTCTGGGCTACAATATCGAGTGGCCTTGTAATCTGTACCGACGTTTCGAAGGAACATGCTGTCGATATCCACATACATGACTACACGGTGTGACAAACAGAAGACGATAACCCGGAAAAAAATAATTTTTTAAGTGTCTAAAATGAACAGAATTATTTAAAAGAGGTCCATGTACATTTCCTTGAACCTGTGGGAACAAGAAAAATTTCCAGTTACGCGACCACTAACAAGCCCTCTTAGATTAATCGGTAATCCTGCCTTAAAATCTGGCAATATACAATTATTTCCTTGATAGCAACACAAGAGCCATAGTCCACTACATACGTGAGAAAGCGAAAAAATAAGAGATCGCAATACTTGCTTAAAACAAGAAGACAAAAATAAAATACTGATCAGCCGATTTCGTTTATACTGTTACTCTTGGCAACAGTTCTTAAATCATTGTCTTGTTAACAGCCGCCATTCCAATTTCAAACTTACTGGCAGAAGCTCTTGATGCACAAATTGTGAACCACAGTTAACAGTGAACTATGAACACTAACGACTGCTAACCTGTGCACAACGGTCAGCAGTGTATTTGCACAAGCTTGTAGCCACACAGCATGTACAGTATATGCCAAATAACTGTGACGAGGCACTGAAGATGAGCATTGAAACTTGTTGATTTTGTACCGCAGTACAACACGTTGTACCGTACTACACAACGTTATAGCACGTTCTACCGCCTACACCCACCAATATGGCTCAGAATACAGTAGCCCAAAATATCCGAGAGCCCTGAATTACTGCAAAATTAAAAAAAAAAATCAGTTTTTCACCAATATGGGAACTTTAAAAAAGGATTTTTTTTTATCTCACATCGTAAAAATATAACGTACTTGCTGGAAAATATCACTAACGCAGGTACTACTGCAGGCATTTCTTAATCATGGGACATGAAGCGTGTCTTCAGTTATCACAAACATACTTGTTATGGTGTCAACCTGTTTTAAGACATGGCGAGAAGAGCGCAGATAGTTTAATCAAAACCTTAAGTGGGACACGTCAAACATTTGACAATAATCCAGTTACGTGCCTCTTAGCTCTAATGGACAAGCAACGTTCACCAACCTGTCGGCGGATCCTAAAACACACTACCTGTTTAATACTTTCAGTGTTCGTCTTTTTGTCATAAACACTGTTTTCACAGCTGACAGCATATACTCTCTGGCTCCGTCTTTTCCTTGCCAGAGACAGAACCTGCCTTTGTGCGGGCCACGACAGAATAACTTGAACCGAAGTTACATTACGTAATTCTTAGTTCATTTACCCACGCTACCTGAACCGCATACGCCACTTGGTATTGCAAAACGGGAAAGGATGTGGAAGAAATGGTCGTGGCCTGTTTTAGAGTGTTATCACAGTACCTGTCAAATGAGAGTTACGAGTGCGCCGGCAACACAGAACCGCAACTTTAGATCTCAATGGACCACACCTGGCTAAAACGCCGCAATGAAAACACTTGCTTCCAAAACGTATTCAAAACATACGAGGTGTGGCTGTTAAATAACAAGAGTACTTCCAAAGAATAAATTTTATACTTATAGTTCCATGCATCGTAATTCTAGATTGAAGAAATCCAACAAGATGCAACAGTATGCAGATACTTATTTACTGCTAAAGTACTCTACATGTTTCGGGCGCCCATCGTGACATAAATTTAAAAAATATGCGTTTGGGGTCTTACTTCCAGATGTAAGCCTACTACTAGAACTACACAGTTACAAAGTATGACTCGGACGAAAAGGTTACTTTACCTTGACAAAGAACTTGTCCTGCAACTCGAATGAATGACATTAAACACCCGTTTCAGAATGTTATAAAGTAAAACGTAGACGAAAATGATAATGTACAGTTCACATCGCAGCTACGCTCTTGTGCTCCAGTTTTCCTTTATCCAGAAACTAAAACAGTTCCCTAAAGACTTCTCAGTTGGCAGCACCGTACCTGCAACGCTGTCTATGTCAGGTAATTGTAAAACACCCCGTACTAACGTTTTCTAGCTGAAAGAACTTCCTCCTGCCACCCTCTGCTTTCCTCTTTTGAGGGGGAAAGTGAGACAACCCTGGCAAATTGCACGTAGTGTTACAACCGAGCTTGGTGACAGAAGTTCATTTGGTCTCGAAAAACAACTCATTAAGATATTTAACAATGTTTATAACGTAAAAGTTCATCTCATCAGATATTACTTTCATTGTAAACTTCTCAATTATGTATTTAATTTTGTTTTAACTGCCTGAAACAAACAGAATTACAATTCGTCTAGAATTTGCAAAATTAATTTTTTTTAATTCCAGCGAGAAATATGAGATTCTTGCTGTGGTTAAAATTAAAACTCCAGTCTTCTGGGATATGACGCCGTGCAGCTTAACACATGGTTACAAACGTTCCTTAAGTGCATGTTGCCTCCGGCCTCTTATTTCACTTCTGCACTGCATATAAAGACAGTATACTTCTCCGAAACGCTGGTGCCCATCTGCAATACACCGCTTTTAATTTTTCGTATCGTTCGTAATATTGGACTCAATTTTATTCGAAAAATTTTAATGAAAAATGCGTCATCTAAACCGATTTAAGTCCATACTGTTTGGGAGATCAGATAGGAGGATGGGCACAGAAGAACTCTTGGCAAATCTAAGGCGACGAGACTTTACCAGTAGAAAGGATGTTTCAATAGGCTTTGTAATTACTGCGCAAATATGTAACCATCTGATAGTGTAGGCACTTGCAACAACGATAGCTAACAAATGTTGCTGTAGAAAATCTACTGCTAAGAGCTGACTCGCGATATCCATTCGTAGACGGGAGAATAATATTAAAATGCACCTTAAATAGGGTGTGAGAAAGTAAACTTGATTTGTTTGGATCAGGACAAGCTGCACTGGAGAGCTGCAGCAAAAATGGTATTGAAGTGATAGAGTACGGATAATAACTGGACTGGATGCGTGACGAGTAGTTTCTCTCAACATGGAGTCTACTACAAATGGGCGAAAAGAGTCTCCATGTATATATGTACATATGGATCATTATTATTTGATGGGAAGGGTTAAAAATTCTCAAAACCATTCGCTTTTTACTTTTTAAACTTTTATGACGACTGCAGGCTGAATCTTCCCAATCGTTCAGACGAACATCAAAAGCCGAAAGTAAACCTGTTACTAAAAACAATCTGTTTTCAGTACTTACCTTTCATCGATATTTCATAACCAGTACGACTGAACAAATGCTTGTATTCTTACCTGAAACAATAAAAAAGAAGCAGTTAAACAGCGTAATATCTTAAACATTACCGTCACATTAAAGACATTTTGTACACTACAACGCAGTCAGAAAACATGATGCAGTAATAAAGCACAAGCTAGTAAGAATCTGTCAAACGTAACGGTAAAGTTTGCCCTAGAACAGGCCACAAAGGCCCAGAGGGGGAGTAGAGGTATACCTTTACTCTTTCTTCAACCTCGGCGCTAAATGGGGTGGGGGTGTGTGGTTAATACCACACCCCGACCGCTTTACCCCCTGGAAAGATCCGCTACCCATTGTATTGGAGGCTGGGTGGGCCCCAGGTCCGGTCAGGACGGGTGCGGAATTCCGCCACCCCACCGGGACTCGATCCCCGGGCCGTCCAGCCCGTACCCAGTCGCTAGAGTATAAGGGTGTAGAATAACATCCTACGTGTTGTACGTTAGACAGGTTTAGTTTCCGTACAGGAGACCAATCGCCTGTTTCTGCCTTTGTCTCTTCCCGTCTCTGGCTTTCTTGCTGTTCGACCATACTGCTTTTGAGGCACAGAAATAATTACGCGTAGGCCTGTATCCAAAGCTGCAGCGTGCCTAGACCTGTACTCACAGCTGCAGCGTGCCTAGGTCTACATCCACAGGTGCATCGTGATTGAAATGTTTAATGCACAAAGCTACGACCATGCGACATTACCGCATTAAATAGCAGATCTTTGTCAGCGGTAGTACCCGTTCATACGCTCGCTAAAACAAAGAGGCTAAGAACTGTCACTACCCAGTGCGGAGTATTACAAGAAATTCACAATCAGTGTTCGTTTTGTGGCATGAAAAATAGGAGGAGGAAGAGGAAGTGACGAGGAGGAGGTGGAGGAAGAGGAGGAGGAGGAGGTGGTGGTGGTGGAGGTGGTAAAAATTTCTTCTCCAAGGGTAAAACATTCAAGTTCCGATTCTACCAAAAGGCTAACAATTCCGGGAGTCCTTAATCGTCTCCGAAACACACAGAATACAAAGCAATTACAGTGCTTTCTTAGAGCATACTAGAATGTTCATTTAGAATCGATTCTCCATAAAATTAAAATTAGACTGTAGAGCTGCAAGTCTTTGACTCCACGTTTACATTCAACAACCAAACAAGTGGTCGAAAAGCCTGCTTCTTATTTGGGATGTCCTGGGTTCCAGTCTCGACTCGTAGACAGTTCATCCTACGGGAGCTCCCTTCCCCATCAGTCCCTCCAGGAAGTGCTGGAATAACGCCCTAAAATAGGTCAACGTCTCTACCTCCACATTACGTCCAGTCGCAGTCATCCTACCAGTATATGCGACGTGACGTATGCAAGTGATAAGCAGTCGTCAATGAAACCAACATTCAACCACATTTATTACTAACGGATTAATCTTCTCTATGATGGTATTTTAACGAATACACTTTATTCAAATTCTGGGCATAATTTTAAATTCACACTCATACATACTCCATGGGCGCCAATACTCTAATTTATGTTACTAGGGGGACGAAGAGACATGCGGGCGGAAAGATTTAACTCATCCACGATGGCTTGACTCATGCACTCCATGAACAGCACGCATAAAATGTCGGCCATATGCCCAAATCTTAAATGTCTCAGGGTTAAAGTAATTAAAACAATCTTTGTCAATTTCAAGTTGCGTACGCGTCACCTCCTCTGAAGCTACAAAAGCAGCTAGTCTGTACGTCTTCTGGTCTATTCAGGAACATAGCAACGAAGTCCAAAGTCGTAAATATAGCACGGAAGAGACATCGCGAACCACTGGCCCCTCCAACCCCACTTCCCCTCCCCAAACAACACACCTTCTATAGACACAGTAAGTTAATACAACAGCGGAAGTAAAAACATTACGAAAAAGAACACAAGCAAGGTCTCTCACGTACGTAACATTGTTCCCATGCAGAAAGAGATCATTGTAACATTGAATCCCCGGTATGTCATGCTGCTCATTTAATTTGAATAAACAATCGTTTCAAGTTTCAGTAACGAATGCTTTCCATCTGCCATTCCACGAAATCCACCGTTAAAGAAAATAAATTTTGGTTCCAAATAAGCTGCGAAGGAATCAATCAAGAAAGAAGAGATGGGCAAGATATAAAACACACATGGGGAAACACAATAGTATAATAAATCTGACAGAAATGAGGCGTGATGGTGTGAATTGGATTCATGTGTCTAATGGTAGTGACAAGCTCCTCTGCACATACACTGAGCCTTCAGGTTACATAAAAGGCGGAATTTCTTGAACAGTTCAGATAAATTTCCTGTTCGTTGCTAAAGGAAGACTTCCACCGAGTACGTTATTAAAAACTATTTTGCTGTTTTGATAATTGCCTACGCGTTTTATTACAAAGACACAAGGAAAAATCGTCACACTCCTCGGAGTCGGCTCCATTCATTAACACATGTTTATCTTTATACACGTGGTGGGGTGAAACTATGTCTCTGTGGAACTACAGCTTCTATTTGGACTATTGTTCGTGCCTCAGATGACAGTTAAATGAATATGGAACACTGAAGGAGTGAGAATTCAGAAAGGAAAACGCGTGCTCGGAGAAAAACCTGCACGAGCGCCATTCTGTCCACGACAAAACCCACATGGACTGCACTGGGACTGAGCCCTCGCTTTCTCGTGAGAAGTTCTGTATCTAACCAGATGGACTACGGCACGGCCAACACTATAATGTATGTAGCGACATAATTGAAGAACACTGCAGAGTCGTCAGCATAATGGGAGATACTGGGAAACAGCAATTGGAAGCTCCCTCCCGTCCGTCCCTCTAAAAAAGAAATTCCTTATAGATCCTTAAAGCTAACTTCCTACCCAAGCGACTCTCTCACTCTCTGTACGGGTCTAGTGGCTCAATAGACGACGCTACAAAAAAGGAGATTGCTGTCTGTATGTAACTTCAGTAACATGTTTCAATAAATCATTCAAATTTGTCAAAGGATATTGAGGCTGAAGAGGCCGGTTCGTGAAGCTTAAAACCCACATTCAGCGTAAAGGTCTGTTATACGCAAAAATGTACCTCTCAGTCACCAACAGGCCTCTACGGTGTGGTGCTTAAGACAGAAGGGTCTGTGCCTTTAACACTTCCAAGCACAGTGGTCACTTCACCCACCAACTACTCCGCACAAAACTTTTCTGCAATTTTTCCGCATTGTTTCTTAAGGTTCTCGCAAAGCTTTGGAGCATGCGTTGCAGGGTAAAAGACAGCCCAAAATATTATCTGTCTTGCCAAAACAGAGTATTTCCATGCACAATATCAGCCAGCTGGTTTTGAAATGTAGATGCACTGATTTTTTAAAGTATTTCTTTGATGGACTGCAAACGCGTAAGGCCGAGTCCTGGTTCAGGCGGTTAGTTGCTGACCTCTCAAGGCGCATATGCGGGTTCAGTCCCTTCCCTTCCATATAAGACTTTTGATGGACAAAACTGCACTAGGAGAGGTTACTCTAAGAGCCCTTCGATTTGTTCGAATCAGTGTGATTACACACATACTCCATTCTCTTCTTCATTTACATGTTACCCTTACCAGAAGAATTAATTAGTGAAGCCTAAACTCTACAAAAAGAAATGTTCTCTGCGTAATTGGGGAACACTGGATAGAAAACTTCTTTAGGGTTACCTTAGAGCAGTACACAGTAACTTAGCCGATTAAGTATTTCTCCGCTGTAAAATTCGCAGAATCATAACTGCCACCACAACGCTGAAATTTGTCCTCGGCCAGTTCGACCTTTCATTTCACTCTGTAACGTAACATGTATCGTCACTTTCAGTGCAAGTCTATGCCTCCAAAGTGCCACATAAGGACACATGACGATGGGATTCAATACAGAGACACTGCATGTTACGATGGACCTAAGTAACCCACACATTACAGCTTCGTGAGTTAATGAATAGACATGTTTACTGGCAGAACCGCCACCAACGTAACGGTTGAGACATAAACTGAGTTCCGTTCAATTAACACTTCACCGACAACAGCTAAACACAGACGTCAATACACATATATCTGTTTACCATAAACGAAAAGGTGAACGTTTTAAAATAGAGGATGAAAGGGGCTAGAAATGTGGCAGAAGTTCTTAATAATATAGCACGCATTCAACTGTCAACTACAAACTTCGTTCTGGAACATAATATCTCCAGAAAAACGAATGTATTTATAAAAAAGAATTCCCCTAATCTGGGACAGGTCCACTGAAGTACGTGCGACTAAAACCTTTAATGTTCGGTGCTTATTACTTATACCACCACGTCCGGCGTTCAAGAACTCACCATTTTGCTCCCAAAGTGTTTCGTACTGTCATCGCCCTATACAGCATTACTGCTATATTTTTGTAGCGGAGACAAAGGACTTGCTGTGTGAGACAGGGTCTGAATCTTTATACAAAATTTTCATTAGTTTTAATCCTCAAAGGTTTAAACACAATCGGCCCCATCTAGTGCCTAAGTTAAGAGTGAGCGCGAGGATAGGGCCTATTTCCACTACCCCATATACCTTCACCACGCGTACAGGGACAATTTCATCACCAAAGTGTTAAACCAAGCCCTGCCGTAGGCCTACTTTATACATCAGGCCCACAGTACGAACTTAACAGAACACAGACAGGCTACATAACAACTCCATAATTCGTTTCAGTTTGGGGCAGATTAGCATTATGCAGTTCTAGTTCTATGTCAACATGGGCCATGCACAAAGTCACAAGTCACCGCTGTACATATGCATCACCCGGTTAGATGCTTCACTGAAGAATAATTGCACGGATATACTGCACAGGAGACTCAGCGAATGCCAAAGAAATGCTGGAAAAGAAGAGGAAAATCGCGAAGTTTCTAACAGAATCGATACCCCACCATCCAATCGAAACGAAAATGATATACGGGGTTTTCATAGTGGGTCATTATAAGAATAAAAGGAAGTAAGAATTAGGATGAGGAAAACCAGAAACAGTTGATGGAAGAAAGAAATATTACGGACGGAATTTAAAATACTTGGTCTCCGGATCTGAATGTAATATGAAAATTTGATCAGACCTGGACTCATAAATTGAATACATTTGCGATTTTCAAGAATCTGTTTAAAGTTAATTTGGTAGTTCCTTTAACAAAAAGTAAAAGTTTCCGTTATTAACCGAATCCACATCGGCCGACACATTCACATCGTTCAGTAATCTTAAGTGGCAGTTTCATGTCATCAACTTGTTGTCGGTTTTTCAAGACTTATTTTGCAAACTCAGTATTTAAGTCAGGTAAAATCGTGAACAATGTTAAAATTCACTCTAGATGAAATACTTGACCCAAAGAACTACAGATCATCCACTTGCAAGTGTAAATCACGCTGTGGTCTCCAAATTTATCGGGAGCTCTATGACTCGTAGGCAGCAGTGTCAACGGTTACAGTGTAATCATCTGAAGGCTTTGACAGAAAGTCCACTTCACAGGCTGAGCGCAACAGACGAAAATTTTGGTTTTTAGTGAATATAAATGCATTGTAACCCACAGGGTTTCTATTGAAATGTCGAACATTTATGTTGTTCGTCAATATGAAGTACGGCACAACGCTTCGTGGCCAATATTGAAATTGGTATGCCAGTGTCTCAATTTCTTTGCAAACGAGACATACCTTAACTCAATAAATATGTCGAACAAGTTAAAAAAAAACCCCAAAGTCGAACATTTAACGTGTTCTTTGAAAATACACATCAGATGACATTCAAGTGCATTCAGAATCACGTTCAAAGAAATCCTAAAAACAGTTATTCCGGGAAACCAGTGTGTAGAAGTCATTTCACACACGCAGTCACAAAATTGTGTCACCTAAAACCATACAAATTTGAAATTGTATAAATAAAAACAAAATGTATTGAGAGAGTAAGCAGGCCACGAAGGCCCAGAGGGGGAGCAGAGGTATAGCTCTACTCTTTCCTTAACCCTGGCGCCAGATGAAGGTGAGTGGTCAGCGCCACGCCCCGACCGCTTTACCTCCGGGAATATCCTGGTACCCACCAAATAGGAGGCTGGGTGAGCTCCATGGCCGGTCTGGACGGGTGCGGAAAATCTCGCCCCACCGGGATTCGATCCCCTAACCGTCCACCCCGTAGCAAGTCGCTATGCCGATACATTATCCCGAGTACGGTTTTGTAACTGATTCTGTGAAGCAGTGTGAACTGGTAAATTCGATTCATTACTAATGCATTTTATAGATAGGACTACTTACACGGTCACGTACATACTCAAAACACAGAGATGTCGGCATACAATGCCAGACTGAAAGATGATGTGACGTTACAGAGCATTAAAGTGGTGTATGGTGTGCTATCACAGCAAGAAGAGTTAGACACATCTTCTCTTCAGACACTATAAAATTCAGAGAGGTAAATTGGACAAATTCTTACATCATTTTTCGAAGTTTTAAGTGATGAGAAAATATGTAGGTTCTACCAGCAAGGCGGTGCAAGAGTCTATAAAGACAATAATTCAACAGCCGCCTTACACAGCAGCGCCGGGAACTAAATCATAATACGTCCATTGTTCCCTACTCGTTTACCAAATCCGGCATCACATGGCTATTATCTGTGGGCAAGTATGAGAGCCAAAGAGCACACACTTATCTACAAAGGAGACCGAAATGTAAAAAAATAATCACACACTCAGTATCGAAAATTTCTGGACAAGAAATTCAAACAGTTCTTAGTTACCTGTTCACCTGGTGTCAAGCATGGTTGAGATTTAAAGGCGTTATTTGAAACACTTGCGTCAACACTCGGTCGGTTACACAACATTGACCGGGTTCCGTTTTTAATTTGGGGAATGTACCATACCATCAGCAAGGTCGCTGGTTCAATCCCAGCTGGTGTCAGTGGATTTTTCATTGACATAATCCTTCCGATCGCACTATGGCTCTGGGATTGACTCAGCCTCTAACGGAAATGAGTACCAGGTGTATTCCTGGGGGTAAAGGCGGTCGGTGCGTAAGGCTGACAACCTACCACCATCCTGTGCCGTTGTCACGAAATCTGGCAGCCTTAACTTTCTGGAACCCTCTGGGCCTTTCCAGGCCTGTAATGGGACTGCTTTACCTGCCGCTGCTGCTTTTACCATACCATCAGCAAAATCTGACGATTTCATGGCAGCTAATACAAATTCGAAGTCTTTTGGATATGCCTCCGAGTAGTTAGGTATGAGACGGTCGCGGTAGACCTTATAAACTTCAGAACAACGCAATAAGGCGAACTCCCGATACGTGGTCTGCACAAGGAAGTGCCTGTAACAGTGTCTCCCCAAAACGTTTCGAGATTTTACACATTTAACCTCAGTTCAGGAATTATGGTAACAGAGTGAGATGTCGCTCAGTCCTGTTTTCTGCTCTCTTTGATGTGTGCTGTAACAATTAAATCAAATTCCTTACTCCAAAACACTGCGACTTTTGTCAGTAGTCAGTAGTAGTATACTATTATGACACATTACTCCTTCCGGAATAATTTATTGCACTACGTTTTTTAAAGAAATGTTATGTAGGCTTGTATTAAAAAAAAGTACAAGCTGAGAAGCGAGGAGAAAATAAAGAATAATATGGCAGACACGCACGGAAGCACGCAAGCACACACAAGACATTTATAATTACACATGACTTGGTGTGCCGCGGCATACTGAACTATAAATTACTGTGCCGCCAGGTGGAAAGGACGGAGCAGGTCACCTGCTGGCCTAGTACGAGATACTTTATTTGACGTTATATCTGTTTTCAATTCTACCTTTATTTCTTCACGCGAAACAAATCAGTTCACGCAACGTCTCGTCGCGGTCTCGTGAGCAGAACTACTTCGTACTCGGATTGTTCCGGGGGCCGAGCTATCGTAGCTGCGGATTCAATGGCTTTGCTGTAGGCAATTTGGGAGACAGTAACTTAAAACAGGTCGCAATTGCTTTTCTGATTTGTCTTTAACATGCCACCTGACCATACATAGAGTAGGTGTTTGAAAACATTCTTAACAGAAACCGCGAATCCAAAACAACTACAATTCCCATAAAATCTTAACTTTTAAAAAATAGATTTAGATTAACTGCAATGTACGAAAAACCTAACAGTCTTTAATACAGTGTACTAAAACTGACGGCAATATAAAACTGAGTCCCTAAAGTAGATGGGAGGATAATATTAAGACGGATCTTCAAGAAGTGAGATGGGAGCATGGACTGCATTTGTCTGGCTGAGGATAGGGACAGGTGGCAGATACTTGTAAACCCGATAATAAACCTTCCGGTTCCATAAAATGTGGGGAGTTTCTTGACTAGATGAGAACCGGTTAGCTTCTCAAGAAGGACCCTGCTCCATGGAAGTAAGTCCCAATTGGAAGTACGTTCCTCTCATATCAAGCTTGTTCACAATGAGAACAAAATTATTTTTAAAAATAGTATAAACAACCAACTAGATGCAACAATAACAATTTATTAGTAATTTAAATCAGCTCAACATGTTTCGGGCGATTTTTTCGTCCTTCCCCAGGAGCACTAGACTGTGTTTACAGCTTGTGGTATAATGCACCGAAGAAGCTGACTGAGTTCCAACTCAACCTTGTCATAAGCAGTCAGCTTCTTCCGTACATTATACCACAAGCTGTAAACACAGTCTAGTGCTCCTGAGGATGGACGAAATTATCCCCCGAAACATGTTGAGCTGATTGAAATTACTAATAAATGGCTATTGTTGCATCTAGTTGGTTGTTTGTACATTTGTATCAGTGATGCACTGTCACACAAATATCAAAATTATTTTTAAAACTCTTACTACGAGTATGTCTGCCATATTAAAGTGACCCGAGCATACGAAATTCAGACAGCTTATGAAAATAGCCTTCAACTAATATTAAGTTTTAAAATGAGGATGTTATTTTTAATTACCATTTCGTCGAAAAAGTTACATAACTATGACATGAGATGTCTGCTGTTTTCAAAGAGCCACTAAATAAACAGATAGACGTGGTGACGCTCAGAAGAAAATATGAATCCCATTTAGCACATTTAACATGTGAGAACCGTCATGAGCGTAAGTCAATGATCTCTACACGCATAGTGGCATCCATACGCGCAAGCAATCCCCAAGAACTGCAATGGATATTGTGTGTGATATTTGGACATCAGCAAATGCACTCAGGCCTCAAAGCTGGTGTCCAGGAAGGATGAAAAGTTTACCAGACACATATATGATATATGCGTGCCAATGATCGTAACGTGAAACTCGATTTTCACAAGACCTACTAAGCAGGACTCTGATAGCAGTGACACTCAGGACGCTGGTGAACAATTTACAGAGCAACAATCTCCTTAAGACGGTGACAGTCTTCCATCTGATATTTCTAACCTGTCACTAATGCAGCCTTGTGCTCGCAAAAGCCCACCACTGCACCCTACCCTAAATAAGCTGAACGTGAACCACACCCCACACACGTTCATACGTCTCCCAAATAATTTCGCCCATTCGGGGTTGCCGACGCATTCTTATCTCTCTGAGGCACGAGACATTCCCTGCCAATCTCATTCGCCCTAATTTAACACCACAACCACACTCATCAAAGATACACGTCATGAAGTTCCTCATAATACAATTTTCTGCAGTCTCCAGTTATTTTCGCTGCCTTCGGTGCTATTGTTTTCCGCAGCACCCTGATGCCAAAAAGTCTCAAACCGCGCTGTACAGTACCTTGTACCATTAACTAAGCAACCAACTGCATGCAGCAGTCCTGCTTAAGAAGCTACGACTTCCTCCACCAGTCACGACCTTACCAACATTTTATGTAACCTACGTGTTCACGATCCTATTCACAGCAGCCCGCCATCTGTCCCAGTCTTCAGCCAGACGAATCCATCCATTCCACATTCTCTAATCCTACTTCTTTACGATTCAGTTTAATAATTACCCTCTCAATTATGCCTAGGTATTGGAACTTCCGAAACCGTTTCTTTGCTAATCCTCTTGCAAATGTGTTCAGCGACTCTGACCTATAGTAACCTCTTGCACTGGAGATTCCAGTTCTCATGTCCGCCTTCTACTGTTGAGATCGTTCCAAAGAATCCGTCCACAACCGAGTTCCTGTGGAACATTTCGTAAGATGCTGATTTATTACAGTGAGCCCCTCGACCAGCCCCAGGCTGAAAGATCACTGCTTGTCAGCTGTCCGCGACTCTTATTCAAAACATTCGCACCTACCATTCATATCTCGAGGCCGTCTTCTCCAGCAACAGCCTGAGGACGCGCCAAGACTTAATGACACGGATCCGCTTAACAAGGAGACCAAGCTTCATACCAGTACAAACAACACGTTCCATTACAATTAATTTAGTTCATTTCACTATTTAGTGTTAAGGGAAGCGAATAGACGATTGAATTTTAATCTGTTAATATTTTCTTCGTAAACGTAACTTTGATTTCGCACTATCGCAGGGAATTTCATATTCTGAATTCGACTCTCGATAGGGTGAAGAATGTTTTCTCTTAGCCACAGGGTTCATACGGCCTCTCGGGCCGCCCCCTCCTAGTATTCAATGAGTACGGGGTCTTTTCCCTCGGGGTAAAGCAACCGGGGTGTGAAGCTGACCACTCGCCTCTACCCAGTGGTCACGTCATGAATGTGAGACGATACTCTACTCCCCAACACGTCTTCAAGGCAAAGCACAAACACAACTTCAGGGCCATATTGCCATAGTTTCGAAAGCGCTCTGCATGTAATGACTTTAGGCTGCTCTCTGGTAGTGACGACAGACGACAACGATGACATTATCATCACAAACATGTCAGGAAACATCAAGAAGTAATGATATTTTTCAGTTGAAATTAAAAAAAAAAAAAAAAAAAAAAAAAAAAGAAAAAAAAAATTATACCAAAAAAAAAACAAAAATAAAAAAAACTAAAAAG
>Ga0136643_10003079_pt1 | contig 22216 bp, 13 predicted proteins | sample TergutLab28metaG_FD_96883 | JGI IMG/M metagenome (GOLD analysis project Ga0136643, IMG submission 96883) | Labiotermes labralis P1 segment gut microbial communities from Petit-Saut dam, French Guiana - Lab288 P1 (version 3) (version 3) | ecosystem: Host-associated > Arthropoda: Insects >... | reverse complement strand
CAAACACCCAACACATACTCTTCCCCCTACCCCCCAACACCTTTTTTTTTGGGACTTTCTTGGAGTCCCCTTTTGGAAACCGGGCCAGGTTTGTCCACCCCCCCCCCCCCCCTTCACCGAGAGAAGATGTGTCTTCCATCTCCATGGGCCTTATCACAAAGTGTCGGCGCCATATATAGCTTGTGTATCTCTCTAAAAAAATCAGAAACGAAGATGGGCGTGCAATACTCAGTCGCAAACTGGCTATCGGGAATTGTTTTCCTTTGGACTACTAGAACAGTGAACAGTACCTTCAAATTACGATATCTTCCCTAAAAATCCATCGTGTCTTCTCACCTCCTTACGATGACATGTGCTTGAAATGGCGCTATTTAATAACGCACATGTGTGTAGCACCCCATATTATAAAGTGTCGTGTTGATAAATGTCTTCAGTAAGTTCAGGACGATTCTGGAAATCATACTCTAAAGACAGAAAATTTGTAAACGATTTATTTTCCGATTGTATTATTTGAGGTTTATGCACGTGTCTTCTTGGCCTGAATATTATTAGTTTATTGCAGATAAAACTGACAACTGCGAAACCAATTCGGAATGTAAAAACATTCAACTAATACTCACAGAAAACATATTTCACTCGAAGGTGAAAACCTTAATGAGATCTATATTTTAAGTTACGAACAAGTTTTCGTGCTGTGAGCAGTTTTTGAGACTAACGTTCAAATGAATCATATACAAAATTCAGTTCGTACCGCACAGGTAACTCAGCCCATGTCCATTATAAAGATCAACCGGTGAGTTGCATACTGAAATATTCGGCGTTTAGTGTGCCGGTCAGTTTGGTGGAACTCAGGGAATGCCCGTTACCATTCGTTCAGAATCGTTTGTATTCCAGTTTGGTATTAAAAAATACAAACATTAAAACATTAAGAAATATAATTTTTACCCATTCTTTTATACGGGTGTGAAACTTCGTCTCTCACACTGAGGGAGGAACGTATGCTAAGGGTGTCTGAGAATACGGTGCTGAGGAAGGTATTCGGGGCCTCAGAGAGACGAGGTAACAGGGTAGTGGAAAAGACTACATAAGGAGGAGCTTCGATGATCTGTATCCTCACCAAATATTATTCGGGTGATCAAATCAAGAATGGGCGGGGCATGTGGAATGCAATGGGTGACCGGAGAGGTGTATACAAGCTTTTGATGGGGAAACCTAAGAGAGAGAGCCCACTTGGAAGACCTAGATGTAGGTGGGCGGATAATATTAAAACGGACCTTCAAGAAATAAGATTTGGGGCGTGTAGTGGGATGGCACAGGTTTATACTGTAAAGTTTTGGGTTCCATAAAATGCGGGGAATTTCTTGACTAGATGAAGATACAGTAGCTTATCAAACAGGACTCTGCTCCATACAGTTATGTCAAAACCACACAAAGGACACAAAGTACATTGTGTGGGCAATACACAGATTTTTCACGTTTCAGCAATTACCATTACCACTACGCTCTTAGGGCCAATGAAGTTACAATGCAGCTTCGATTGAAGCAGGAGTTGTACTGGGAGACATAAGCCCAAAATTAAGTCGCCCAACAAAACTTTACTTAGACTTCAAGTATCAAATTTCGTCCCAATCAGTTCAGTATGTTCGGGCTTTAGGCTGAGAAAGGAAGAACAAACATAGCCTAAGCTACACAAATTTCTTCACTTCCTGATGTGTGAGTGCAAACGATGTAGGTGAATTATATCCTTGCAGCAGTCACTCACTTCGTAATACAGGAATACACACACATGCATTACATTCATCGACCGTCTGATAAACCTATCCTAACATTGCATCAGAAAATGAGGGATGCCGTACAAAAGCGATAAGTAGCACCCACTTCTTTTGTATTCACAGACGTTCGTTGAATCTCCAGTACTCTCGTGTTTAAACGGTTTCGTTACTGAACGCATGAAAAAGTTTTCTTTCTTCTAGACGATCTGAAATTCGAAACACATCTCGTAATACAACACGTATCTTCAGGTTTTCTAGCTGACGACGCTAATTCTGGAACAAACATTCTAAGACACTGCATTTCGACAGTCGCAATTAGACATGTGCGTCTATATGGGCTACACGTCAACTACCCTTCCCCACCTCGGAATAGAGCATAAAGAGTTGGACGGCGACTTCCGTTTCCTGCCGAGAGTATCAAATGGGCTGACAAGCTTTTTAAGTCCAGGCCTGTCAACGATAAGTTTCCGTACTAGTAAACAATTCATTGTGTTCAGAGTGGTGTATTTTACGTGCCTCAAAATCACAGTAAGTTGAAATACCAGCGAAGGGACAGTCTGCAAGAACCAAGAAGTTTCCGGCCGAAGTCTGTGATTGGTTCGGAGATATGAGCAGGCATATCGGCTGACTGAAATTAGAAAAAGTGAACAAAAAACTGTACGTTCTCTGACCGACTGAAATCTGTCACTTGTCTTTTTTTGTTGCTGAGACGAGAGCGTAAGATGAAACGTTTTAGGTTATTCTCGCTATTTTGAGCCACATTTTATAAGAAGGGACAGACCTAGGATATTATCATGTACGTGTGTACTTAATTCAGTGAGTTTTACAACATAATGCCACAAATGGCTGCCTTCAAATTTTTGCGTTTCAGTCCACCGTCAATGTTGCACTGTTGCTGGGATGGCGCGGTCGCTGTAGTGACGTCACAGGCTGAACAACCAACGATACGTGGATCGATTCCAGGCACGGGTAGCGGTCAGGGCGCGAAACTGACCACTTATCAACATCCAGTTGAGGTTACGAATTAGTGGGGCCATACATCTGTCCCCACATATGCCTTCATGGCGTGGAGAGGGACAACACAAACTTCATCACAAATAAATGAACATGGCATCCTATAATTAACTGCAAACCTACAACAACTTTTTTTAAAAACATACAAGCGGTTTGGAGGATGACACAAGCCGGCAGACAAATATCACATCCCATTGTGCGGTTAGTTCAGGCCCCATTGCTAATAAACCCACACGATGAGTCAGTAAATCACTCCTCTTCCGCGCGCACGCGCACACACACACGCGCGCGCACGCACGCACACACACACAAACGCGCGCGCGCGAATACCGATTCCTCCCTACAATAATGCCAACGGGCAAAACAAGAGACTCAACTGTAAAAAAATTGGGTTTAAATCACAGTTCTACTTCTTAATGTTTACAGTTCAAATTCTGCTACTAACGCTCTTGGCATTCTTTCACTGCTTGATACATTTATGTGTTACTTAATGACGTGGTATCAACCGCACTGTGTTGTCACGAATTGCATGCTGGGATGGTGACGATTGGTGCTTTGGGTATATGCAGACAATCGCAAACTGCTATTTATATTTCTGAGGTTTATGCGCAACTTTTGGGAAACAGTACCTTACCTGTTAATTTCAAAATACTTGTTACACGTCATTAGATTTTGAGAAATAAGTATTTTTAAATTAACATGTAAGGTAACTATTCTCAAAATCAATTGCGCAGTTTCTGTAAATCTCCATTGAAATCAGTCAAACGTTTACATTATTTATGACCGAACTCTAGAATAACTCCAACGCGAGGCATCTGTTTTTGTGGAATTTGATGCAGCATCAGTGGGTAATCGGTTCCCGACGTTTCGAAGGGTATACTTCCCCCATATTCAGGATGTAGCTTTCCGACAAGCATCCTTGCTTCTTTTTGACATGGTGTATCCCACCAACGAACAGCCACCGTACGTGTCCCGCGTAGCTGTGTAACCTAATATAGGGTGCAAAGAGCGTAATGACGTATAATAAACCAAGATACAAGTTTATATCTTTGCAGACTTAAACCGATGTCTTCCTCTAACGTACGATACAAAATCTTTTCCTACTAAAGAGGTTTTTGTCTATTTCTTCAAGGCATGCCTAGGTCTCTGGCCTGATCCAATTCTCAATTAATTATGTACGTATTTATATAAACATCCAACCAATCGGTGCTATGCACTAATACGACCCGAGGCCTCCCTTTGTCTTGTTTTTGGATTACGTTGAGAGACATCTGGTAGGATTTTCTGAAAGGGGGATATGCCCTTCGCTAGGCTCTGTACGCACACGTACAGAACGCGGATGTATTTCCATGTCTCAAGTGGTATTTGAAGCACAGCCCCTTTTTTCGAGCGATACGTGACAGGATAGACTGAGACCGCTGGGCAAGAGAGCTTCTAATTCTGGAAGTTCTCATATTTTAAATATTTTTGACGATTTCTTAGACGGTAGATAGCGGATTTACCTCTACGCCACGTGAGGGAGTTGAACTCACAAATCCGAGTGACCTGAAACGGCCTTTGACCGTACAACCACGTCATTATCGTTGTGTTCACTTATTTCACATTTGTTTAGTGCCTATTTTTCTCCCGTCTTGTTACATCAGCATACAATTTTTCATGTTTTTGTCAGTTCTTGGGGTATTTAAAAAACTTTTTAACGCTAACGTTACAGGTCCTTCTCATTACATTTAAAACGAATAGCAAAGACGCTACAATTAACATTAATTCACAGCAATGCCGTAGTGAAAGAAGTGTACCAACAACTACTGTGAACTAGAAACAATCTTAAACAGCCTTCAAGATGCAGTCCTGCATATAACATTTAATTATTGCTGACAGGGCCGCCAACCGCCCCACATTCTATGCGTATGTGCTAATTCTGTTAGTGCATTACCGTACTCTTTCATTGCGAAATGACTGAGAACCGTGCAATGATGACACCAACCAAGAAAAGACGATGCTGATGATAACAGTTCCCGAATACATGGGCGTTGTTTTACTGGTAAATGGGGTTGAAGTCGCTTCAGTTAATCGGAAACGTCAAGACATTAAAAAGTAAAACTGTATTCGTGTTTATGTACTGACCCATGAACGTAGGCAGCAAAGCTCCATACATTCTTAAGTGCAACACTAGATGAAGGCGAGAGGTGAGCTTCCCGCTTATTCGCGGGGAAAGAGCCAATAGTATCCTTTGGATAGGTACACATGGCACTGCTTTACTGAAACTACTGCGCAAATACACAGAGTTAACAGCTACTGGTCGGCAGGTAATTCCAAATTTCCGAAGTGTCGTTATATGGCATTACTTTTGGAATATGGTGTGCTGTGTGTGCGACAATAATAATCAGACCCGTCTTCCTTCTTACATCTAGCGCCCAAATTAGGAATGAGTGATCTATTCACCCAATACCCACTTCTCCTATATGCCTTCATAATTTGTTCAGGGGCAAATTTGCCTTTATATTCTTTTCGGGCATAAATATTTCAGACAGGTGAAATATACAAATTCTTTCACTGTTTTTGGGAAGTTTATGTGGTAAGGAGGGACAACAGTGGGTTCTTCCAGCAAGGCGGTAAGACTGCCCATACAACCAATCAGTGGCACAGCTAGGTTGTTTTGGCGCCCTGGGAGAGCAATCAAAATGGCCACCCGTAACAGAAATTAAATTTAAAATATCAATTATTGTATATAATTTTGCTTGGTTCTATAATTTGAAATTTGTTGAGTTCAGAAAGTTAAGTTTTTTTTTTTTTAATTTTATTTGTAACATTCATTTCGCCGCCCCTTGGAGTCAGCCGCCCGGGGACGTCGCACTACTAGCCCTCCTCTAATCCCATGCAGACAATAATACAATGGACGCGTGACTAACATTTTTTGGTGGCAGAACTGGTCGTCCTCTGTGGCCAGCTCGTTCACTCGATCCGGCGCCATGTGACGTATTTGTGGGAACGTCTGCAAGACAATGCAAACAACAACACACCGCACAAAGTATGAAACTTACAAAAAAAAAGCAGGGCATTAATGGCAATTTCTGTGCACGAAGTTTAAAGCATTTTTAATACCTCGGTGACCAGGTGTCCAGCATATCTGGGAGAATGACAGAGGTCTTTTCCAGCACACGCTGTAACGCGGAAATTTACATTATATTGTAGAACTAATGCACACAGTTTGCTTAGGCAGATTCTACGATCGGGTTCCGTTTTAGGATACTCTGTATATTATTTTACGACCATTAATTTAGTCTTATTTAGGGCGTTTGTGTGCCCGAGATCGAAGTTTCTGCTTGTATGAAAGGGGAGGAATGTCTCTGATACATCGAGTTAGTGCCTATTTATCGTTATTCACGACTACGTATTACGAAAATAACGGATAATTACGATTTGGAGAAACACACTGATGTAAAATACATTCTCACACCATTATACTGAACACTTACCACTTCTATCCAAAATGGTGTATACCGGTACACCTGTATGGTACGCAAGCGGATTAAATGAAAATGTTTACTTCATAGGATAACCAATATTTTATTTTTGAAGGAATTACCTACCTGTACCAGAAAATACTTCTACCAAGGCTAATCCACAACACAACAACACGACCACCGATAGAACTTCTGCGCGTAAACTGTGCGGTATCAGTTACTTTGGTTTTTATATACTAAAGTACAAGAGAAAGAACTATAATTGTTTCCACAATCATATATGTTAACACTTCAGTACTGTGCTTGTAACAAATTTCGGTCACAATTGGCATCTATACTAAATTTTCACTTGATCCATTCCCATGTTCACTGTCAACCAAGTTATCGTAAACTGTGTTAATTTCCTATACACCGCGACATTCCGGCATTAGATTGCCCAGCCCTGTTTGGCTGAACAGAGACGCACACCACACTTTCTCGTCAGCTGTCTTGTTTCCACTGAATCTCCTCGCGATTGTAACAGTAGGTACAGACGTATACGTCCGGCACAAGGAGAAGGAGAAACGAGAGGAGAAGGAAGTATGTGGCGACTGCTTCAAACTGAGAGTGGCGTATGTCCAAGAGCAAGCATGTAACGTGACCGAAAATTTAGAATTCTTTCCCAAAGTGCTCGCAGGGACATTATTTAAAGACACGCCAGGGCACCGAATAACCGCACAGGATTAGTTGTGAATATTCGACAGATCGCCTGCGTGAAAAGTGACGAATATAGGTCAACCAATGGGAAGAGGGTGATCAAAAAACTTTTTGGGGTAACACGCCGTCGGTTCTGCGGGTGCAGAAGCGCGCTGTGGCATCACTATTCGAGACGAAAGAGTACCCCACTCCTACCATTGCTCAAGATGTAGGTCTGTACTAATACTATCAGTGTGATTACGATCATTTACCCCCCATTAAATAGCGCATTTCGTGATGTTCACTGCTCATGAAACAAAAATGTTTCTTTTATGGTTTACAGTCAATACGTGAGACTAATAGCGTAGACGGTAAGAAAACTGTTGAATAAAGAAACTGGAAGGAAGCGGTCTTAGACTAATGGAGGTGCTACACTCGTATTTTTAAGGAGAGGATAAGTAAAACAGCGAAAAAAAAAACAGAAAAGCATATGTCCCGGCAGAGATTCGAAACCATCATCTATTGCACACAAGTCTGAGTGATACTCACCACCAGCCCGATAGTTGGCACGGTATCAAATGCATAAATAGTGAGGTTTTAAAGTAAACACAAATTCCTCAGAAATATTTTCCACCAAATAGGAATGGCACATTTTTAAACCATGCCCTGCTGTTAAATGTTTAAGGAACATGGCTTGTGTAGTTGCTGAAAGAAGAAATGTTGTAATATCGTACTTAGTTGTTCAAAGTTCGTCAACACACTGAACCCTGAGTCGAAACTTGGCTTTCCGTAATTATTGATATTTCATAAATCCGGTTCTGATGGACATCCAAAGGGAAACACAAATATATCATGAAGTGTCTGCAAGGCCTGACATAGCGCGTTTGTTCTGTTGTTCATAGATTTTAAATTCGTGAATAATTTCAAGAAAAACGCTGAAAATGCTAGTACCTGAAATGCTAGTACCTGAAATGTGCTTTCCCACGCTTAACGTACCATGCAGTCCCTCCGTACTTAGCAAATATTTACACACAATCGAGCATAATATCTTTGAAAGGGTAAGACGTCCTAAACGAGGAAGTGTAGAGCAGTTTTTCTCAACGGCCGGGTCGCGGCCCGGTACCGGGCTCTTAACATCAATTATGGCGGGCCGCGAAGAGATTCTCCTGGAATTTATAAACAATTTAAATGTAATTTTATATTTGTCAACATGCCACACCATACACATAAGTGTACTAATATCTTTATGATTATGCCATAATTAATTATTTATGTTTATGTTTGTTTAATATATGAACTTAAAAAAAATTTGGAAAGAAGCAGACGAGTAAATCTGTTGGGACCGGGCCCTCGTATTAAAATAAAAAAATACCGGGCCGCGGTCTCACAAAGGTTGAGAAATACTGGTGTAGAGTCCGTCACGATCTCTTTTTATGTTCAAGATGGTCAGCTCTTTCCTGAGCCTCAGCCCGTACCTCACAGGGGAAAGCTGTCTCGATTACGGTAAACAGTACAGTGAGATATTATAAATGTTTGTAAGCTGCCATGTAAAGTGTCTGTTATTTCTGTCCGATTTTAACCCACATCCAAATGTGTTAATGGATTTTTGGAAGAGCCCCAAATATGAAATTTCAATAAAATCTGTTCGGTGGGAGCCGCTCTGCTTCATGCAGACAGACGGACGGACATGACAAAGATAATGGCGTATTTTCGCAACTGCTTTTCGAAAGTGTCTAAAACGCATACTAATAACCGTGCACACAAGTCGCTCGAATCTGCCCTGTTTAGTCTTGTAGCATTAGAGTCGTCTTGAATCCAAGATCTTGTCGTAGTGGTAAATGGAATCGTGATGCATAAAGATCAGATTACACCGTGGAGGTTACACCCTGTATTTGGCGCTTGAGATGTAATAAAACACGTTTTCATTTCTGGTTTATGGAATGAAGTTCAATGTAAGAACAAAACGATGACAAAAGGAAATAAAAGCGGACTGGCAGTAATCATTCATAAGAACAATTGAAAGGAAGTGTTTAAGGCATATATTCCAAGCAGCGTTTTACGCCCGGCAGGGGGGGGGGGTTGTTAATTTGTACCGGTCAGTATTACAGAAATACTAATATAATGCAAAACAGTGTACGTCAGCACAACTGTTTTGTTACACAAAGTAATCACATAGGCTACATGTTTCGACTATTAATCAGTCATCGGTTTAGTAACAAGATGCTATGCACACATTGGGACCCAGTGTGTTTACATCAATGGTGTGCATAAAACTAGAATATTTGCCTCGAAAGGTGTGATGTACAAATTGTGTAATTAAATAGTTAAAATACTTATAAAAACTCTTTAAAAACGGTATTTTTGTGTTTACCAGTTAACAAACACAAGTCCCGTTATTATCTGGTTGTTTTTGGAGTTAAGAGATATTGTTCATTATTGACGTAGGAGTAAATCCTTTGTTTATGTTTGTTTAAACTAGGCCTGCAGATGACTGATTAATAGTCGAAACATGTAGCCTATGTAATTACTTTGTGTAATAAAACAGTTGTGCTGACGTACACTATTTAGCATTATATTACGTTTCTAGCACATCATGATGCCTCCGATCAAGTTTGCAGCTAAAGAAATACTATTTAAAAATAGGGACACTTTCCTTTCGGCAGCTTGCGTTGAACACTGTGGATTACCGCTTTTTGTGCGTCACTTGTACAAAATACGTAACGTTACCGGTCGTGTCTGCCTATCTCCCTCATCCCGCACACTCCTACAACAGAGTGTTTAGATCAGACATTGCAGAACATTGTTGAAAGAATTGCATTTCCTTCTTATTGGTCATATATTGCGATAACCACTATTCTACATGAAAATTAAGCCGAAATTCATAGTTTTTCAGAAATGGCGTGTCGCATAAAACAAATGCACGCAACGTTAAAACCGCATTCTCATTTTCTGCAGTATTTTGGGCATGAAAGGAAATACGACAAAACATTATTACCCAGTCTAGGTAGTGTAAGTACCTGTAACTCTGTCCCAACAATACGATACAGCTGGAAACACGCTCGTTGTGTGTGTGTAAACGAAATGCGCAGTTACCAGGTCGGGTCGTAGCTTGTAGTGAATAAACGGTGCCGCTAAGAAATGTGGACCATTTACATAAGATTAATTTGAAAGATAATTGAAGCTGGTACAATTCAACTAACAAACACATATGTCTATTATTCATTATATAATGAAATTCATTAAATACCTAAATCAGTTATTACGCCACATAAACTCTGACAAAATATCGCAAAGAATAATAAACAAGACAGGTTATGTTTCGTTGTAGTTCTTTAACTGTAACTACTAGATTCCCGTCATTAACGAAAGAACATCAAGGTCAGTAAGGTAAGTCAATATGTAAACAAGAGTTTGTTGTCTTCCAGAGCGTCTTGTGTCTCAGAGACCTCAGCTGGTAATTCAGTTAAAACTTTCTACACGTTGTACATCAACCTGCCTGTGAGGAGATTTGTGATAACACGAATTATTTAATACACCTTCGAATTTTCGGTTTGCCGTGTTACGACGACTCTTCTATTTTAATAACACGACATAAACATGATAATATAAATGTTTATTGAGTAAGAGTTCAAACTTAGGGCCTAAACGTGTATGGGCTCGCATGAGTTTCTATAGTTTCTTGTAAATAAATGTCCAGACGTGCCAATAGGAATTACATTTCCCTTCTTTGTACTGGATACTGAGGCAGAGAGAATAAGTGCTCGGAAAACCCACTTGTTTAGGGGTCTGTCAGACCACGTGTTAGACGGTTTAGGGAAACAGTGCAGTAAATCGTAAACCTAATATTTCACTACGGGATTTCCAGGGACCGAAGAACTCTTATCGCATTTTCAGTAATGATAGACCACTGAAAGGAGCTTTAATACCAAATAAATTACTATGTCCAAACTGAAACTTAAAGTTTGACTTGGGTAAGCAGGTAAACATTTGCAGGGTTTATGTGTCCTCGCATTATAGGAACAGTGAACTGGGACTGCACCTTTTTAAGGGATATTCCAACAATCGCATGTAGTAGCAGTAGTAGTAGTAGCAGCAGCAGCAGCAAAAACACGACTTTGTACGATATTGAACTCGAATCGTTTAGTTTGAAGTACAGTACGTGAGTTATGCGTTGGGAAAACGAAGTTTCAAACGCGGAAATTAATGAGGGCTTTTTTTTGTCTTCTTTTTTCTATATTGTTCGGCAGTTTTCCTTGAATATTTTAATCTTTCGTTCTCCTTGTATTCTACTGAGTTGTGCAGTGTAATCGGCTATTATAATCCTCATCACAAAAAGCAGTACACGTTCTGATGTCAGAGTATTCCACTGCGTTTGCATATAAATGCTTTAATGCGAATATCTCGGTAGGATTCAAACCGATTCGACATGACCCCTCATAGGCACAATGCAGGTTATTCGAAAGTAATATAGCTTTATTTCTAAAAATTCCATACACAGCGTTTTACCTCATCTGAGATCAATCATTTCTATAATATCAAATATAGAAACGTTCCCCTCGGTTCAAAAAAGCTACGAAAACGTTTTTAGGCCCGTTTGCATCGCTGCAAATAGCCCATTGCGTTCGCTGTCCGTCTATATGGATGTCACAATGCGGGAACCGCTGAACGGGTCTTCATGAAGTCTGAAACTGAAAAATGCTAAAGAAATTTCTCCAGCATATTAATTTTGGTTAAAATCGGACAAACATAATGGATACTTTACACGAACACCCATACACATTTCTGCCCACACCACCTGCGTTGGCTTACAAGATAGATATCTTGCTGCTGGACAGACAACTCTCACAGAGGTCTACCCATCATCCCACGCGAAACAAAAGAAATACCTGACTGCGTTTACATTGCAGTGAAAGATGCCTGCTGTCTTTTAATGCAATACGCTTTTAAAATACGATTTTGAGGTGTGTTTTAGAGTGAACTCTAAATAGTAAGATCATTAACTACATTTGTTGAATCGTGGCAAATTTTCTGTCTGTACAAGTTAGAGTATCCAAACAACAAGTTCTAATTAAACAATTAAAAGAGGGAGACATTGGCCTTATGTGATTGTCTATTTAACAGACAGGGACGTTTGCTGTCTCATGCTTCAATGAAAAGTTCAGATCACAGACTTATCAACAAGAGTATCAATATATATTCCAAAGTAGAGTACCCATTTTTATCAATACATAGACACTACAGAACATAGCAACTACTTAACATTATTTCTCTCTAATGTGTTTCAGTCCTAGGATGATTATCAAGGATGCATTACACACCCACCCACACACATGTGCTTGCCCACTGTACTGTTAACAGTAGACCTAATTCTGAAATATGACACATAGAAATAATTATAATTAAAATTATTTGATGTATTTGCATAGTCTGTGTATTGTTACTTTGTGTACTAAACGTGATACATAACCATAAAATGCAGCATAAAAATCTGCCACATGTTATTTTGCATACTAAATTTACCCCAAGTTTCATTTAATGCATGAAATATTACAATGCTAATCATATAAAAGATAAGCTGCACAGGCAGAAATGAAGTTCATTTCAATTTTGTTAAATAATTAACATATCAAAAAGTACATAAAATAAAATATGTATATTTTAATGAGGTCAATAGTTGATACAAGTAAATGTGAATGGTTTGTACAGTAAGCTGGTTTCAAGAAAATCTGTGAAGTTTGGTTGGAATTCTCTATTAACCACAGCTAATATTGGATTGTTAAGAACTAAAATTAAATTCAACCAACATAATTTAGTGTAAATCCTTAATACCAAATTCACTGAAATTTGTTCCAACAATTTTGAAGAAAAGCATGGAGGTAGGTAGAAGGGCATCAACATTTCTGATTTTAGTGGATTTTAATACAGCAGTGAAATGAATTTTTCTCATCCTTTCTTTTGCAAATAAGGAAACTTGAAAAGTTACATCAAACGCATTATTCATGACAAAATTTTGTAAATTTGTAATGCAATTCACAATGTTATGCCCAACATCAGCAAATCCTCCTCTCCTAAATGCATTTAGTCGTGAAGCCTTATTGCCCTTCTGCCTGATATCCCAGAATTTTTAAGAGGTTTGAGGGTTTGAACCCATAAACTCTGTAACATCCCCCACTCCCCTCACATATGACTATATCCCACTGCTCAAGTAGTGCCTAGTTTTCTTTGTATTGTTTCAGAACTAAAAGGAAGGACTATGTCACACCAGAATTATAACATTACTTACCTTGGTGGCAAGTTGGAACAAGATGCCACAGAGCAGGTAATTAATAAAACAATAACAATTCAAAATGTAGAAATACTGTATGCCACCATTTAATATAAATAATAATGAAGGAAATAAAAAGGCTACAACAATACTGTATGCTGAATATACAGACAGAAGTGGTTTTCAGATACACATTATAAATAATATGACAGACCCCAGATGTAAAAATATGTCCATTGTCATTTATTCTTTTAAAAAGGCCAGAATTACCTTGAGTGGAAGGTACTTTGTTCATTCAAACACAGTTCAAATTGTAGGTGGTTTGCAATAAATGTTAATTTATTTTGTTGTTAAATGATAAAAGTGTCAATCATCATTCATCCAATAAACAACTGAGGATATACAAATAAAATACTGTCTTTTTTGTAATTTATTTTATAAGACCAACAGTTTGCACACACAAATACATACGCATGATATCAGTCCATTCATACATGTTTTGACAGCCAACTTCCATCCTCTGGGAGCCACACAAATGTTTAAAACCTAATGAATTATGATAAAATTTGTAGTGGTAAAATGCATAGTATCACAATAAAACCAAAAACTGTATCATAATGCACTAGGTTTTTTAATATTGGTGTGGCTCCTTGAAGATGGCAGTTGGCAACCAAAACATGTAGGAGTGGACTGATATCATGTATATGCATTTGTATGTGTAAATTGTTGGTCTTATAAAACAAATTGTATCTCATTGCATGGTATGAATAATATTAAAACGTATTTTTTGTGTTCAGTTAGTGTATGCCTTTGCTATTTTCACATTTGAGACTTACTATGACTGTGTTTGGTAGTTTATCAAACTGTCTTCATGACAGTCAGCTCCCTGAAACAAAATGATCAATTATATGCCCCCTTCCCCAGATCAACAAACAGAACTTTATGCTGGATTCCACTACAGAAGGTGTCTGCATTGTGCCTTCTTACAAAATTTCATTTATTTACAGCATAAGGCATTAATGAGCTTGAAGCAGCAACATGTAGAACTGGACCGGGATATAGAACAGAAAATTGCAGATCTGAATGCAGCTCAACAAAAGAGTGTTACTTTGAAAGGTGAGACCATCGATGCATGAAGAGGAAGGGAAATTTTATCTTAAAAAACTGCATTAAAATTTGTACTGTATTAATCCCTTATGTACCTTAGTAGATACAAGTCCTACATGGATGTTCACATTTACATATGCAGGGGTAAGATTATTTCAAAACTGAAGTCATGGCACATATAGGGTTACAATTCTACTTCACTGAAGAAGACCAATAGAGAGACTTAGATATGAAATCAAAATTACTCTTAAGTAAACAGATTTCAGCTGAAATGAACTGGCTCAGAATAGGTTCCAGTGACACACAGAATGTACATGAATAATTCTAGTTCTTTCATTTCACACCACTAATTATTTAGTACTATATTCTTCTTTTTTGCAGATTTAATTGGATGTTTGTTATCTAGAATTCATAAAATAATTCTGTTTACTTTTTAATTCATCTTCAAGGTTAAAATTCATAAAAGAAGTTTACAATATAGGGTCCACTGTCATGATAGCATGGTAGCTGTTTCCTGTTAACTAAGCTTGTAAAAACAAACTTGAACTTCCAGTACAACTCACGCCAGAGCCTACCACTGGACATGATATTTGCTGGTTCATTCATCTCCCTTCCTCACAATCATTCTCCCTTAGATGCATCTTAGTGTTTCTCTCCCATTTTCTTCTCGGTACTCCAAGCAGATGTTTCCAAGAAGTTTTGCCATGTCTCCTCCATCCTATTAGCAGCCCATTAGAATCTTCCTGATTTAACTGTGCTAACAATACTGGGTACAAGGTCAATATATCATGAAGCTTATGGCTACGTAATATCCAAAAATAGATCATGAATACAAATGTAAAATATGAATACAAGGAGAATCCAACACCATAAAAGTACGGAAGTAGCATAAACTATATCTACAGAAACATAATTTCAGCATAATAAATGTAATTTGTACAAGTAATCCATTTACTGGCCCCTTTTATAAGGAGAATTGCCCATACTAGAACCATAATATCCTTTTAACTCTTTCAAGCACAAAATATTTGTCAATTCAGTCCCTACCTCAAAGAAACAGGGTATGAGGTTGTACATTGTATTCAACTTACTCAGGATAAGGCAGAGTGAGGAAACTCTTCTGAACACAGTAATAAACCCTCTTGTACCTTACAAGGTCAGAAATTTCTCTACTGTTTTGACTACTTAACCTTTCAAAAGGGTTCGGTTCCATGTAGTCAGATAGCTGAATGTTTTTGGATTTCATATACACAAAATACTGTTGTGATTATGTACACATGTACAAGGAAATGCATGCGTATATGTAGGTGCACATTCCTTACAAAGAATATTTTAGCATAGATATGCGTCTAAGTTGCAAGGCTCTTAAATACACCAGTTTGGACAGTAATGTTTTACATTATTAAACCCAAAAATAAAATACATTATTACAACAATAAAAATCATGTTTTTTATGTGTATTTGTAGATGACATAGAGACTCTTGGTATACGAATAATGAAAAAGGAGGAAGCACTGGCCAAGGTACAAGCTACTTTACACATATTACAAGAAGAAACAGAGGAAATACGGAAACAAATTAAGAAAGAAAGGCAGCAACAGATTGAGGACATGTAAGTTTTAAATAAACATGTGTCCATGCGTACATTAGGCTGAGTGTGTCACTTCATTCCTTGCTTAAAATGCCCTCTTATTAGTATTGGTAATTATTGTGGGTTAATTTCTCCAAGTCCTCAATTAAATTCACTTTTAAAGTGGGGGAAATCACAATAGGATTGAATATCATGCCAATGAAGACTTCAAAACCTAAATAAAATAAAATACTAGATAATTAGATATGGTGGTCAGTCATATATTCATACACTTCTCAGTGGATGTCCACATGCGTATTTAAGAACCGTGTTACGGTCAAATGTTTTCTTATAGTAGTCATAGCTAGTTTACTGAAAACATTATACAGATCTAAATTTGAAAATTACTGTCTTCTAGAATGTAATGTAGTAAAGTTTCAGAGGAAACATGCAGCTTCCATCCTCAGGGTAATGGTATCTGCCTCACAGATTGAGGCAGTACCTATTTACCAAATACATGGTGTCACATTCCAAAGTCAGTAATTTTATAGTCACTGCTGTAAGAACTTCAAATCTCATACAGAAAGTACATTATCTCATAAACTTATTTTCTGTCAGTAACCAACTCTATAGCCCATTACACACCAAACACACAGCATAGTTCCACTACATGGTAATCAGTGCATCCTGGCTTTCTCTGCTCAGCATATGATTATAAACCATTCTACTATTTGTGATTATGTACAGTAAGTATTAGCTCTCTTCCTGTACCATTATGTATGTAACATCTGATGTCATGCTCACTGGACACTCCAAATTAATCTTGCACACATGTCACTATCAAATAAAAGAATAAAAAGCTGTCACACAATGGAATGATAAACCTAAAGAATGTGACTATTACTTAATCCCTCTTACTGATATAATAAAAAAAAAAAATCTAAGGGTAATGCTATTTTCATTTTTTGTCCCAGTGAAGAAGGTTAGTCTGTCCTGTGGCACTGTCTGAAAATTATTAATAATGCAAGTGTTCATAAACTTTTACTTCCTCACACACAGTGCAGAAAACGTACTACTGTTGTTAGTATATGGTACCTGTGACACAATAAGATGGTTGAGTAGAGTTCACTGAGGATTAGGTTAGGTCTAAGTTCTCATTATCATATACAAATTCATTGCTCATGATGTTATTTTAGGGATGTATGACCTTATGGAGTGCCCATCAAAATCACTGTACATCTATACACATGCAAACCTTGAGAACTGCTGAAATGGTTTCCATGAAATTTTATAGTAGAGAATTTACAGAAAAGTGTTAGCTACTTAACATTTCACTAATTGTCAGACACTTTGAACACTCACCATACATAAAGACCTACATGCACTTCTACATACATATTGAGCATAAGTACTCAGTATCTATGAAAAAAAAATTTGTTCAGATGTTGTGGAGGAGAAAAGAACACACATTTTATTTGAAATACTTTTTTTATATAAACCTTATGGTTTTCGAGATAATTAACCCAACAATCAGGAACACCTTTACAGGCAATTCCAGTCACATCTGAACAACACTCTAATTTGCAATTTTGCTAGGATACAAAGAAAACACAATCTATGTACTGCACCAGTCTGTGGCACACAGGCTATTGGGGTATGACAAGAAGATGAAAAGCACAGATGCCAGTAATTATTTGTAATTCTGTCAAACATGCCTGTTAGGTGTAAATTCCTGTCTTTTTACATAGGCATATCTATATTTTTATTTACTTATTTATTTGTTTATTTATTTTTATTTAATGATTTTGTCATTATCTCAGTGCATGAAGTCATGTCCAAAAGTTTCCGAACTCACTGCTAGACCGAGAATGGCAAGTACTACAGCTTTCTGCCACTAGGTATTATAGTATCACAACCTTCTGAGTCAGTCCAGTGAGTTTTGCAGCCATAACCCTCTGCATTGCTTTTTGGTGGGTGTTTACTTTTGTTCATGTTGAAAGAAATTCATGATTTTCTAATGGCTGAACAATGCAGTTGCATGAATGTTTGCTTACAGCTCAGGAACACTGCAATGGGAATGCATGAAATATTCAAATCAGCTGCTGATGACAATGCCATGGAAATAACACAGAATTTTGAGCGGTTTTTCTTGATTCAAACGTTTGGAAACTTCGGTTGATGATTGTGAGCATTCAGGCCATCCCTCGATAAGTAGTAATATGCAGAAAATTAGTAAAATCATCAATAAAGACCCATAAAGTACCATTTTAATGTCACTGGCAAGTTACACATCTTATATGAAACATGTCTGTACATTATAAAGCATGTCTTGTAACATGCAGCTACCCTCTGCATAGTCTGTGCCTTGGTTCCTCCCCAACAAACACAGACAGAAAAAACTGCTGGCCATTACAAATGTGTCCATGGTCCTGCAGAGTCCTGACTTACCTGTTTTGGTGCTTTGTGTTTTCTTATTGTTTCTGAGAATAAAATCACATCTATGGTGGCATCATTATTAAAATATCCATGAAAATCAGGAATAGTAACTGACCGTCCTACATGCGGTTCCAAAAAGTCAGTTGCAGTCATGCTGTCAGCAGTAGCATAAATGCTGGACTCGTGGCATAAATTCGAAGGTAACTACATCAAAGCCGACAAATATGATCAGTAACCAAAGTCTGCAGACTTCTGGAAATGTCCTTCTACACAGCATCAAATGAAAGGATAATAACTGAATACTGAATTGGAAATAATGTTGAAGGAATAAAACAGTGACGAATTTGAGACTGTGTCTCAGAATTTGGCTACAAGAACTATGAAAAAAAATACAAAACCTCAGTCAGGATAGATTGTCTGTGGCCTGAGACCCATTCATAAATTACATCTAGTGGCATGAATAATTTGTGATTGATTAATAGCTGTTGGAGTACTGAATTCTAATTATAAGGTCTGTCTGTTCTCATCATGAGACCTGTGCAGTCTAATTGCATGTCATGTCCCTGAACAAACACAAATGGCCTTACATATGTAATGTTCAGCTACGGCTTATATGATGATATTTTATAATGATTCCTCTGTCAGTACTAATAATACAACAATGGTTTACTTTTGCAGAAAATTCTATGAAAATAAAATGGCTTCAATTGCTGTGAAGTTGCAGAATGGACCAAAATTTTATGTAAGTATCATGAGCACTTTACAAGCTCCTGGCATGTAACTCACATAAAATATGAAAGGAAATATTGTCATGCACCTTCAAAAATGAAACTATGTTTAATAATCTTAGGATAGCAAGAATACGGCAGTTGTTATCGCCAGCTTGCAGGAGGAAATATGCACCATTTCGAAAGAACTGACAACAGTTGAAGGAGAGCTTAATTCATGTCGTATGAAGTATCAGTCAATGTTTAATGAATTACTGGATAATCCAGACACAACTGAAGGACACATTCTTGAGCTGTCAGCAATAAACAGTATCATGTAAGTTGACATAATTTTCTTATTAAACTATGTTACAGAAGTTAGCAAAAAAGGTAAATTAATGACAAATACTGGAACAATACAAAGTTGAATGCAAAGTGAGATACACACATGCAGCCTAAATTTTAATAGAAATGTACATATGATCATGCAATAACCATGTCAAATTTTGGCAAAGTACCATTACTGTGGTGACCTTTTCTGTTTCCATCATCTTGTTTGACCCTGGTTGCCAGTAAAAATTTCATACCTTTACTCGCTGTAAAAAATTCGAGTCTGATGCAGAACTGTAGTTATTGTGTATTAATAATATAACATAGTCATATTTGAAGGTTATAAGTTTATTTCAATTTAAATCCAAAGTAATGTCAATTCTATAGAGTTCCAGTGTTAGTGTACTGTATTACATTAAGGATATTTGGCTTTTAGACTTTACCCATTTTTTACTCTGTTCCAAAAATGCACAAAAATGTGTTGTCATAGTAAGATGTTAACAATCCAAACTTTGGTGGATGAATTTCCTTCAAACCGGACATAACAATATACCACCATGATTCAGTTCCTTGAAATAGGAAGTACCATTTCCACCCACACCAGTTGTATTGCTCACACCGTCTTTCTTGAATTAGATGCACTTGTCCGACTACATGTAAAGGTTATACCACCATCAAAACAAAAACAAAATGTACTGCTTGAATGTGAGATAGACATGTACCCATTATAGCTTAGGCTTTTTTATAATTTGGTATTGTTTCAGTTTTTTTTGTGTAACTTTATGTTAAGTGGTCATTAAATGCCATGAATTTTGAATTACTGTTGATTTATATACTGTAGAAAATCCACTGTAGGTCGCTTCATATTCACAACATTGTACTAGGACTAGAAGACCTTGAAAGTATTAATGTAGGAGAGACATGACAGTAATCCTCCAATTGCATAAACCATAATTTGTTATGTTACTTTCTGCAGATCAGAGTTGGCTGAAGACAACAAACTATACAATTCCAAAGAACAAAAACTTCAGGAAGAGTTGAAGAATTTGTCTAGAGTGCTAACTGTCCTTGAAGAAGATATACAAGAACTAAAGCAAGGGCACAACATTGTGCAGTAACATAATTCTTATGCTAACTGTAATCTGCTGACATTTCATTATGCTTATGCAGAAACTGACAATGTTTCTTGTTTCATAACTACTAAACAATTCAGTGTTCTTGTTTGAACTCATTTATTTTCAATTAATTTATCTGTTTACTTATTTAAGTATTTTTAGTTTAAATGTTCTTGTTACAGATACATGGATTTAATCTCCCAATAATATTAATGAAATGGCAGATTTGATTTTTATTTTGAATGATAAGTAAAATGAAGGGCAATACACATCCTTCTTTAATAATGCCTCTTAATAAATAATGGTATTGCCAATCTAAATACATTATTAATCTTCTTGTTTTTTTAATAGAAAATTCAAGAACACTCCCTCCAGAATCTGATATGCAAAGTTTCCAATGATTGCCTCAAAATACTGTTTGTCATGTAATGTCTCAAATGAACTTACGTGAGACATATGTAGTAATGTAATAATTTAAAAACATTTTAGTAAATACGCAAATAAAATTCTGGAAAATGTGAGGCTTAGAGTTATACATAACAACTTATAAATGTATTTATTAATTTTAAAACTTCTTTGATGATGTGCAGTACAGAGATGTGTAGATCTAGCATGTTAAAGGGATTAGTTTGTTATTAATAATTATGTAATACACTTCAGAAATCAAATCACATTGTCTCAGAAAAGATAACTCTTAATTAAGACATAAACATATGGGCAAAAATGATCAGTCTGAAATGGATAATATGACTCACATAAAGATAAATGACTTCACAGGATGTACTATCCACTTTCTTCAATAACCTGCCTCTCCAAATCAAGATCCTTGAGAAGAGTTCGACAATCTATTGGACCAATCCTACCGTCTTCTTCGTTACCAAGAAATGTAAAGTTGTACTGAAATAAAGTAAGATATATACATGATACTTTTACAGTCCTGATTTCAACTGATGTTAACTACTGAAAGTTCCAGCCATATTTGTCACAAGAATGGGTTGGGGTACTAAAACCCTCAGATGAAAGACTAATAAAACACTGTAAATGCTGTTCAAATAGTGCTACATTTATGTACTAGCATCTTTGAAACCACTGTCCATAAACAATAATAGAGTTTTAGTAAGAATAAATTATTCAAGTACTGAATTAAAGTTAATAATAAAATTTCCTGATAATGCCTCATGAAGCTGCATTTGATAAACTTGAAAAAATAATTTCTTCATACTTGCTGCTGTATCTGCTTCTTTCATGTTTCTTTTGAATCTGGTAAGCTTTCTGCAGCAATTAAATTTAAATAAATAGTAACTGAATTACAACCAAATCGCAAAGCTGTTGGATATGATGATAACAGATCTGAATGAAGCACACTCAGTAAACATTAACTGAATCTCTGAGAAGTTTACACTGTACAAGAAAATGGAAAAAGTAAATGCACTCTGATACAAGTGACTGACATTCTATGCCTGTACACAGTACACAATACTTGAGTGATTATGTTACTTATGGCAAATTACACTCACCAAAAGAGAGTCTAGGTATGCACGAATGGAAGCATCATAAACCCTGGTTTGATGAAGAATGTTTAGGTTTTTTGGATCAGAGGAAGCGGGCAAAAATGCTGTGGGTACAGGATCCATGCCAAACTAATGTAGATAATTTGAACAGTGTAAGACGAGAAGTTAGCAGACATTTCAGGAATAAAAAGAAGGAATATTTGAGAGCTAAAATTGAGGAACTTGAAGCTAACAGCAAGATTCACAACAT
>Ga0136643_10003078_pt1 | contig 22219 bp, 15 predicted proteins | sample TergutLab28metaG_FD_96883 | JGI IMG/M metagenome (GOLD analysis project Ga0136643, IMG submission 96883) | Labiotermes labralis P1 segment gut microbial communities from Petit-Saut dam, French Guiana - Lab288 P1 (version 3) (version 3) | ecosystem: Host-associated > Arthropoda: Insects >... | reverse complement strand
TGGAGATGTATGGTATGACAGTGTCTGTGAAAGTGGGTTTCCTGTGTATGGATATCTTCCAGTTCTTAGGGGTCTTGTGGATAGTGACGTCCAAGTAGTTTATTTTGTTGTTAGTCTCTGTTTGTGCTGTAAATTTTAGATTGGGGTTTACATATTGCATTGAAGTCGTCCAATATATTTTGGTAGTTTGTGTGGTTGGAGTCGAATCTTTACATTATGTCGTCAACGTAACGGAGGTAATTGATGATCTTACGCTTGTTTGATAGGTGTGATAAATGAAGGTGTTCTAAATTTTGTAGAAAAAACTCCGCTATCATGCCGGATGTTGGTGCGCCTATTGCCAGCCCGTTTCTCTGTATCAGGATTTCATCATTGATTGTGAAGTAGTTTTGTTGGGTGATGACATCATACCAATTTAACAATTCTTGTTGGGTCTGAGGGTCTAAGCAGATTTTCTTTTAGAGTGTTGGATATGGTGTTCCAGGTTTCAGCTACTGGGATGTTCGTGTAAAGATTTGTGATGTCCAATGAGGCTAGGGTAAAGTGGGGGAGTATGGGGGTGTCATTCAGTTTCTTGATTACGTCTCTAGTGTTGTCTACATTGTGTCTGTTAGGTAGTGGGGTTAGTTGTGTGAATAGTCTGGCTAGTTTGTAAGCTGGGGCTCCTTGCCAGTTTACCACAAGTTGGTTGGGTTGTTCAGGCTTGTGCATTTTGATTAGGCCTTTTATAGGCGGTGCTGTGGGGTTCATATTTACATACTTCCATTTAATTTCCTGTGTGATTAGTGTCTTGCTGTCAGCTATCACTTTTCTAACTTGGAACTGAAAAGTTTTGGTGGGATCTCCTTCTGTGGTTTGGAAATTGTTTGCTCATATAAAGACTGTTATTTTAGAATCATATTGCTTTATGGGTAAAATCATTAAGGAGTTGCCTTTGTCAGTGTGTGCTATCATGGCTTCATTGTCCTTGAGTTTTGTTTTTATGCTCTTGATTTTCTTTGCTTCCAGGTGTGTGTTGTGAGTGTGTTGAGGGTTGTTTAATTGCAGGGTGTTTATGTGTTCTGCTGTTAGTTTCCTGTGTACTTCGCGGTCTGAGGGGGAGAGGTGTGCTATTGCAGTTTCAGTTTCTTTGCTAATAAACACCATCATTTAGCCATATATTTATAGTTGTGTTTTTGACTGAATTTACCTCACCATACTGTTAAGAATGTTCTCTGACATTGGGTCGGATGTTTTACAGCACCTTCACTATTCCCCTGGCCTCAATCCATGTGATTATGATATGATTCCCAAACCAAAGTAGCCATTGCATGAGAAATGATTTGCACACAGAGAGGGCATTTTGATAGCATTTTGGAACTAGGCGGCACAGATTAACGAATCAGGTGTGCCATTGGTGTTTACCTTCTGTGTATGAACCATAGCCAACCTTAGGTACTACTGTGAAAGTTGTTAAGAGTTTGTGTGAGTAGTTTGTGTTATAAGCTTTCTTCTTTATTCATTATGTATGCCACAGTAGAACAGTGATTCAAAAAACATGTGGTTCCCTCACCTCCTGCCTGTCACTCCTGTACATATACCCCATCTGATGTTAACACTTACAAGAACATGCACCTGGTTTCAGACATACATACTCCATTTCCCACATTACCACATTTTTGGACAAAAAACGTGAAGATTCAGGTCAGGCAGGATGTTACCCATGCTGACTGTTACAGAGTTACCAGTGTTTTGAAGGGGCCTTCATCTTCACGGTCAAGCAGTCCGAGAAGATACACTCCTCTGGAATGTCAGCATCTATGAGTCAAATTAGCATACTATTCCAAAAGAAGTTCTAGAAGTATAACTCTGATATATTTCCAGAGATTGCGTTGTGGTGGAAGTCCACAGACAAGAAGATCTTTTTTCCTTCCTTATCAATGAGTGTAGGCTGTCACCGATGGTTCCAGAGGAGGGTCCTTACATTATGGCTCTTTCTTGTACATTAGGTGTACTGGGCTGCCCCAGCAGCAGAATAGAGCATCCCAACAGTCTACTACATGCTAGAACACCTGTCTCCATCTCCCTTATTCCTGCTGAATATGTACCACTGAGTGTGAATCCAGATGGTTTCTTCCCCTGTAAATGGTGAGAGGCTGTGTTAATTCCTATTTTGAAAGCATTCATTAACTGCTCGCTCCCTTGTAGCTTCATCCAATATGTCTACCCCTGTGTCTGTAAACACCTCAAAGTAATGGTGGATATAAGAATGTTAAGACCTGCTACTGGGCATTTAGTGTGGCTTCTGACGTAATTGCTTTTCCATGGACCATTTTATATCTCTGGAGGAATAGAAAAGAGAGGTATTTTCAACTAAGTCACATCTAGTGCCACTTTCTGTGATATTGGGATGGCCTGTTTCACAGCTCTGCTATATTGGATTCTCAAGACTCTTGATCATGGGCATCTAAAATGCCATTTACAGTTTTATTTTAAATTTTATACCCAGTAGAAGATGTCTAGTCCAGCCTGATATGATTTGATCCTCCCCACACATAAAAGAAGATGTTGTTCTCGAGTGTTACCCTCCTTGCCATTGCCATCAAGTCAGTGGCATTGCAGTTTGTGTTCATTGCCTTATTCTGTGCTCATTGTCAGTGACTTTGCCATCTACTGATGGTCTGAGTCTCACAGCCATGGGACATCAGTAAAATTACTCAGTGTCAAGTATGATGAAAATCCATTCAGTGATTGTTGAGTTTTTACATGAATACAAGTGTAACGACAGACTTTAGCTGCTGTTCAACCAGTGTTGAAATTAAACAACATGCTTTTAAGTCATAGCTGTTGATACATGTACAAAGCAGGAAGCAGAATACTTTTGTTGTATTATATTAGCCTCATGACAGGAAAAAAGGAAACAACTTTTTTATATCTACTACATTGACTTTTATTTAAGGAAAGTAGACCCCCCCCCCGGCAAGGTTAACATGGACTGAAATTAATTTCCTAATTGTTGGAGTAATTGCTAATGGTAGTACAAAGTGAAATTGTTTTTCTCTGACGCAATTGAAGTTCTGCCTTGAAACATAATTTTAGAGGGAAGTTATGTCATTTTTAACAAGGAAAACAAATAAATTGATCATACAGAAAGCTTTAACCTTTAGACGCCTAATGTTAACTATAGTGGTCGTACCGCACCGCTAACCTCTAAACGTTGCATTTTATATATTTATTCAACAAATATAGGTACTGAATATTTTAAACATGGTAAATACTCTCCGGTTTTTTCTCTTCAAAATGCAGTTTGTTTCAAAATTCTAACTTATTTGGTTCCTGTATTATTCACATTTTATGTACAGGATGTGCTAAAATTTAAAAAAATAATTCCGGCGTCAAAAGGTTAATCATAAATGCAGAAAATGAATCTAGAAGAAATTTTATGATCATTTGTAGACAACTGACACCATGTCATGATTTTATGAACCAAGTGCATTTCATTGGGTTTTAATTTAACCTTTATTATCCAAGAGTAGGGGATTTTGGATTTCCTTGTACTACATATGAAGTGGTTACTTTTAACTTGGGGTAATGATATTAGTGCTGCAAGTATGGGATGTTCTGTCATTTTGACCTCATGCAAGTCATATTACAAATAGTAAAACACAATGGCCATGAGGGGTTTCAAGCACTTTTGTAATATAGTGTGGAATATCTCTACAGCAGCAGTGTGATGTACTTGTTTAATTTATACAAAACCTAAGTATTGTAATAATTACATTTGTTCTGTCAATGACTGTGAAATTTTCTTCATTCTAAGGGAAGAACATAGACTGAGGGTGTATCAGAACAGGGTGCTAAGGAGAATATTTGGATCTGAGAAAAGTGGCATTAGTAACAGAAAGAAAAGGAACTTCAGAAATTGTACTCTTCATCCAATATTAGGACAAAACCAAGGAGGGTGGTATGAAGAGACATATAACCACATGGGGGAGATGGGGAATGCACACAAAATGTTAGAAAAGTTCCTGGGAAGATACCATTCTGGAGATGCAGGCATGGATGGAAAAGCTGTTATCAAAGTGAACTAAAATGGGGTGTGAGTGTGAGAGCTGGTTTAGAATAGTGTTGAGAGGCAGGCTATTGTGAAAAATGAATTGAATCTCAGGGCTCCATAAAGGTACAGACTTTCTTGATAAACTAACCAATTTTGTTATATAATTGTTTTCTTCAGGTGCTTTTCGAGTGGGATTTAAAGATGCTTCTGTTGGGACTCATCACATCTTGGTTGCTGCCAATCAGCATATTAGAAAGCACTGGTTGGATTGCATAAAACAAATGGTACCACTACAAGAAAACACCAAAGCAGAGTGTTCAGCTTCACCTAAAACCAAGAAAATGGTTAAGTCTCTTGTGCCTTGTAAATGTGCGAATATGGCATTGTGGAGTGAAAATGAGTCTCAGTTAGTCCTTCCATTCAGACAGCAAAACAGAGTAAGTATTGTGAAAGACCATCTTGTATGACACTATATTTGAGCAGATTATCAGGAAATCAATTATTTTTAAGAAAATAATCAGTTCAACTGCAGTATACATATGTCAGTATTTACATACAGTATTTTAGGTAGCATTGTTATCTTGTGCTGATTAATCAGTATTGATTTATGATACCAGACAAACAACAGTTCACATCACATTTTATTTACCAATACTTCTTAATTTCAACTCTGATATGTTTTGGCATTTGTCTTTGCCATCTTTGGTGAGTTCTTAACTGTTTTTTGTAACACATCAAATTGATACAAGCATTTCTTGATTCTAAAATCACAAGTTTTTACACAGAGTACACACTTTATAATAACCATTTAGGTCTCTACACTGGTTGTATTAAAATATTAAAATGTTTATAATATTAACCAGGTTAAAATGTCAGGTTAACAAATGAATGTACAGTGTTTGAGCGTTGTATTTGTCTGGATAATAAATTGATATTTACATGCTGCATGTCTAACACAAGTGAATAAGGTATAATTTGAAGATCTATTTTTTTTATACAGTTTTGTAATTCATTTACATTATTTCCTGTGTTCCGTGAAACATACTGATGTGTTTTAATTATAGTTCCCTTTGAAATATTGCAGAAGTATGAAGAACCATTTTTAAAATATTCTGTCTCTGCTGTCTGTTATGAATTTTTTAGAATGTAATATTTCTGCTGCTATACAGCTCTGCAAACAGTGCTTGTTACTGCAATAAGTATCTGAATAGGTATCACATTTTAGAATAAATATGTGTTGTATAAGAGGATAACATGGCAAGAAAAATAGAGTAAAAATGTTAACACAGTTGTCATAATAAAAAAGTTTTATGAATTAATATAGGCATTTTATGTATCTGAAATAATACCTAACATGTTGTGTGTGTGTGTGTGTGTGTGTGTGCACCTTTGCTTTAACATCTAACAGTGATTCCTCTGGTCATTTGCTCCTTACACATTGTTTTGCAGTTTAGAATCACATATGGTGTAACTTTGTTACTATCTGCTAATACTACCAGCATGACTCATATCTTTTCATAACTTGGTATTTCAGTCACCACAGATTTTTCCATGATGCCATTGGCAGTTGAAATTTGACTGCATGTCAAAGTATGCTGGCATTTGATTGACATTTCCTGTGTGGCTCAGGATGTAGTTCATTTTCTGAAGTCCAAATACATGCAACTGAAGAGCAACAAGCTTCTTGAAGTCTTCTGGTAATGTGAAGTTCTATGAAGACAGCTCATTCTTCCACATCACACACACACACTCACTCACATGCGTGTGCTCACCAGCGGGTCCTTTAAACAAGTGTATAGTGGCAGGATAGTTGTGGGACAACATGCAGTTCATGATGAAACAAGTGAAAATGGACTTATCCTATGTCAGTTTGCTGAAGCTAATGAATTAATAATTAGTAGCACATGTTTTGAGCACAAAAATGTTCATAAAGGCACCTGGAATGACCCAGCAGGAAGAACAGTAAATCAAATTGATCATGTCCTCATTAATAAAAGAAGAGCAACAAATGTAGAAGATGTGAAAACTGAGGGGAGCAAATTGTGACAGTGATCATTTCCTCACCAGAACCATAATTATACATAAAATATACCGCACACACCAAAAGAAACAGAAGTACAAACTTAGGTGGGACATACATAAGTTGGAAAATAAAGATAAGAAAAACGAATATCAAGAATTCATTACTGGAAAGCTAAGGCAAATAGAAAGGAAGCAGGATGTGAATGAAGTGTGGATAAATATAAAAAATGTCATCTTAGAATCAGTTAATGTAAAAATCAGAGAACAGAGGAAAGAAAGGAATCAAGACTGGTATGATGAAGAATGTCAGATTGCAATGAAAGAAAAGAATGACGCTAGGAAGAAATGTCGGAATAAGGAGACACGGAAAAATAGGGAAGAATATGAAGAAAAAAGGAAAATAGCAACAAAATTATATAGATGAAAGAAGAGAGAAATGTGGAATAAGAAAATAGAAGAAATAAAGGGTGCAAACATAAAGAAAAATGTAAGAAAGTTTTATAAAGAAGTCAAAGAACGAGTAGAGAATACCAACAGAACATAATTTACAAAGATGATAAGGGGAAAATATTAACCGAGGTGAAAGATAAATTGCTAAGATGGCAACAGTATTTTCAGTACCCGCTAGAAAACAAATTGCAGAATTGGAAGATACTGATAAACCAACTTATGAGGAAATGATTGAGGTCATCAGCAAAATGAAAATGGGAAGGCTCCGGGCATAGATAATATAACTGTGGAATTAATAAAGAATGGTGGAACAGAACTATTACAAAGAATATTTGACCTGCTGCAAATATGGGACCAAGAAAGAATGCCGGAGGAATGGGAAATAGGAATCATTTGCCCTATTTTTAAGAAGGGAGATCGTAGAGAATGTAGTAATTAACGTGGAATCACCTGGCTGAAATTCACATATAAAATTTTTACATATTTAATATATAATAGGTTAGTAAAATATTCAGAGCTGACCTTAGGTGAATATCAAGCAGGATTTTGACCCAGCAGATCAACAACAGATCAAATACATGTAGTCAGACAAATTTTGGAAAAGTAGCTATGAGATTGGCATAGAGCTACACAATATATTTATTGACTTCAAGCAGGCCTTTCATACAGTCAATAGAATGAAGATGTACAGAAACCTCAAAATGCTGAAAATTCCAATTAGATTAGTGAAGATGACATTGACAAATTCAAGAGCAGTAGTTGAAGTTTGCCAGGGAAGAACAGACATATTTAATATTAACAATGGATTAAGACAGGGAGATGCCCTGACGACAGTTTTATTCAATTTGGTGTTGGAAGCAGCATTATTAAAAATAGACTTAAGAGGAAACATTAGTACAAGAACTAAACAACTATGTGCCTATGCGGACGATGTTGTCATAATAGCAAGAATGCAAAAAGCACTAAAAGAAACTTTTATAACACTACAAAAAGAAGCAGAACAACTGGATCTTATAATAAACACAAATAAAACTAAATATATGCAGGTAACCAGGAAAACAAAGATAATAAAACAAGACACTGAAGTAGCAGGAAAATCTTATGAAGTAGTAAACCAGTTTATATATTTGAGATCACAAATAAATAGCAAAAATTTAATAAAAGAAGAAATTAGACGAAGAATACAAGTGGGAAATAGAAGTCTGTTTGCAAACAAAAACTTCTGAAAAACAAAGATCTTAATGCTGCCAGTACACTGCAGATATATAATCTATCATACGACCTATTGTAACATTCGGTTGTGAAACATGGGCTATGACAGTCACAGAACAAAATCACCTACTGATATTTGAGAGAAGGGTACTTAGAAAAATATATGGACCAACACAAGATGATGGAACATGGAGAACAAAAACAAATGAAGAATTAGAAATTCTAATTAAGAAAGAAACTATCGTAAGATACATAAAATCACAAAGATTACACAGGGCAGCACATGTAATCAGAATGGACACAATAAGAACTGTCAAAAAAGTAACTGAATGGGAACCATGTTCATCAAGACCAGTAGGAAGACCAAGACTGAGATGGCTCAAACAAGTTGATGAAGATTTAAAGAAGATGAAAGTGAGAAATTGGAGACAGAAGTGTAAAGATGGAAGAGTGTGGAATGAAACTGAAAAGCAGGCCAAAACCCACCAAGGGTTGTAGTGCCAATAGAAGAAGAAGAAGAAGAAGAAGAAAAAGGAGAAGAAGATAGTGGCAGGAATCAAGAGGAAAAAGCTCGTGTGTGTTCAGTTGATGGAATTGTTTAATATATTTAACAACAGAGGTGTCAAGCAGAAGAATATGTGGCTGATGTATGTTCAGTAACAGAGCTGATTTATGTTCATTTGGTGGTATTGCTTAAATAATTGTGCTGAAAGTCGACTATAGTTGACACACAGTGGGATGCTGAGGAAACCAAATGTTCACTAAAGTAATCATTCAAGAACATTCAAAGTAATGAGTTGCGACTTAAATCTTGAGTCTGCAGAATACAGTGGGCACATAATTTCGACTTCAAAGGCCCAATGAGTCGTGAATAGAATTGAGTACTCATGAGAATAATTACCTGAGATGTGTTCAGGTCACTGTATTGTTTGATGAGTCATGTGCAGAGTAATAAAGTGTACAGAACATGAGTAGATGGTGTGGGTTTAGTGAATGGTACCGTTTAATGTATCACGAACAGAACCGTAGATGCAAAAGAAAATGAGTGGCTGATTTATACAGTGAACAGTATTGTTTATTGAAAATCATCAGATTTTTGAGAAGCAGGCAGCCCAACACTGATGTTGTATGGTCTAATATTAATATACTAGTCTGTTGGTATCTACCAGTCTGTGGAGGCTAGGCACACTTATTTAAGTAGTTACTGTGGAAACCTGAAGAATGTGTGTATACATATTATACCATTGTAATGGTATCTGTAGTAGTTAGCGTGGAAGCCGAATAATTTGTATTGGCGTCTTATTCAAAACTCCAGTATCTAAAAGACTTGGCTTCTGCATGGAAGTATATACCTGTTTGAGGGTGTCAAACTTCCACCGCCATCTAGATTTAGATTTAGATTTACATCAGTAATTGGATTCGAGCCCTAGCGGCCTCGATGCAGCTAGGCGTTAAAATGGGCCCTTTGTGGCCCATAATCTGATTCCATGTCAAGGGAGCCCTTTTCCTTTGCTAAAGTTCCATATGGCGCCCAGACTTAGACTTTTAATTTCCTCTGAGTCCAAGAAAAAGGAGAATGTTTGAGTGAGGCTAAGGCTTTGCATTCACAGAAAATGTGGGCTGAGGTTTCTTCCTCTGCTCCACACCTCCTACATAAGGGACTATTGGTCAACCCCATTAAGTGAAGATGTTTTCTCAGGGTATTATGTCCAGTAGGAAAGCCAATGACAACCCTACAAAAAGCTGGTCTTTGTAGTGGGACTGGGGCCCGGAATCAGTTTTCGAGCCAGTCTCCGAGTACTACTAAGACCGCGCCACATTACCAAATGCTGATTATCCACCCAGCATGATATCTTTCTTTTTTATGTTCTGCAGTAGACCCCCAAGGATGGCTTAGGTCCTAGAAACTTCTGAACAGAACCGTCTGTCATGAGCTTGTCGGCGATTTCGTTTCCTCATACTCCAGCATGTCCAGGGACCTAATTCAGTCCCACTACATGCCAGGTAGAGATATCAATCAATGCCTTTTGGCACTATTGTACCAATGGAGACGTTTTGGCAGCCTGAAGTGCTTTCAGAGCCGCTTGGCTGTCAGAACAAATACCAACTTAATTCTCTGGCCTAGAATTCATTTGAATTTCATAAACACAGGCCAAGATGGCGTATACCTCAGTCTGGTAAACTGCAATGTGTTTTCCTAGAGAAAACTTTGAAAGATTGCCCCAGATTCCAGCCCCGGTCCCCTCAGTCGTCCTGGACCCATCTGTAAACTAGATGATCCCTTTAACTGCAGGCAGAGAACCAGGTCCTCTGGTGAACAGTTCTCTAGTCAACATAGTAACCCTCCCTGTATTTGTGTTCAAGATGAAAGCTGGCCTCATAACATCGACCCCTATAGTGCAGATTGTAAGCCTGCAGGTTCGGTTAGCGAATTTGAAGTCACAAATAGATTCAGGAAGGCCGACCACACATAAGGATTTATCATTTGTATCTTTGACACCATGGGCATGAACTGATAAATATTTGAGTGTACATTAATATTTTGCGACTGTCGAAAACACTGCTAAAATAAAAAATTGGGGACCAACAGACAAAATATAAATTGTGGTAATAAACCTGACAGAAGTCACCAAAAGCCAGATGAACCCCGCAGGAATTTGCAGATCTCTGTAGATCATTGGCTTTAAAAACAGTTCCACAAGGAGACAACCCTGAATTACACAAATTTCACTTTCAGCAAGCAGAAAGAATGCTGTTGTTCACATTCATTGCAGGATTGATAGGAAACGCTGGACAGCAGATGAGGATCAAGCTACCGCAGTTGCTTGACGTAGCCCTACAGATTGCAGTTACGGTATTCGAAGCGGAGGCTCTGGAAAAAAGAAATGAAACTTTTTATGCAGACTCGGAAAAAGTGTTGTTAATGATGGCGCATGTAATGGAAAATGTGTTAATGATGGCGCATGTAATGGAAAATTTGGTCACCCTGATCAGTAGTCGCGAGTTAGTATGCGGACAGAAAGAAGGTCGAAATTTACAAGCTACAGAGCGGCTGGAAGAAAGCTGACTCAGCGAGAAGCCAGTAGCTGGTCAGGTCCCTGCGTTGTTATAATTGTAATAGACTGGGATGTATGCTGAATACTGCTATCAAGCTACAGCAAAACGGGGAAAGAGCGAGAGCCAGTTTAATCCTTCCAGATGGCAGATTACAGAAATACCTCAGACTACAATGTGCCTAGGCGAAACAACCACCTAACTACTGCAAATGCTGTCCGAAATTACTGTACAGTACCCATCCAATTGGACCATTTCACCCATACAGTACTCGCACAGATTCAGGGAGTTAAACGAACCTTTTCATTCTGGTTCCTGCTGTAGCATTTCGCAGCCTGGTGTTTCTGATGAAAGAACAGGGTGCACAGATTTTGCACCATTTGGTGAATGCACTAAAATTGGGTTTATCGACATCAAAGAAATGACAAACCAGTTAGGAGCTATAGAAAAGTCATCATCCGAAAATCAATTCCGTAGCTTCTGACTTGTGTCAAATTCTCCTCGTAAAATGTCGCTAACAGCTGATCCAGGTCAGTATCCTACCGATCCCATTGTGACAGTCAGTAAAGACGCATTAGTTACGAATGAGAAAGGATGAACTAGTGTGAGAATAAACAGCAGCTAATTGAAGATGAAGTAAATGTATTAATTCCGCGACAAGTAGGTGATCGCGAAGAATATGTGGCATGTCGGAACTTTCATAGTAATGATTTAAGTACCCTTGCAAAGGATAAGGAAGCTCACATCATTGACAAATGCAGTGCCACACAGCAAGAAATGAATGAAGAATGTAGAAAGGATATCAATGTTGCTGCTAATAAAAGGACCTATGTTTTACATCCACTTGTTCCAAAACTGATGCTGTCGACACACAACATAAACAACAGGGACTGATCACAAGATAAATAATGACTGATGATAGGATGATAACCGCTGGACAATTGCGCGGCAAAGTAAGTGAAATTAACAGCTTGTCACCAGAATAGGAAGAGGATTTGTATAATGTATTAATTAAATAACAACATCTAACAAAGTGACCCGGAAATGCACTAAGTTTGAATATGAATTCAAGGTAGAAGGTAGCATGCCCATTAGTGTCAATTCGAGACCTACTCCATTTGCTGTTAGAGATCAAGATGTCTTGGAAGAATCATTTTCGTCTTACATCAAGCCAATGACATTGGTCATTAGGAAAATGGAACTGCTTCGTATTTGCGTTGATGCCAGAAGAATTAAACTGCAGATGACTGCAGACTGCATGAAAGTGCTGCCTTTGCGCGAACTGATTCAGAAATTTCATGGTGCAAGTTATATTACCAGCTTGGAACTAAGAAGCACATTTCTCCAAGTTCCACTTAAAGAAACTTCCAGACAGTGGATAGGGTTCCAGTTTCAAAGTAAAGTCTACAAATTTAAGACTGTTGCGTATGGGTTTAAGAAGAGTTTATCAGCATTCATTAGGGCTTTGGAAAAGGTTTTAGGGGATGACTTAATCAACAACAATTTGGTGATGTATTTGGATGATCTTCTAGTCCATTCATCAACATTTTCTGAACATGTACGACTGTGATACATGAAGTGAAGAGACAAACTGGATTCTGATGCATGTAAAGAAGTGGATGTATAATTGAGAAGATATGAGAAGGAAAGGACAGCAGAAGAAAAGGAAGATAAACTGAGATTAGAGCATTTATTGATGTATTGATTTATTTCCTTACAATCAATATTGTGACTGGGAAAAAAAAATATAGCACTCTTCTAGAGTTCCTCAGATTCACATAAAAAATGCGTATTGTAATTGTATAGGAGTATTGTAGTAAGAACATTACATATTTAAGTGTCCAGTTTAGGAAAGGAAGGGTTAATTACAATGCTGTCAGACTTAGGGCAAATGACAGGAGGATGTGAAAAGACAGAGAATTTAAGGTTACAAAGAAAGGAAGGTAGGAGAGAGGTACTACTCGCTTGTAACTTGCATATCACAAGCAGAGTAACATTGATATTTGCAGTAAATTTAAGCTTTGAATACTCACATGTAATTAATATAATATTGAGTGTTTTAATTAATATAGGTTAGTTATCCTTTATGCTTGATTTGATAATTTCCTCTTTGTGCTTATGCTTAACACAAGATATATAAGTAATGAGCGTGTGGTAGAAATATAAAACAAATGTAAAGTGAAGTGCAGGTGTAAAATGAGATATCGTGTGTCTAATAATGATACTTGTGAGGATGAGTTACAGTGAGACACAAGCTTAAACTGCCGTTGTTACAACATAACAATCCAGTGACAAGCATTATTCCAGATATCAATTTACTTGTGAGAATTTGAATGTTAATGTAGTTTGTGTTCTACGAGTATTCAAGTTTCAACAGTTTATTCACATTTGTATAAGTTATTCATGTATTCAATTTTGTTTGTGTTCATTTATTTTGTTTGTTTACAGTTCAATTTATTTGTGTAATCAGTTTGCTTATTACTTGTATGTCCTTTGCTACTTTATTAATTAATGCTGTTGTACTGTACCTGTGCATTCAACAGTAGGGAATTTTGGGCACATAGCATAGAGGTCTAGAATTGTAAAGCACCATGAGGAAGTAGGGAAACAAATGAAGGGTATTTTTTTTGTAAGGAATGTAAACCCAGGCACTGACTTTCCCTTGCCTCTTAAAAGAGGCAAGGGAAAGTCAGTGTCCCATCAGCTGTGTGTTTTACTGAACTGTCTAAGCTCCAAGGTGTATATCCAACTGCTTAAGCACTTATAAAGCTAAAAATTAAATACCTATAATATCTGTGTTTGTATAATTGATCATGTAAGATAGACGCAGCACTGAAAGCTTCAAACTTTAACGTTGCGAAAGTTACCAATCTTTCACAGGGGAGTCTACAACCAGTGGGAACAATTATTTAGTTAGAAGGTCCAAAATTATTTTCCGAAATGTAGGAATACATACATTTCCGAATGAGGGAGGTCAGAATCATCTGGTAAGAGAAACAAAAGGTCAGTGGGGTAGCAAAGAGAAGGGTCGTTACAGGTCAGAGTGTGAGAAAGAGTTATGTGTGAAGTAGAATAGACAGATAACTGAAGAAAGAGACAAGTAGAGGTTAGAATAGGATAGAAGGTGCGGTAAATATTTACAAAAGAGAATTCTAGTTGTTAGGCATTTGTCAACATCGAGTTTAATGGAGTTTGAAGTCTGCTGGGGCAGTCAAAATTCGTGGGTTTGAAACTTTTTCGAACTGTAGATCATGAGGGGGTGGATACCATGTTAGTCATCACGGTAGCCCATTAAAAAGGTCCAGTAGAACACGTTTATACAGGGGTTACATGTGTTAAGTTAAACGATATCACGCCAGTCATTAGGAACCAATGGGGAGAAAGAATACAAAACTTTAAAGTTTTCGGCCTATTACGAGACTGCTAAATTTACAGGGGACAAACAAGACTAGTTAGGCAAACTAAAGTAGGGGCAATTTGATACAGGGAAACTAACTTCACATATTTTAGCGAAGGAGACACAAGTTTTTCGACTGTCGTAGGAGGAAGACGCGTGTGTGCATCGCTCCAGATTTAGGCCAGATTAATTAGATAATTAGAAATTTATAAGTATTCTACAGGGTACAGAGTTAAAAACAAATAATATTAATTGGACTTCATGGGTATTACCAAGTTTCAGACAATATAATTTTATTATTCCTTAAAGGTTAATATGCAGGGAATACAGTAGGTGAGAGAGTGATCTGTACTACGTTTATCGTATGCAATGAGAACTTGTACCAATAGCGCCAATTAACTGAAAATAAAATCAGACATATTGTCCAGATCATTAATTAAATAAAAATCGTATTAATAGTTCATCACCACCAGCCCATCACACTCAAACCTTGGTAGTCCCTGAAAAGTAGGTCTCATGCGAACCGAATGAGCGAGAAAGGGGAGCCAGATGGTTATAAGGTTCAAATCTGCTCAACAGCATTACATGTAGATCATGGGTGTCCAACATCTGGCCCTTGTCAACACCTCCTAACTGTTCCTCGGAGTCTTAAGTGAGAAGCTAAATTAAGACGTTATAGCTGTTTGTTTGGCAGGAGTATACACAATGGTTTGGAGATTATATGGGAAAAGAATTATTGATAATTAAAAGGCACACTCTAAGAATTATTTTTGCCTTTCATTTATCGGGATAGACAACTGCTATTCTGTCAGAAGCAGCTGAAATTGAGACATTACTTTTCATTCAACCAACGCACACCGATTATGACCAAACATTCAATAAGTAAGTGGCTGTTATCTTATTAACATACGCTCACCTTCTCTGTAATACCTGGCATTTGATTTGTATATTTTTGGTACAAGGGAACTCGCTCTCTTGCGTCGTTTTGCATGCCAGCTCTCAGGGAATATTTATTGTGTAGGCTGCATCAGACGGGCTAAAATGTATCATCTCTAGCCTCCAATACTAGATCAATGGTTTATTAACAGTTTTTTTAAGTTCCAACCGCACAGCATACGAAACTAACCAGACTTGGGTGCAACCAGGAAAGCTATTATCTCGTCTACCACTAACTTCAACTTTCTCACGTGATGAACAAACACCCACACTTGAAAAGTTTACACATGAACTACTATTACAGCTGGATAATATAGTGTACTTCTGGTGCAAGACAATACAATTCCTAGCAGTCATTTTTGGCTGGAACGAAGTAATCTTCACTCAACAAAGTGAAGTGCATCTTCATCCACTCTGTCGTAAATCTACAAAAGAGTTCACACAAAAGATGTCAGCTGGACATACTTTCATCGCTCCAGAAAACGTAAGTGCGTTTTAAAACCCAGCTGTGAGAAAATGCCAAAAAAAACTAACATTCAACCTTCATTAATTCCCATGATTTATGTGACAAGCTGGGAATCCAATGGTGACACTGTCAACTACCTATTACAAGTTGCTATATGCTGTACACATCAACCAAACTTGTAACTCCCTGAAGATGGCCAGGACATATGTCCAAAATCTGTACGACTTGTGTATAGTAAATACACACAGCAACTAGTTGGGGTTAAATTTGTGTATATTAGACTGTCACATGAAAGATGTACAACATTAAATATCTTTCCATTACTGTACTTAATGCATAGTGTGTCAAAGTATTCATTACAAATTTTATTACATTCATTTTATCTAGACTTAGGACCAACCGGTTACCCGCCAACTATTTCCTGATACATGACAATACTAAATTTGAAACTGTACAGAAAACATGAAACTTTTTAATAGAAATTATAACACTACTGTTGTCAGTAAATGTTATGGGTTCTGATAACAAATTCATTCTCAGGGGAAGGTAATTCGAGAATTATGAAAAGTAAATGCCCTAAAACTGACTCTTCTGGGGTAATGGTACTGTACTGTCATTTCCTGGCTCAGAGTACATCTGCTGCCACCATTATTCACTCTTCAGACAGGGTATTTCTGCTGCTGTCATTACACAATCCTTCACATACATAACATCTGTAAATTGTATTGATATCTTAGCAGTTATTCACATAATGAAACTTGTTTGGAATACTGCTTCAATTATCTTATTTGCAACAGCCAACACTGTGCTGCCGCTGATCGTAGGATTTCAGTTTCTTTAGTTCAACAGAAGATGTAGCTTCCTTTCAAGAACACAACATTTATCTTCATGTAAAGTCTCAACAGTGCAATACATATCATATTCTTCTGGAGCTGAAACCCCTTTACTGCAAATGAGGCAATTTTAACACACCATGCTAAAAATAATTCATACGTTGCCATTTTTCTTGAAATACATCTCATTTTCTTTTCTTCATTTTAGGGACACACACATCATAAAAGTGAAATATTTATACATTATATATTGTACAACACCAACACCAACTCCACACACACATATACAGAGGCCAGATAAGTTTCCATTCCAACACAGCTGTCTGCAGTAGTCACTGTGAGAGTGAAATTCCTTCTATTATGTTGAAAATGCCACAATTCAATAAATTTAATTTCTGTCATTAAGTGTCTTATGAGTTTATAATAATTTACAACAGTCTTAAGAACTATCACAAATCCTTAAACTGGCAGTATGACAAAGCCACATTTAACATCATAAGAGATGGGAGTTTCCCCTACACATAAAACAACTGAATGGAGAAGCAACATGTAGCTATGTCATTTAAAATGTATGCGTATTTGCTTTGTCTTTCATGACAACGAAATAATACCTTTTAATTCTTGAACCTAAACATATGTTCTCGAAAATTTTGAATTTGTACATGTTCAACCTATGTACATAGTATGCCCTGACTCACTCTGTATAGTTGGTGAGACTCCTTAGGGGATACGGTTGGAGTTCACTGAATCTGATACAGTCATCATATTTTTATATTTATTTACATCTGAAGAAAAAGTCTAGACTAGTCCAGTTAATCAACTATCAATTGTTTGACCTCCTTATTTCATTTGAACTTGAATCTCATAGACTAGAAACCAACAGTCACTTTGCTCCAGACCTATTAATCTGTGCTCTAGGTGACATCACTATGCGCAACCTCACTGACACAGCTCACTTACCTGAATGAGAGTGTCCAACTCTGTTTGGTAAGTACAAAAATTTCTTGTATATATATTTTTTTATCTTGAGTTAAAGGTTTGCTTGTGTTAGGCTATTGCCCTTCACCCCATATAATATTATGAGTACTACATGTTACCCCTGCATTTCAGGAATTAGCTAAACAGACTATTATTTCCTTCATTGGTTGTTCACAGGGTATCCAACTTAAAGATCTCTGAAGCAATGTCCTTCCAGCCTTCCACGTTTCTTGAATGGATCTTTACAGTGAGTTTTATGACAGATGGCTGCAAACCGCCCACAATTTGAGGGCTAGCAATCATTTTACTTGATCAACAAATATATAAAAAATGTTCAGCTACAAAGCTATTAGCAACCCCCTTTATAGCTGTTGTAAACCAGGTAATTTAAAAAAAAAACCCTCCACAAATCCTTACTTTTGACTACAATAAAATAAAATTATGAGCAAATTAATAAGCAGTTGTGTAGTTGGCAACCTTTTGCTAGTAAAGTAAGATGAGTGTGCAGGCCACATGAAATAAACTGGTGGGATGCATGTTTGAAACACCCACTCTAGATTCTTTTATCAGTATCTCCCACAGGAGCTCTATAGAAATGTAATATAATTAAGTTATATGTGTTAATTTCTAGCCGAACTGTAGAGCTTTCCATATCCTATTCTTTCTCTACTTGTTACATGAAGTGCCATTAAAATAAATATACAAGCTCACACACAGCTGCATGCTGCTGAATTTGCACTAACTTACCAGAATATGTACAAATTGCCTACAGAGTAAAATTTCAATATACAGTACCGGTTCACAGGTAGAGCTGTCAAACTATATGCTTTACCTGATCATTTTCAGTAACACATACAAACTACTCAACAATGAGTATGTAGTTAGAGGTGTGTGTATACAGCCTACAAAACAATGCAAAACTGCCATTTTGCTAATAGTTCTTCTGACCCTTCTTGGAACATTTCAGCAGTACCAAGTCTTGGGTTCCTCCAGTAGTCAAATATCTGCACAACTGCAAACACAATGGCATTCAATTTAATGTCTGAATTTATTGGTCTTATTATCTAGAACGAACAATGACAATCATGTCAAAAACATCAGCCACAGTTCAACTTATTAGTAAAAGGTCAAACAGTAAGTACTTCCACTCCTTCAACAGTCTTCAGAAGGCACTACAGAAATGCTTGTCTATAGTGGAATACAGAGGTTCATACGAGTACACAAGTGGTTCCCATTCTGAGCCACATGAATCAAGTACACATACACCCTATTTATGATCTATCTTAACATTATCATGCCATAAAACCCTATATATCCCTAGTGGGCCATTTGTAATTAAAAAACCACATACATTGCACAGATCAAACATACATAAAATTTAAACCTGATAATTTTCTTGAACTTCCCAGTTATTCAGACTCTAAAGATTACTTATTTACTTACTTAATACATGGAGCAGAGTCCTTCTTGAGAAGTCAACAGGTTCTCAGCTAAACAATAAAATTCCCTGCATTTTATGGAACCTGAAGGTTCATTACCACATTCACAAGTGCCCACCACCTTTCCTTATCCTGAGCCACCTCAATCCAGTCCCAGCTGCCACATCCCATTTCCTGAAGATACATCTTAATATTATCCTCCCATCTATGCCTGGGTCTTCCAAGTGGTCTCTTTCCCTCAGGTTTCCCCACCAAAACCCTGTATACACCTCTCCTCTACCCCATATGTGCTACGTGTGCCGCCCATCTCATTCTTCTCGATTTTATCACATGAACAATATTGAGTGAGGGGTACAGATCATTAAGCTCCTCATTATGAAGTTTCCTCCATGCCCCTGTTACCTCATCCCTCTTAGGCCCAAATATTCTTTTGAACACCCTATTCTCAAACACCCTCAGCCTACATTCCTCCCTCAATGTCACCGACCAAGTTTCACACCCATACAAAACAACAGGCAAAAATATAGTTCTGTATATATTAATCTTTAAATTTTTGGATAGCAAACTGGAACACAAAAGATACTGCAGCAAATAATAGCAAGCATTCCCTGACTTCAGTCTGCTCTTAATTTCTTCCTGAATAGGATTTTGATTTGTTAAGGTTGTTCCCAAATATTTGAACTCTTCCACCCTTTCAAAGGAACTATTATCAGTCTTTATACTGTGACTTTGTCCTGCATCCTGATCTCAAGATATGACCATATCTGTCAGAATTTACTTCTAGTCCAATCTCCACACTAGCAACCACGCAAGCTACTGCGTTTGTTAGATTATGTATGCTTCCGCTCAATATATTAACATCATCAGCATAAACCAGAAGCTGATGTGTACCATTTAACTTCAAGACATCCTAGTTTACCTGAACCCTCCTAATGGCATACTCTAAAGAAAAGTTGAAAAGCAATGGTAATAAAGCATTCTAAAGATTAAGTTTTCAAAATCACAACTGTGTGTTTCTTGTTTAGTACTGATAATCTGACCCTGAATTCTGCAACCACCAGAAAGTGGTCAGTGCCACTAAAAGATCAAACATCAATTATACTCGAATGGTCTGTTTGTTTTCTATCAAAACGTATTTAAGACGACTGGGTGTATTCCCATCAGAGAAAGTCCAAGTGCTGTGAAATTTATGGTGTGAAACTTCCATGTGAAAAAAAAAAAATTCTTCTTCCCCCACACTCATAATTTCATGTGAATACTAATTATTTATTTCATGAATGTTATTCTGAAAACAGGGAGAAACAATAGTGTTGCTGGCAATTTAAGGGAAATACAGTATATGATGTGTGAAGTCAGTATATTTTCATGAAGGCCAAATTCTGACTTACTGGTGGCATACAGTTTTATTCCTCTTTGCACACAAAGTCTTAAAACATCCCAACATATGTCAAATTTCTTCAACCACACAAACAAAGTTTATACAAATACAGTAAAACCCCCATTCTTCACTTCTGCAGGGACCATCTCAAGAGGTAACATAAGGAAGGTGGAAAATCCAGAACTTTAAAATCATCCATTCTGAAAACATGTGGTTGGCATATAAAAAAAAAGGACTTCAACAAGGCACCTGAAATATGGACTATTGAACATTCATACAGTATAGGAGTAAAACAAGGCACATATATGTGTGATTTCAAGCTCCCTGTTTAGGTGATAAAATCTGCGCTCCTCTGGGAAATTATGCATGGTATAGAGGTAATTCTTCACTTGCATTTCAGGACAATCTAAGGTGTATAGATTGTCCCGAAACATCAGTAAAGAATTACCACCACACACCGTGTAATTTCGCAGAACAGCGTAAATTTCAAGGTATATGTATGTAGGAATCAACTTGCTTGTAGTACTATCACATGTTAAGTCACACAAAACACCATGCTAGCTGGATGTATTTTATAACGATATGCAAAATTTATTTATTGAACTAGTCACAGTGATGTTTGTTTTTTATTCTTCTCTCTAGCTCTCAATCTGAATAGTTCATTTTCAAGCCTGTTTCACACTATAATATAATTGTTTTCCACATCATGCTGTCTACTTCTAGTATTTCCAGTGCATCCAGAAATGTTACTTTATCTTCTGCCACTTCCTCTTGTTCCTCTTCCGGTTATTCTTTTAGCCTGGTTAACTCCTGGTCCAACACCTTATCAGCAATCTAGACACCACACATCCCAAGAGACTGTCACATGCTGTGTGGTCATCAAACTTCACTCTACACTGCAAAATATGTAATTCATTTTCTTCATCTTCAGGAAGTTTCAGTGCAATGCCATTATTGTTGGAGAAATGATCAACAGTATGAAAAATCTTTCTTGATAGCAGTTGGAGTTATCGACAACCAGGCTTCTCCTATGACATGCATGGCAGACTATGCATCTTCATATGTGAAGCATCTTGGAAGAGTGCCATTGTCTTTCAAATAAAACACTTTCTCTAGCTGCATATGAATGCACATACCTGCCTGGTACAGTTGGTTGGGAAATACACAACATATATATTTCTGAGAAAACCTGACAAAATCATCCACCATACTGCTACTAGGTCTTTCAGTTGGTGTAATTTTCTTGTACAGTTCTGCTTTCTAAATACCAACTCTAGTCTTTACCTAAACAATAACTCTGCTGTAGTTACATCTACACCATTTCCATTGGGTGGCACAAACTGACTGCAAATTTATATTATACCAACAAGGGAATTTGGGAATTTACCTTGTTCCCTACCTTTCTGAAAATACTCATATGCCAGGGACAGTGAGTATGATACTCTCATGTCTGTAATCCAGCTCATTGGATAAAACCTACAGCTTTGTAGTCACTGGGAAATATTTCTGGTTTTACACTGGATTCAGTCACTTCTTTTAGGAGAGGTGCAGAAAGTACTACATTTAAAACACGCATAGAATGCTTCAAGTTTTCTTCTTCTTTTGTTGGCATTACAACCCACTATGGGTTTTAGCCTTCTCAGTGATTTTCTTCCATTCTGTCCTTTCCTTACCCAGTTTTCTCCACCCTCTTATTCCCATCGTCTGGATATCTTCTTCAACGTCTTCAATCCATCTTTTCCTTGGTCTTCCTCTGATTCTCCTACCCATTGGCTTCCATTCCAATATTCTTCTAGGCATTCTCCCTCCCTCCATCCGCATCACGTGTCCTAGCGAGGCCATTCTTCTGCTTTTTATAAATCTTACTATGTCTGGACTTCCTATGAGTTCGTTCAGTTCATGGTTCTTTCTGATTCTCCAAATTCCATTTTCGTCTTGTACTGGACCAAAAATTTTCCTTAATATTTTCCGCTCAAATATTCTTAATTGTTGTTCATTTCAATTCGTTAATGTCCAGG
>Ga0136643_10003072_pt1 | contig 22222 bp, 10 predicted proteins | sample TergutLab28metaG_FD_96883 | JGI IMG/M metagenome (GOLD analysis project Ga0136643, IMG submission 96883) | Labiotermes labralis P1 segment gut microbial communities from Petit-Saut dam, French Guiana - Lab288 P1 (version 3) (version 3) | ecosystem: Host-associated > Arthropoda: Insects >... | reverse complement strand
ATCTCCCTGATGATGGTCATTAAAGACCGAAACATGTAGGAGCGATATTATTGTGTATTTTAATATAAATTTAAAACTTTTAACCAAGTTAATAAATAGTGCATTTGTTTGGTGTGTGAACTGCGCAGATTTCAAAATGCACGGTACAAAGACAAAAACAACTAAATTTTATTTATTATATAGAACTACCTGTCTTAAAGACCAATTGTGAACCTGAGGATGACCTGAGATAGGTCGAAACATATAGTTCTTCATAATAAATATAATTTAGTTGTGTTTGAACAGATGTTGATTTAATTTTTTGTACAGTTGAAACTTATTCACGAAATATTACATTTTCTTCATTTCTAGATTTGTTTCTCTTCCAAATTTGAATATACTTTCCTGTAATATTGCATATCTACTACCTATGTTTCAGTTTTACAAATTTATAAACAATATTCACAGTTGTTTGGAAACACCCAAATGTTTTTAATATATCTGCTACATGTTTCGCCCCAGACGTAATAAAAAATAATTATAAACTCTGTAACAGTGTATTATTGTGTTACTGTGTGGGTTGTAAAACCGCCGATATGAACATAACGCGGATGCTTAAAGGAAGAAGGTAGCTTATATAATGAGCATGTGAGTGCACTCTTTTCTGTCGGGCTTGCAGTATAACTTCCTCATTTCACTCGCAGCTTGGTTTTGACAGTCGCAGAACACACAGTACTTGTTTAGTTATTACATTATATCCAGCACTTTGACTCCGGTGCAGTGCATCACTTGATAACGCTGATTCTCCTCGTGCTACAGGATTTCATCTTCTATACTACATTTAAGAAAGAGATGATGGCGAATTTTTCTCCGTCCTTCTACGTGTTGGTACAATAATTGTTTGTCTATTTATTTACGTTTCTCAACATACACTCTATTAGTAACAAGATGCAATCTTTGTCCTGAAATGCTGCATTTCGTGGAATTACTGTAGTGACCTTCAGCTTACTGTGCGGCTAGTGAGACAGTAATACTGAGTCACTTTGCAGAATGGCAGACGACAAGATGACTGTCAAACAGGAAACAAAAGTCCTGTTATTTCGCAGAAACGGCGAAGGTTACTGTAAAAGATACAGTTAATTACAATCGTGTAATTTAGGCCTCAGGAGGCGATGTGAATGAATTACAGTTACTTTGGAATAAGGCATCCCGTTGTGTTTGTTAGAGCACTGCATTTGTCAACGGATTCTGTGACAGTTAATAGAGGGGTACTTACAAAAGTAACGTTGTGTTAATAGTGACAGATTATATGGATGTAGAATTACAATGAATGGCCATCATAATGAACATATTGGTATGAGTAATAAAAGTTAATTTCTATCTTAGTAAATAACCAACTTGACGCACAATTCTTTTTCTTATATTTGTTTATTCCAGTTCTCTACATGTTTCGAGCAACCAAGTGCTGATCATCAGGAGACTCAGTTGTATCATTACGACCTCTGGTATATGTCACTCTATGTACGTGACTGTGTGGTATGCAGGTTTAGATGAAGCTCTGAGCCTGCATACCACACGGTCACCTACATAGAGTGACGTACACCAGAGGTCGTATTGACACAATTGACTCTCCTGATGTTGAGCACTTGGTTGCTCGAAACATGTAGAGAATTGGAATAAACAAATATAAGAAAAAGAATTATGCATCAAGTTGGTTATTTACGAAGATTGTAATAAGATGCACGGTCAACAAAAAAAAAGTTAATTTCTATATTTAAGTACATACGTAACATGCAACATTTCATTAAGAATATATATAAACATTTTGCGCGCCGTACCACATACCCATTTTTCAAAAGAGATTAAGTACCCGGAACATATGTGTGTTTCTGTACTGAAATGCATAAATTCACACAGTCTAGACCCGTTGAAATGGTTGCACAAGTTTGTCGGACAGATACAGAATTAATTGCTTTCTTGACGACTAGAACGACACTGAAATTGAAATTGCAACTATCTGGCCGCTGGGTGAGATGTATGAGCACCAATGTAATTGTATTTTTGAGGTGAAAATACAGGAAACATTAAAAAAAGCATGAGTCTTGAGGTGTGAAATGTACTTTTGAACAGCGTGAGTACCTGGTAGGGGCAAGAATTTTCGCACCTGTCCAGAACTGCACTGGGACCCACCCAACCTCCTATACAATGGGTACCGTGTCTTTCCCGGGGATAAAGTGAACACAGTTTGGCGTTGACCAACCACCTACATCTAGCGCGGAGGTTAAGGGAGGATTAGAGCTACACATCTACTTCCCCTCTGGTCCTTCGATGGCCTAGCCCAATTGAAATCTACTTTTACCTTTAGGTACTTAAATAGTCCTACTGAAATATATACACAACGTAACGACAAGGTATTGATATGTGAGAATCCAGGAATCTCCATCAGTTTCTTATGAAACTCCTTTATACCATTGGCTTTAATTCGCTCGAAATATCAAGAACGGTCAGAAGCTCTTTAACTTCTCCTCTTTTTCACGAAAGTTAGGTACGAAGTTTCTACGAAGAATGAAATTTGGAGTTTTTCGGTTGTAACTTCGAGGTATCATTCGGCGCTATAATGTTTTTTCACCGTTACTCGACATTCTTGTCTTCTTTAACTACAAAATAGTCTCCGAAGTGAGCTCGTATTTCTGTATGGTTACAGTTTAGCGTAACAGGGCAATTGTTGTCATTCCTTCATATTCCATGCACATACTGCCGCCCTTCTCTGAACGCTTCTATTTAAGTCATTAAATTTTACATTTGGAGTTGCTGTTGGTTTATTCACATCAGTACATGTGCCCAGTTTTGATTCCAGGGACTTCCAAGAGTGAGATAAATTTTAATGGGCCTTATCGTGCCTATGACAGTTACGGCAGCACAGGCACATAACGGAGGGACGGATTTGCATGCCACTTGTGTTGTTTTGTTTCCACTGTGCGTAGAAAATAGAAGGGGTCGCACAATGTCCCGCTGTTTAAAAAAAAAATTGTAAGGAATATAAAATCCAAAGTGAAAGTCTAAAAATTCTTATGACAAATCGAATCATTCGGATAAAATATATTCGGTACCCTGACCAGCATACTGCTGCTGGTTAGGTATCATACTTGTACAGACGCTCAGTTATTTGTTGCTATAGCAACGGTCCAGTCAATTCTGTAACCTGCTAACTAGCGAGTCGTGCCTCGCCGTAATGACGGCGAGCTGGGCCAATATTGAGATACCTTGCTGAGAGCTCGGCCATTCCAGCTATGTCACGTAGAATGTGAACAACTCAGCAGGCCGGAGTACAAGGCAGAGCTATGTCAAACGTCACTGCTCTGGGCACCTTGGGGACCGCAACAACAGACATATAAGCACACAATTATTTAATTAGTATAACAACTGATGCACATGCATAAAAATTCCACATTAAAACATTAAAATTACTCCGACATGTTTCAATCCTAAGATCATAATCAGGCAGCTACACCTTCCTCGCTAAAGACACTATTAAAATTAGTCACTGATTAATTTTGATAGTGACTTTAGCGAGGAAGGTGTAGCTGGCTGATTATGATCTTAGGATTGAAATATGTCGGAGTAATTTTAATGTTTTAATGTGGAATTTTTTATATGTGCATCAGTTGGTATACTAATTAAATAATTCGACGATATGCACGATGAAAAAATAAGGATTTATAAGCAAACAGTTATATGCAATACACTGAAAACAGTTCCTCATTTTAACATTTTGACAGTATATTTAGCATCTACTTCAGTCAGTATGATACATTCTTTTAATAACGCATTTTAGCCACGTTCCTATGTGCTTCAACTGAAGTGTCACGTTCTATTATTAGACGTAAGTTTTCACTTCTCCCTATTGTACTGCACTAAACTCCTTGCTAATGACCTGGATGGGCGGAAACCTGTCGGCGGTGTATTAAAGACGGATCGATGCTTCCAACAACGGTGTGCATGGTTGAATATTTAATTTTTGATGACTTGATATGCTACATTACAAAACACACGTTTTGTTTATAAAGACGTTAGATGGGTGTGTTGAACGAATTTAATGGATGATATCTTGATATTTGGATCGATGGGTAGATGAATAGATTGGTCGGTTGTTTCGTGCTGTATTTGTTTACGGTTTATTTGATGACACTGCCAGTAAATCATTCTGTGCGGCATCAGATTTTTGGGTGATAGTAATTCATAGGAGATATTGTGACAGGAAATGGTTTTGCCCAAATTTAAGACACTATCCCAGAATTTGGTTGGAGGGATAAGATAAATACGGAGTACCTCAGGGCGTGTTGTGAACCTCCCGTGGTTCGAAAGGAGCACTTCCATATTGAAGTTAAAGCGGGCTTCCATACTGACACAGCGGGCATGCAGATAGACACTAGATTAGATTTTATTGATATCGATATTGCACAGACAGTTCTGATAGGCCCACAGACAGATGAACTGATGGTATATTGGCACTTATGATAAATAGATATTGATAGTGACAGATATTCCTCGCTGTTGACGGGTTCATACTTCGCGATGTAGCAGATTCTCGCCATCGCGCAAAAAAAAAAATCTGAATTTTTCTTAACATTCCAGAAGGTCCTAGCTCCTACTCAAAATGTGTCTGCAAAAAAAACTTTCGACCGGCGGAAGTGGACCAGTATCAAAATAATATTGAAAGAACGTAAAAAGGAATTAGAAAGATTTAAATTTTTCATTTGTATTATTTTGTGGTTAAATGACGAAAAGAGATTTAGGTGTAAAAGAAACATTGAAATTAAATATTATAAAAAAGTAAAAATACAAACATTTTTTATTTTTATGGGAGGGGGTGGGGCGATCACTTCACGGATTTTCGCCTTTCGCGGGTGTTTTGGAAATTAACTCCTGCGAAAGTCGAGGGATAACTCTATATGTATGTATGTGTGTCTAATGAAGTAGGAACGTCTGTAGTTATTAGGCACTGACTCGATACGACGGTAGGTACATCTTTAAGTGTCTAGGTATGAGGGTAAATTCAAACAGCAGGTAGGTCAGTAAGTAGGAGTAAGCAAATAGACTGACATGGCAGTAGGTATGTTAATAACCAGATAAATATGTAAACAGATGTATGGATTAGTGAATAGATGTGTTTTACACACTATATTTGAGCAGACGTTTCGGGAGTTTCCATTACATTATAGCAGATATATATCTGTGCCAGAAAAGCTGTTACAAATGTCATCTGAGACCCAAATAATTACGAATTCTTTTTCCGTTTTCGTAGGAAATGCGTGATAGAAGAAGCGACTTGTGCGTTTGTTGAAACCTTAATTGTGTAACATGGCCAACACGCCACCTCTGCAAGATCGTCACCTACGACTCTATCAATCAAGAATAGGCTAACTTCAGTCGGTTCCCAGTGGTTTATATATTCATATCACTATAAATGTGCCAGTGATATCTGGAAAAATAATTTTGCCTGGAAGACCTAGATGACTTTCTATCCGAACTGGCTAACTGGAACGACTAGGCAACCTAATACCTCTTTTAAAATCTTTTGCTCTGTCGGGAGTACATTTATTACTTTAGTTTCTCTCGATGCTTTTGAAATGGGCACAAAATGCTTGGTGACGGTGTTGGTGTGTGTGAGTGTGCATGTGCATTGCTTACCTTTTACCAGCCCACCTTATCAACCCATTATCAACGACTGTCTAACAATTTGTTCACCACTCTAGACTGTAGGATAACGTTGAAATGAATCTTAAATGTAATGTGGAAGTGTGTGATGTGAAATGATGCTTCGAACAGGTGAAGATGGAACCGATAGTTTTCTCGAAATATTGATAAGAACTTAACACTACTCGCTGTTTAGTGATTAATTAACGTTTTGGTATTCAGCGTTATGACACCTTACAGCCCTGCAGTTTTGTACAAGTGTTTTGGAAGAAAACGCTGCCTCCATCTTCAACGTAAAATGTTGTAGCACCTGCTAGGCTACACAGTGCCTTTAGCCAGAAGACTGCAACCTAAATGTACACTTATCTGACGAACTTCAGATCAAGTTTGTTGATGTCACGTTTTTACGATAGGCCGTGAATAGAACTGGCTGTTAGTAACCTGCTTCTCACCATAGGGAAAAGGTTTGAGACCCAGAATTCTATGCGGAATTCGTGGTGGATAAGATAGTAACGAGACAAGAATTTTCTCCGGGTACATCGGTTGACCACTGTCATTTATCATTCCACCGATGCTCCATATTCATTCATCTATCATCCGGGGGACGGACACTGTGCCATTAGAGACCACAGTGTCACAGGCAGTTCGCCCCAGCAAGAGAATTAAAAAAAATCGTGGCTGTTTATTCCAAACGTAACGTTTGATTGTTGAGACTTCTTCAACCTCGTTCTTTGTTTAACTCCAGCAGACACCGTGGGGGTGTCGTTTAGAATGGCTGCAAAATATCGGCGACATTCACACTTATTCTTTACCGAAACCAGCCATCAAAATTTCTGGGACACTTTCATTTATACAAACTGTTCTGGGTTTCATCAAATGTAAAATTTCTATGAATACATTTTTGTAGCTTGGAGATTAAGAAAGCCAAGCAGTTTATTAATTACAAATAATATTCTTATTTTCGAGTGTGTGATTTTAGTTGCTTATAACACAGCAATATGACTTCAAATGTTTACATCATTTCCTGTCCCCTCTCTATTGTGTTCATAACCCGTAGTTACGTTACAAGGCTAGAAGCTGTAATGATCTAAAACTAAATCTTAAAGAAGCCGCGTTGCTTAATACAGCGCCAAGTCACAAAGACGTAACTTTGACTCTACACTGACGAAAGCAGGAAGCTTCAGGCTACGGTCGCGTTACCACTGGATATAAGAGCTTCCGATGTCCAAAGGATATGAGGCTGGGCAGACGGCATCTTTAATGGTGTGAACGTTGTGGTGACGCGATAAATCTCTTCTGTCGCCGGGATTCTAAACCCCGTACCCTACTAATTGTGCTAACGGAGCTACACTGGCCCAGCATAGATGGTTTTGATGTTTCGTTGTGGTTTAGAAAATGGAAATATGGGAATTTGATATCATTGATGAGACAAAGGAAATCTTAATAGGAATATGTGAAGTTCCCAAAGCCCTTTTCATTAGTCTTATAAACGGAGACGTGTAGCTCACAATACACTAAAAATATAGTCTAAAACAGGACCCCCAAAAAAGAAGGTATTAGCAAAATGAAGAATAAATAAAAATGCAGTATCAGTTTCTTAAAATATCTTTGCCTGAAGTACGGAGGTTAATTTCTTTCAGCATACTCATCATGGAGGTAATAAAAGTTATGTGAAAATTGAGTGAAAAATAAGGAAATGTGTAAGAGTCTAAAGCAGTTTGGACCCTTTATTGTTCTTAGTACGTAATGATTTTTTCATTAATTTTCTAAGTAAGAAAATTTCATTGTTTAACACTTATTTCTTCCATAGACTTGGGATTACTGATTGCTCTAGGTCTCCTTTATTTTATAAATCACGGTATATTAGTTCCATATTTTAGGTAAAATAAAACAGAAAATCGCTCATTTTCTTCTTCCTTTGAATCTACTGTGTACACTAGTCCTTTTCTGAGGCTACTTGAAATATTCCTTCTATCATTTCCTGGGGCTTCCTTCATCGCGTCGTCTTATCTCCGTTTATAAATCCTAAGACGTAGAATTCTGTTGTTTTTTTTTCTTCCCAAGTAAAAAGACAGCGTAGCCGGTATAGTGACTAGGCTAGGGGCTGAAGACTCGAGGAATCGTGGTTCGATTTCCTGGCAGGTTCAAGAAGTTTTTATCTTCTTCAAGGCGACCAGCGCGGCTCTGGTACTTATCTAGGCTCCTAGACAATGAATAGGTCTAATGAGGACCCTTTCCGCAAGAGTTAAGCGCCCAGGCTCTGAAGCTAAACACTGACTGCCATTTCGTGTTCAAGTTGGGTATGTGTGGAACTAAACCTCCGTTTCATGTAACGCACAGTGAAGATAGTTAACTCTGTAGGATGATAGTGTTGGAAGCACGGATACGCACGCCTTGTGGCAGTGTTTGCAGGAAGCAGTCAGTTGTTACGGGGCGCTGGATGTTCACGTTCAGTAAGTTTCTGTTGTTACTGCAGTGTTCCTCTGAGCCGATTGTGACTTCTAGACAATAGAGTTGCCTATTGTACCAAATCTTTTTTTTCAAAAACTTTGTGTTGCTCGGTGGCTGTGAGGTAGGAGTGCAATTCAACGTAAACTTTGATCTGTGTGAAGTCGTAACTAGAATAGTTAAATATGAAATTATTTTCCATGACACTGCAATGAGATATGCGTAAGTGTTTGTAGAAGTTAAACAGTTATACATTTCACGCGTTCTGATGATTAACTTTGATAAGCTTAAGCGCCTGTCCTACTACGATTTCTAGTAAGTACAATTCAGCACCGTCATAATTCCTTCTCCGAGTGCCTACTGAAGTATCTGTATGGAGCCCATATTACAAAAGTCGTGAAAATTACAGTAGTTTATTACTTCGTGTGAAGAAATGCAGTGAAGTTGAGTTAATCTGTTTTGAGGGCTTCGGTCAAGGAAACAATTGCAGTGGCATGCAGTTCTGTGACATTACTAAACTGATACTCAAAGATGTATGTTCAGATTCCTCTAACTTTGCATAACTGATTTGTGATTCAATTTCGGTATGGAAAAGAAACTTATTTTTCCGCAACATTTTCAGACTGCGATGGGACACACCTTGCCTCCTGTTGAATGGGTAGGCCTACCGGGGTCTCCTTCTCCAGTGTTAAGGCGGCCAGAGCGCAAAGCCGACGAATCACATCCATTTATTACAGACGTTAAGAATGTATACAGCTGTATGTCCACTGTCCAGTTTGCGTGTATGATGTGTTGCTTAAATAACCGTATGTATATATCTATGTTTGAGTTTGGAAGATGCGTTGTTGCGAGTCCTTTGTGTGTGCTGTAGCTTATGCCACTGTTACACCCACGACGCAGGAAGATCGTGACGGTACGAACTGCCGCTGTACCTCCACGCTGTTGCGGCCTCAGCCTGAGGATATTCCTAGGATTAATTCGATACCAACTGGCGTGTCCTGACCCATAATCTCGGCAGCGGTCCGCTATGCAGTTCTCTCTCTCATTCTCTCTCTCTCTCTCACACACACATACACACATACTTTGTACCTGTACTTGACCCTCCATGAAGGAATTTCTTCAGAAAGAGCTAAAACAAATGGGCTACCGCATGTATTCGAATCATCTAATCTCTTTCTTTCATTACTCTTTTTAACTTCTCTCCGTTGTTTGTTTGCATGACACGATAAAACTTCTGAGGCAGTCGGTTACCGACTTTTATCTCTAGAGGCCCGGGTTTGATTCCAGGCTAGACAATGTGGGATTTGTGGTGGACAAAGTGGCACTTGGACGGGTTTGTGTCAAAGTATTTCAGGTTTCCTTCTTCAGTATCTTTCCATAAATGCTCCGTACTCATATTTCATTCATCTGCCGCTGATGCTGTATAATGTTAATAACTGACAGCTTTGCTAAATAAAATATTTCTCAATTTATGTCTCTCTCTCTGTCTCAGTAGCCCTACACGTTTGTACACTGAACGCGGAATGGTTTTTGTATATGTCGACTTATTTCGTCTTTGACACTACTGAACGCTTGTGGATTCGATTCCTACCTGACAGTAAACGCTTAACGCTCCATTACAAATACAGGGATATTAATACTGTACGAGGAAGTTAATGTTGTTGACTGAGAAATTCGTAGAAAGTGAATAGGACTACGGATATTCCATGGGTAAAATGGGCAGTTGTGGAAAATACAGTTATCGTTGTGCTTAGAAGAGTTAAACCTGTCAGGCCGTGTGACTTATCAGTCAATATCCTTACACCGAAAGCCTCTGTTCCATGATGATCGCCATTATTTGACTTAGTCTTACAGTCTCCAACCGAATAATATTCAGTGTACTTAAATTCCCGAGTTTTATCCATTTAACTGTAAAATTCAGGACTTCTCATTATGCTATATATTTAAAATACGTTATAATTCTTGTCTTCAATACACACATACACACACACACACACACACACACATATATATATATATATATATATATACACAGGTTTAATATGTTCCACATCCGTGCATTAAAGATACTTACACTTATGTCGATATATACAGAGTGTTTCAGAAGGTTTCTCCCATAATTCGGTAGAAGGTTCCCTATTTTAATTTAAATATATAAGGAAACATATCTCATATATGCTGTTGAACTCTTATGGAGATAGGTGAGGAGAATATGGTCCGCTTGCTGTTCTACGTACTGCACCTGTGCTACGTGATGTGTTGAACTTACACTGCGCAGGTCCGTCCTTGAGCCTGTAGTCAATCCAAGACATACGGAAGCGAGCGTACTAGGTAAAGTACTTAGAACACTAAGAACGACTTTTATGGAACTACTCCGAGCTTTCTAATTTAATGTCTTTTTGTCACTCAGATGTTAAGTACAGGTGTTAAAATTACAGGGACTGCAAATTTCTCCTCGTTTTAGTATGTATTTAGTAATCAATAAACGTATAACACTTTTCTTTTTTGAAAATTTATAGCCATTATCCCCGTAAAAAAGTTTAAATTCGGGTGTAGGTATCTTGCTTTTATCTGCATAATTTAAATTACATGCCGAAATATGGCAGATTCCTTCTAAAACGCTCTATGTACATGCATAGACATAAAATTGCAATTTCAGTTATTTTTTATTTTTTATTTTCATTGTTACACCGTGCATGTTGTCGAGTTACTCAATTATTACATCAACTACTGCACATATATACAATTTACACATCCAAACATTAAAAACGCTCCGACATGTTTCGGTCCTAAGACCATCATCAGGGAGCTATATCTTCCTTGCTAAAGTCACACTAGAAATATTCACATAATAATTTCGTTTTACCAGTTCGGTATCACGCAACGAAGCACAGAATGCAAATCCGCAGCAGGGCACTCTTCACAACATAACATTACACAACATGGCATGCTGCCACAATACCCAACTAGTAAACTGAAATTAATATGTGAATATTTCTAGTGTGACTTTAGCACGGAATATAAGGCTCCCTGAGGATGGTCTTAGGACCAAAACACGTCGGAGCGTTTTTAATGTTTTAATGTGTAAATTTTATAAATTTTTTATATGTGTGCAGTGGTTGGTTTAATAATTGAGTAATGCATTTTCAGTGTTTTTATTTTAAGGGATAAATGTTGCGGGTTGGCAATCCAGGTGAGTTTTTGGAAGTTCTTATGTTCTACATGCAAGTAAACGCGTACCTATACTTTTCATAAGAATATTCGAGTAATGACGTCCTGCAGCAAGTGATGTACACACTGGCTGTAGTTCTTGCTTTCCTCTAAATTTTTCTCACTGTGCACTTAGTGAAGGATTTGACATTTTAGAAGATCGTGATTTTGTGAATGTCCCTTTTTTGAAATACAAATCTCCTAAGGCCATCATTACGTAGATTACTGTCTTCTGAGTTATGGCGTTATGTTGTTTGGTACTTGAATGTCAAAGTTTTCAAGTAACGAAGTATTGGGGAAATGTCTAATGATTATCCCCGTCCATCATGATAACACATTCAAAGAAATGCGTTTTTGTGTTAGAGGTGGAAAAACATATAGCTGGGTCGAATATGTGGCCAGAGATCACTTGGTGTGTCATCGTATCCCAAATCGGAGTTTCACTGGAAGTAACCTGCACAAACACCGATACAATCGGACTATTTGAAAAACACGATTTATTGTTGTGGCTAATCACTTCATAACTTTTAAGTGTCATCTGCAGCGTTATTGTGTCAGTTGCAAATATCCATTGGAATGGACTTGTACCAGTGGCCTCGTACACACGTATGTCTCTCTCACGTTGTTTGACACAGTCGATATAGCGCAGCTTGATTAACACTTTATAGAGTGACATTTGTATAAGCTCTTGGATCGTACGTCAAAAAGAACAAATACCATTCTTATTATAAGGAACAACCGGTAATGCTGTTTAGAATAATACTGTTTTTTTTTTACTAAGAGAATCATGCGAAACTCTGTGTACAAAATGAAGGATTTTCTGTTATTACAGCAAGTGGTTCAAATATTAAACACAGGGCTTTAGACGTTAACACGCCCAAGATCGTGTACTGAGTGCAGTGCATAAGTAAACTGTATTTACGTTACTTATTGGTCGTAGATGAGTATAGGTACATGTATGTGGGTCTGAGAGGTTACATTTTCAAATTCACGAACAAAAAAAAATCGTTATTTGAAGGCGGAGAAGATGCTTTGTATGTCGGTGAATTTATTTATTTTTTTAGTCTTTATTTAATGATATGGTCAGAAATGTGTAGAGTTGAATGACTGGGTGTTCCTGTATATTGAATTAGCATTTGGAAGGAAGCAGCCGTATCCTAACTTTGGGAACTATATTTGTATGTGCCAGGGGGACTGAGGAAAACCACAGAGACATCATTAAGGGCCGAGATTCGAGCCTGGTGTCCCCGTGTAACCTGCAGGATGATAACTAAGCTAAATGCTCTTTCGACTCCAAGCAGACAATCGACTTTTCTCTTCTTTACAACATACAGAAAGACCCTACGCGCCGTCCACTATCGTATTCAATGAATACGGGGGGTAAAACGGCCGGATCATCAAGCTAAACACTTACATATATTACCAAGGATGAGAGTATGTGGAGATGTGCCTCCGTGGCATGTAGAGGGACGACTTAATCTTTACGATCCCTGACCCACAACTTCTGTGCTTGGTTGTAGCATATACGTTCTTGACAGTGGCTTTGCATGATTAATGTCTCTTACATTAATAAGGAGCCGATGTGAGTGTGTCGCGAGGTCTAAGACTTGGGTCTACGGCCACTCGCTTGCTGGGATTACGGGCTCGAATCCCGTCGTGGTTATGGATGTCTGTCTCTTGTGAGTGTTGTGTGTTGTCAGGTAGAGTTATCTGTAACGGGTCGATCACTCGCCCAGAGTAGTCCTACCGAATGTAGTGTGCTTGCGTGTGTTCGTGAAATCTGAACGGTCAGGAGACCTAGATCTACTAGGTTTGTCGAGCTAAAAAAAAATAATTTTTTCATGATTCCAAGGTTGTATTTTCCGCTTATGCGAAAATATTCGTTATGTCACTAACAAGCATCAGTAAATCCTTTCCTACCATCAGCTTCTTGCTGATGATCAGTGTGGCCTGCGGCATTCTATGTTGTATATCCACCGCTCTTGTGGAGATATTACGTGTTCTGTGTCTTGTGTGAACACCGGACTGATACTGCAGTCGACGTTCCCTGGTATTGCGGAAGTAGAACGCGGGTAAACTACACTGTGTTGCAAGAAAAAGCACAGTTTGAGATGGAACTCTTGGTGCAACTGAAATACACTGTCTAAGTTGTGTCAGCGCTGACGGTCCCACATGGAGCAGGGATCTGTTCGTCTTACACCGCTTAGTGACGGTGTGGTGGGGGATGAATAGCGAGTCTTGTGGTGGTTTACCGTAGCCGCAGCATCCCTTATGCGGACTATCAACTGCTTTTGACCCAGTAAACGAGATGAGGAATCACTTTAATCATAAGGTTCCTAACGGATGGATCGGCGGAGGGGCGCCAACTGCCAGACCTCCTAGTTCGCTACGATTAACAGCACTGGATTTTTTCCCTGTAGCGTTAGGTGAAGAACCTTTCCTACCATGCCATGTATTTTGTCACGCTGCTATTACCTGGCTAAGGAAATAATTCCACGTATGTCATCGACTCGCTCAACTGGAATAAGTAAATAAATAAATACATTGGTCACTTATGATCACGTGACTGTGCCAGATACCGAGTCCGTGCAATGCGAATCTTGCTCGGCGTGCGAAAAAGTCCCCACCGTTTGTGGAATCATATTTCTAATTACCTTATTTATTAAACCTCTACACTGCTCGAGGTTTTAGTTTGTATTTCAGATGTTTTTCTTCTGTATTAATTTTAATGTTATGCTACAATTTAGGCCTAGGTCTCACAAGAGAATTCTTCTGTTTAGTGTTTTTCGATTAAAATTCTTTATTCACTTCGTCTTCTTCCCGTGCCCGCTAAATGTCCTTGTAATTTCATCCACCTTGGTGCGATAAAAAGCGAAAATTAAGACCCTCCTAGGATATGTCTCCAACCTCCCGTTAAATCACCCTCTTTAGATACAAATAACCTCCGTAGCACCCTGTTTTGACACACGGTCATTCTGTGTCTATTTCAATCTTGTGAGGTTTGACGCTGTGTAACCGTGCGGGTGCCTGGAAGTGCTGGCTAAATTCATTTGGAAGTCTGAAAAACCTATTTCCTACAAAACATTTTTAATTTACCTTATTACACGACATCATAACCCGGAACAACACAATGTACACTTTCGTTGCTTTGGAGACTTCAGGTCTCACTCAGAATGTGTGATTTTTCACTTGGGGGTGAGAATCCGTATTTCACACACACACACACACACACACACACACGCACACACCCATACAAAACGAAAGGCGTAATTACGGTGGTGAAAACCTACATTTTTATTACTTGTACTTTATAGAAAATTTTATATTGTTCATTACGTGCATTATCGAGAAGGAATTCACAACACTAAACCAACAACATGCACAAATTTGTTTCTTAGATATTAATACTATAATATCGCATTGATCACACACGTACTGGATGAAGAGATGGAGGCAAACTCTTCAAGAGTACTTTATGTAGCCACTGAATTTGTCTGCCTTCACTTAAGTTAAAAGTGTTTCAATGCGAGCCGCTGTTCTAGCGCCATAGTTCTAATCCAATCTTAGCGATCGCTTTGATATTACAGCAGGCGATGGGGAGATATTAGGTTTTGTGAAGACTCCGAAGCTTCGCCGTGTTATAACACTCGTTGCACAGTTACACTCTCATTGCACGTAGCTTATCTTCTCCGTAAAGGGATTGCTTTGTACTGCATATGTAACATTAACGATAGAAATGAGCTGAAAATGTGGTTACAGCGCCGGTGGTATTCTCACACGATCTCCGTGTTCATGTGCAACAGTTTGAATGTACAGAAGAGATATTATGTGTGAACAGAGTACATTGTTACAGTTATGTGCCCTGTTATACAAGGTAAGACAGACATCCTCGCAGTTTTGTCCAGAACAGTGAGTTTGAGGAAGGCACGGTTGCTTGCAGTAACTGTGAGCAGATATTAGTAAATATCCCGAACAATACTTTCTTCCCTGCAGACATAATTAGAGTTGGAACTAAGTAATGTTGTTAGCATTTAACTCTGTGTCTCCCTTTTCCTTTTGCAGCTGTGTTCCATATCTCTTCCAGGTGTAATCGTTAAACGCCTAATAAATCACTGTTGGTTGCGCGGTGCACAGACAGTAGCAGGCCGACTCTTTTCTGATCAAAGTCGATATTGAAGAAATAAAAGATACAAATATGAAGGCTGGATTCATCAGGCTCAGGATTCGTTCTGCTGCGTTCTGTCGAACTAGTTTTCTTTTAGACAGCCGATCTGTCATTCACTCAGTCACTCTCTCGCTGATTCATTCAGTAACTTGGGTGCGAATGGGTTTTTGTGAACGTGTCCTGTTCCAGCAAAGGTTTCTGACGACTTTTCATTTCCCTACTTTTCAACACACACTACATTTCTGAGAATAATTTTTCTTACGAATGATTATTGGTGAAAGGAATAATGTGATTTATACTGCATTAACCGGGTTTTCTCGATTCACGTCCAGGAGGATAAAAATAAGTTGGATGAAGAAAGTAATAATCGAGTTTCAAAGGGATCTGCACTGCACATAGGATTACTTGTGTGTGTGTGTTCTTGACCTTTTTCGTAATCTCGTATTCCACAAAGGCACGCAACGTCTCGGAAACTGGATCTCTTTCAGTCCTCGGATGAAAGGGTGAGACGGCACATACTCAGATGTGTTTCAGCTCTTTATGTCAGATCCAACTGACTACGTTGCTGCAGAAGCCTGTACGCGAGGACCCACCTTCCTTTTGTGAATTCTAGACGATGGACAAAGTTCAGTTGGTCCCAAACATGTAATGATGTTTTAAGCTGTCGGCCTAGAACAGAACACCCCAATGCTCAAAATAAATATATTCATTTATACAGGACGACAGTAAAAGGCATGATGCAGTATGCGTTGCATGAGGCGTCTGTTTGAAACCCTCTGTGGAGTTAGCAGTTCTCCTTCGTTCGTGGGAGATCACGGGCCGAAATTTCAGCACAAAGTCTGGCTATCCTGACAGGCTTGAGTGATTTTTCTCAGTCCGTCCAGATAATGGCACGACTGTTAACTTATACATACGTTGAAATGACGACTTTCTATTATTCCTGTTAATGGAGGCTTTACGTTGTGAACAACTGAATTCGTTGTTAAATAAAGAAAATAAGTAGTTGGGTTTAATAAAACAACACTGGAAGTGTAAGGTACGTCTAGGTTTACTTTCAACGGTATGTTAATCTACCTACTCTTTTAGTATATTATTATTACTATTATTAATATTAATATTATTTTCATTATAAAAATATTAGTAATTTTATTTCTGAAACAAACCATGTTTCTAGAGTATGAAATGTTGCAGCTATTTTGTGGTTACAACATGTGGTATATGCAATGTTATTTCCAATTACACATGTTTTCACTTTTATATTAGTACTTTCCGGAGAAAGTTTGCAGTGCCCAATGTGGCTGTTTTCTGTAGTTCCTTGATGTCATTCTTTCCAGTTATCTTGCTCGGGGATTTTATGAACTATTTTTAGATCGTTCCAGTTTCCCCTATTATTACTGGCTTCACTTTGGTTTTACGCTCCACATGTGCTGTATTACTATTGTAGGGTCTTTGTATTTTAAAACTTTTTCGTCTTTCTTCTTTCTAGTTCACAGTTCCAGCTCATGAATTTAGATATCAATAACACATATATATTCCCTTTTTATTATCACGAATTATGACGTCCAGTTTTTTTATTAGGGATGGTTCTGTCAGTTTCCACTTTTTGAATCAAACCTAAGGTTACCTTCATGCCTTGTTCCTACAAATTTCGGCACATGCTCATACAGGATTCCTTGTCTAATTTTAACCCTATGAGCGCGCACATGTTGAAGTGCAGCTGAACACACATTCTCTACCACAGGCCCGCTCAACCCCGCAGCTCGCAGACATATTGCCCTTGAGATATTCTTATGTTACTCCTAGATGAATTTGAAATATGAAAGGGTCTTGTAACTCTTTCCTTAGCAAAGCCGCAGAAGTTTTGAAAACTAGTCAGCTCTTTGTTTCTACGGCGATACATTGCATTACTAATTTATTCTGTACAAATATGCTAAGATTAGCGACACCCTAGCTTAGATTATGATTTTCAATACGTTTTTTCTTTCATTATTATTATCTTTTATTACGCGCGAAATACATAGAAGTACAGAGAGAAAGTTATACATACAACTGTGCCTATACGCTTTCGTTCTTCAGTCTGTGTATTGAATTCCATTTTCACGAAGACCAAAGTTTGCCGAAGTTACCCGCAACACATACAAGTTTGTGCAAGACACCTTTAACGTGTCGCTTTTTACAGGGTGTATCTAAAACGCTGGGACAGACTTTTAGGTAGCTATTCACGTCACAACAAAAGGTGTTCATATACACGTATGTTGAGAAACGAGTATGTTTTAAGTGTTACTGAAATGTTACATTTATAAATACATACCTTAATTGTGTAAATGTTTTCCTACATTTGACGTAATACATTTACAGTAGAGGTTCCCATTTTTATAGTTGTTGTGTTCTTATTGTAAATAAAGTCACAATTCACAACACATACTCAAAATGTTCTCCACCTGAATCAATATGCAGATGTACATATTTGATCATGGACAATCGCATCCTTTCAAAGGCTGCTGCGAATGTTATGAAAGGTATAAAAGTACATTGGTGAAGGCTGTCTTCATTTTCAACTGGACCTGAACGCATCACGTTTTTTAGTGTCGCCACATGTCTCCACAGATAAAAAATTAAAGGACTGCATTCAACAGGATGTTGTGCTGTACGTCTAAATCTGTCTGTGGACGTACATTAATATAGACTTTGTTCCTTATTTTGGTGTGGGGAAATCACCCTTGAAGTTTGTCAAAGCGTATTAGATACACCCGATATATTGTTATTTTGTCAATATTGGGCATGCTGATGTAATGTAGTCTATTGTCTTGTCATATTGATGATACCGTCTGCTTTTACTATCTCTTTCTGTTTTGAATGTGTTTGTTGCATTATATTTTATTTGTAAGGCCACTTTTTGTTCTTTTATTATTATTATTATTATTGTTATTATTATTTCCTTTGGCTAGCATAAAGATTAGTGGTAGAAATAACATTATAAGTTTCTAGTATTTGAAACCGAAATATCATAACAGACACCGGACTATAACACTAGGTTCCATCTTAAACGCGCTAAATCAAATTTATTTCCTAATATATCTTAAAATATTTGTATGTTAGGGGGTTTTGGATTTCTTATTTCCACATTATTTCAGACGAACTATGTCGCAGTCATTTCCGAACCAAAACTCCATGTATGTTTCTTGTCTCACACGTACGAACTTATTGTCAATGTTATCTTGTTACTTATATGGGGTTTCCAAATTTTGACACTTCTAACGTGCTTTTTAAAGTGAGCAGGCATAAACTACTTCTGTCCTGATGCCGGACATACTCGGCGTATTATGCTTATAACCCCACAGGTGTGACATAGCTTTATGTGGTAAATTCGAAATATATGTTTGCGTTGTGTTGCCATGCGGCCTTCCTGTCTTATTTTACCACCGTCTATAATACTGTACAGTAATTGGTTTATATATTGATTTCAATTGTTGAAACTTTCTGGCTTATACTCGAAACAGCCTTGCCGCATTCAAATAAGTCGGTGGAATTGTGGAGATTGCTATATACAAATTCTTTTCTCTACCGTTTCGTTTCGGATCTTTTTAATAAGAAAACTCGTATGTTTGGCTTTGTCATCCCCCAAATACAGCGGATATCTTCTTCTCTGCATTCCTGTCCTGATCCTTCCAATCTTCCAAATAACAATTTGTACACGTATTATAACACATTACTCCATTCTGTTACAGCCATCAAATTAGCCTTTCGAATTTCTGGTATTTTTTTTGTGAACAAAGTATTAAAGTAAACATTTTTAATTAGTTTTTTTTTGTTTTCTTTCTAGGTAAACGCCGTACGTCTTCCTATATATTGTACATGGTGGATCGTTATATTGTGGTAAGTCTCGTGTTAAAAAACCCCTGCCACGAAGGATTTCTTTAGCTCCTGTAAATATATTACGTTTGCAAGCCGTTTCTATACTATCGTGTTGAATATATTTCGTTCAAATGAGGGGAAATTTTTGGTCATTAAATTAAAAGCCAGTGGAGGCCAACATCGTTATGTTCCAGCTCTTTGCGAAAGCTTCTTTTTTAGAATGTCTGTGGTGAATTCGCAGCACTCAAGTACCGTCACGTCTCTGTAGGTTAGTTGTTAATTTCTTGAATGTGTCGCGAACATAAAATAAACTAAATGCAATTAAATGCAATTACATTTTTCAGTGCGAAAATCCAACAGCCCGAGACAGCCCGATCTATGCTGTACAAAGTTTGGCTCCGGTGAATTGTGTATCTTGAGCTGTGACCCTTAGAACTGTCCAGTTTTAAGGAACAACACAAGTTGAAACACGAACTTAAGCACGGGTCGCGTGGGCGTATCTTAATAGGTCGATGGTTTCACGAGATCTCGCAAGATTTTGTGAGAGTGTAAAAATAGCGATGGTATCGGTAGTGTATTGTGTCAGAAGTTGAGAACAAGGCACGTGAGGAGCCCCGCGGTGGGTTTAGTTATGATGAGGCTGCATGCGATGATTCGTTCGAAACAGAGATTGAAGAGTAGGAAGTAAATTATTACCCTCCTTTAAACATAGAACATCTTTGGTGCATAATTTCCTGACCTAGATTTGGGTGAGTGTGGTATCGACCGTTCCAAACTTCTTTGGTTGCGGTACATATGAGGACTGTACAGAAGGGCAAGCATAACGACCATGTCCTTGGAATTCAAAATACACACTACAATACTTGTTTAACTGAGAGTTGTTTTGTATGGGTGTGAAACATGGTCGCTGACATTGAGGGAGGAGCGTAGGCTGAAGATGTTTGAAAATAGGGTGTTGAGAATATTTGTGCCTAAGAGGGACGAGGAAACAGGGGAGCGGAGAAAACTACATAATGAGGAGCTTAATGATCTGTACTGCTCACCAAATATCATTCGGGTGATCAAAACGAGTAGTTTAAGATGGGCGGGGCATGTAGCGCGTATGGAGGAGAGGAGAAGTCTACACAGGAGTTTGGTGGGGGAAGCCTGAGGGAAAGAGACCACTTGGAAACCCAGATATAGATGAGAGATGGATCTCCAGAAAGTGGATGGAGGGGCAACTATGGGATCGATCGGGCTAAGGACAGGGGCACGTGGCGAGCTGTTATGAGTGAAGTAATGAACCTACGGATTCCATAAAATGCGGGGAATTTCTTGACTAGCTGAGAACCAGCTAGCTTCTCGATGACACTGCTCCATGGAGTAAATTAATTGAGGGTTATATATAGATACATATAATATATGTATTATTTACAAATTATGAAGCACCACCAGTATATTATAAACGTGCATGTTTTATGTACGACTCCACAGATGTTTTTCGGGCTTGATATTTTAGCTTATCCCGTTCAACTCTAAGTCGCAAAGTCACATTATGGTGAAAAGTGGGGAATGTAATTTAATTCTTTCATTCATTTTAGTCACAGTACTGCATACCTATGCCGGTCCCATTGGCCGCGAGGTCTAAGGCGTAGGTCTGCGGCCAATCGCCTGCTGAGATTGTGGGTTCGAATTCCACCTGGGGCATGGACATTTTTTGTGAGTATTGTGTGTGTTGTCAGGTAGAGGTCTCTGCGACGAGCTAATCACTCGTCTAGAGGAGTCCTACCGACTGTGGTGCGTCGTTGTGTGTGATCTAGAAATCTCGTGAATGAGGAGGCCCTGGCCCATTGTGAGTTGTCTCGCCAAAAACAAACAAACAAACTTAATTCCTATGTTGATAAGCTTACGTATCAAGTATCTTACATTATTAAACGCCAATCCTGGTGGCCATGCGGTCTAACTCTTAGGTCTGCCGCTGCTTTATTATAGCGATTGCAACTTCGAATCTCGCTGAGCGCATGGGTGTTCATCGCGTGTGTTTGGTTTGTGTTGTGTGGGTAGTGTCCAATGTGACGAGCTGGCCACTTGTTCAGGGGAGTCCTACCGGGTGCATGCGGTGCATGCGTGTGTGTGTCTGTGTGTGATCTAGAAACAACTACAATGAGGCGGTCTATTCCCCGAGATAAGCTGTAGCGCCACTGAAAGAAAAAAGCATCGAACAAAAATTAAAGTATATTTTAATGGAATGGTAATACAGGACGGTAAAGTACTGTTTTAAACTGGACTGTACTTAGTCGTATGAATTTTGTAGTTTCAAATAACGTTTGAAATATTTAGTCTGTGCTGTCGAACACACGTATATCGAGTCCTGTCATGGACGCATAGGTCTAAAAGTGCAAGCATATAAAGCGATCGCATTAAGTTGTAGTCTGCGTTGTGGAAGGCAGCGCAAAATTCTGGTTTTGATTAGGCACACAAGTCATAATCGCTGTACAGTAGGCTTCTAAAGCTCTAAGTCTGAAGTTATTTGAAGCTGGACAATTTGTAAATCGTCGAAATTGTGTATAAAAGTACTGTTCAGAAATTGGCTCCTTTTTCGTCAGCAGGTGAACGTGATATGAAGAGATATTTACTTTGTCGTGCCCCTAGCTGAAGCAGATAAGGCAAGAGTTTACCCCGAGATACTTGGGGGTCCACGAGGGCGAGAGGCTTCCAGGAACATAAAGAGTACTAAAATATATTGTGGGTTCCTTGGAACTCGATTCCGGTCTTATGATAAGGCAGTTTCTTGTTACGAGGTCTTTGGGTACTTTAGCCATAATTGTATGGCGGGGGGGGGGGATATTATCGGGTTGTGGGGACTAGGATAATAGGTCGCGTGGGGAT